>Ga0193743_1001795_pt1 | contig 15645 bp, 8 predicted proteins | sample L2c2metaG_FD_143038 | JGI IMG/M metagenome (GOLD analysis project Ga0193743, IMG submission 143038) | Soil microbial communities from a riparian zone of the East river system, Colorado, United States - L2c2 | ecosystem: Environmental > Terrestrial > Soil > Riparian zone | place: USA: East River...
GCCAACATTGCGAATCTTCTGCTTGCGCGTTCGACCGCGCGAGCGCGCGAGCTTGCGGTACGCCAGGCCCTGGGCGCGCGCCGCATACGTATCGTTCGGCAGCTGCTCACCGAAAGCCTGCTGCTTGCTCTCGCCGGCGGAGTGCTTGGCGTGGCCTTCGCTGCCGGAGCCGACAAACTGCTTCTTCGCATGATCTCCGACGGAAGTGACATGATCCCTCTCGACATCTCGATCAACACGCGACTTCTTTTCTTCAGCTTCGCGGTCACGGTAGCTACTGCCATCGTCTTCGGCAGCATTCCCGCTTTGCGCAGCACGCACGTGGAACTGACGGATGCACTCAAGGATGGTCGCGGTGGTTCCAATAGCACATCGCGAAGTCCCCTGGGTAAGGCGCTCATCGTCACCCAAGTTGCCATCTCGCTTGTGCTGATGGTGGGTGCGATCCTGTTTATCCGCAGCCTGCAGAACCTCAACAACGTCGATACCGGTTTCGCGCGCAAAGGCGTCCTTCGGCTCGTGATCGACTCGAATGTCACGGGACTTGGAGGCGGGGATCCGCGCATGATTGCGATGTTTCAGCAGATCGAGCAGAGCGTGAGTTCGATGCCTGGCGTGAAAGCAGTGAGCTTCGCCTCGTTTATCTTCGCCCAGGGAGCCTGGATGACCGGCATTCATGTTGCGGGTATGGATGTCGACGAAAACGTCAGCATCAAGCACAACGTCATCGGCAACGGCTACTTTTCCACGATGCAGATCCCTCTGCTGGCCGGCCGCACGTTTGGCCCGCAGGATACGGCCACCTCACAGCGCGTCGCGATCATCAGCGAGCGCATGGCGAAAGACTTGTTTCCCGCAGGCATCAATCCAATCGGCCATCACTACTACACGGGATGGGACCCGTTGCCTGATACCGACGTAGAAGTCATCGGCATCGTCAAAGATGTCAAAATCTTCGATTTGCAGGAGAAGCCTCAGTACGTCGACTACATCCCGAATCCGCAACACCCTTGGGTCTACGGCACACTCGCTGTGCGCTACGAAGGCGACTTCAACACAGTCTCGAATGAGGTGCAGCGGGCAATTCACAGCGTCAACCGCAACCTGCCTATCGGCCACGTCACCACGATCGACGAGCAGGTCTCGCGCACCATCACCAACCAGCGCCTGGTCGCGCAGCTATCGGCCTTCTTCGGTTTTCTCGCCGTCTTTCTCTCCTGCATCGGCATCTATGGCCTGATGTCGTACATGGTGAGCAGGCGCACTAATGAGATCGGCATTCGAATCGCCATCGGTGCAACACGCGCCAATGTGCGCTGGCTCGTGATGCGCGAGATCGTCCTGCTGGCAGCCATCGGCATCGCCGTGGGAATTCCCGTTACACTCGCCGGAAGCCGCGTCGTCGCGAACCTGCTCTTCGGTCTTCGTGGCACAGACACAGCCAGCCTTCTTGGGTCCGTCGTCGCGCTGATGCTGGTTTCCATCATGGCTGGCTATCTTCCGGCGCGCCGAGCGGCACAGGTCGATCCCATGGTGGCGCTTCGCTGTGAATGACAAACGTTCGAAAATCTGACGTTCGAAGAGTTTAAGCAGATCCGGTCGTAACAGTTCTTTGCCGCCCCGAGGCACGAATCATTTCGCAATCTGGATGCTAAAGGCTTTCAGTAATTAGGACCGATGAATGCGCTTCTCGTCACTGACTCCCGGTTTATCGGCGATCCAGAAGTAATCCGGCCAGCCATTATGTTGGCCTATCTGGGAAGAAGCAAGGCATCGAGCTTGGTTTCCCACTGAATGAGGGTCAGATCAAAATCCTTAACGGAGGTTTTCGGTTGGATGTGGCTACTACCCCTACACCGAGTAGGCCATTAGGTTCGATTCGTATTCTTACCGACAGTGCCGTTGTTCGGGAAGTTGGAGGGCATCTCCTCGTGGAGGCCTTGTTATCGACACCTTCACCACTTACTTATCTGTCAAGGCCCATGCCAGACGCATGAATTCCTCGGCTTCTTTCCCTTCAGTTCCGAAGCATTGGGTCAGGAAGATTCGAGTGATCTTTCTCTCAGGATCAACCCAGAAAAAGCAACCAGAAGCTCCCGCCGCACCAAAGCTCCCCACTGTTGTCGGATAGGCACGGGGCGCATTCGTCGCGGTATGCAGAAACCATGACAAGCCCATATCGAGCGAGGGGTTATCGGTAGCTACTTGTCGAGTGATCATCATGCGAATAGCCCGGGAAGACAGGAAGCGTTTGCCCGAAGAGAGTCCATCGTTCAAGAACACTTGTGCAAGTTTTTCCAGGTCCAGTCCGGTTGTACAAAGGCCAAACTCTGGCGCGGCATACAGCTGTCCTTTGCGAGTGACATCGAGTGCATCTCTGTGCAGCCTTCCATTTTCGAGGATGTACATGAGCGGTATCCGCGACACCTTGTCTGCCGTTGGAAAGAAAAAGCTGTCTTGCATCCCGATTGGGGAGAAGACGCGCTCATGCATAAAACTCTGGAACGGCTGCTGGGAAACAACTTCAATGATTCTTCCGAGGATCGCAAATCCGGCACTACTGTACTCCCATTTTTGGCCCGGCCCGAACTCCAAAGGGTGGGTAGCGTATCGATTTACAGCTTCTTTCAGGGGCAGCGCAAAACTACGGGTTAACGACTCATTCAGTTGAGCATTGATGCCAGCCGTATCAGTAAGCAGATCAAAGATCGTGGGCTGCATTTTAGGAGAAACCAGTCCTCCGGAAGAATTAACCTTCACATTTCGGAACTCGGGAAGGTAACGCTCAATCGGATCATTCAGAGAAATCCTTCCGGAATCCACAAGGACCATTACACCAATTGCAGTGACTGGTTTGCTGATCGAGCGGACATCGAAGATCGCATCTGTTCGGATGGGTGTCTCGGCTGCCAGATCGGAATAGCCGACACCATTTTCAAAGAGCAATCGCCCTCGCTGGAAAACGAATCCGACCGCACAGACCAGCTTGCCGTCGGCGACAAAACCTTGCATCGCCGAGCTTATTTTGGCGCTGAGGGGATCATTCTGCGGCGTCCGCCCCAACGCTAAATGGCTGAGCGCAGGAGTCGCGAGCATAAGCTTGAGAGCTTGCCGGCGATCGATCATTTGCAAATCCGGCTGATCTGAAGGCCACAGCGATCCAATTTTATTCGCGGGTTTCCCGATGCGGGTAACTCAACAAACATCCTCGACCAGTGTTGTCGAGAGGATACATATCCCATAGCTGGCATCCTGCAGCAAATCTCCACGAAGCTCACACGTTGCCAAAGTCATCTTCAGGATATAGGCGAAGGCAGGGAGCGTACCAGGAAAAACTGCTATAAGGCCAGCAAGAGGAGAGGCGATATTGGAAATGCAGGAAGCGAGCGTCTCCCGTCAATACATCCGCAAGCTACCAAATGGGGGAATGTGGGAGGCGCGGGTTGCCTCGCCTCTCACACTTACGATCAGACGGTCATTTCTATCGCATCAGGCGTTTTTGAATCGAAGTCCGCCCCGTATATGCGGCGTGGTTGCTTCTTGTATCCGATCTTCTCGCTGTTGGTCATAATCTTGACGGCCTGCCTGCGATCCTGTTGGGCTTTGACGACCGAGAGCGCGTGCCTGAGCCGTTTGTTCTCAACAATGGCAGCAGGACTGACGCGTTGATCCTTATTGAAGACGCGATAGGGAAGTAGATGACCTTGCCATTGGATCTCCAGGGGCTTATCTGAGAAGTCATAGACTTCGACGTATCGCCCAGCCAGCCCCTTTGAAAGTTCAGTCTGTTCCAGGATGATCTGCTTTCTGTCATAGTGGAATGTCAGTTGTGCTCCAACATAACGTTGTTCACGATGGCAGAGGATGTCACTCAACCGATTCGCCGTGATCTGTAATGGGCGATGCAGATCATTAGGGTTTGCTGGAGCAATCGCAAACCTTTCATTGAAGCGCTTCATGAAGGCCGGTAGAAACGCATTGCCCGCGGCGATATCACTGATTCCAGCCAGTCGGAGTTCTTTTGCAAGTCGATCCTGCAATGTGCGATTCACACGCTCAACTCGGCCTTTAGCTTGGCTGGAGTTGGCGCAGAGGATCTCGATGTTCAGCTCCGCAAGAGCACGCCCGAACTGGGTCATACCAGTACCTCCTTTAGCCTCCCGGTTGATGCGGAATACCGTGTGCTTATCGGAATAGAATGCGACAGGAGCGCCATGCGCCACGAGATATCCGCGCAGTGCCTCAAAGTAGGATTCGGTGCTTTCACTGAGAACAAACTGCAGCTGCATCAGTCGGCTTGTAGCGTCGTCGATGAAGACCAGCAGGGTGCAGGGTTCACCCCGATCTTCAAACCAGCGGTGATCACTCCCGTCGATTTGAACCAGCTCGCCACACTTTTCACGCCGTAGCCGGGGTTGATGGAATCGCTTACGTTGCTTCCGCGAAAGCCACATGCCCTCCGCCATCATCCAGCGTCGGAGAGTCTCACCGCCCAACCGGATACCATGTTTTTCTGCAAGCACTTCCGCCGCAAGAGTGGGACCGAAGTCGGAGTAATGTGCTTGGACCAACTCCACCGCATATTTCCGGATCCCGGGGTTATAGCTGCGGTTCGACTCGCGGCCGCGTGACTTGTGGGCTATCCCGCTGCCGCCTTCCTGTTGATACCTCGCAAGCAGTCGGTACATGTGGCGTTCGCTGACCCCTAAAAGGGAGGCCGCCTCCGTGACTGTATGCCGTCCTACAAGGACCTCACTCAAAACCTCAATACGCTTCAAATCTCTGGTGCTCATTCTGATCAGGCCCATCCCTTGAACATGACATTTCTAATGAGGGGGAGCCTGACATTTCTAACGAGCGCCTACAGCGTTGATTCACCTAAGGTTCATTATCAGTCTTTGGCCACCGCAACACAATGAAACTTAGGTGCTTAATATGAACCAAGATTTGGAACAGATCAACTGGGCGATTGCATCCGCAGCCCTCGGAGTTTTCAGCTTGCGCAGTCGAGAGGCCGGCAGGTACAAACCTTCTTTGAAACCGGTCTACCCCCGCATATTAGACCCGCGCTGAGCGCTGAAAAGGTAAATGAGACCATCTCGATCTCATCCCCTGAAAGCCGGCGCCTATTCGTCGCCGGCTCCGTCTGATGGATCGTCTGCGGCCTCGATCTTCGAGAGCCGCTTCATGCTGGTGGCGTGGATTTCTGCTACTCGCCTAGCCGTAGTTGGCCTTAGGGCTGGTGAATGATCTTACGGCGCGATTGCCCCTGTCTCTGGGGTCTGCGACACTGAAGCTCCCATGAAGAACGTGTTTGACGAAGTTCTCTTCTCCGCCAGCGACCTCAGCAATCACCTAGCGTGTTCCCATGCGACAAGCCTTGATTTTGAGGTTGCTAGGGGTCACCGGGAATCTCCTAAATGGCACTCGCCGGATTTATGGATCCTACAAGAGCGTGGGAGACTGCACGAAGAGGCGTATATCAGGCACCTAAGAGATCAAGGTCTCTCCGTGAGAGATCTTCGGGTAACTGCGGCTGACCAGATGGCTGCGGAAGCAACTCGTATTTCGATGAAGACGGGAGTCGACGTCATTGTGCAGGCTACCTTCGCGATGGGTCGTTGGTACGGACGTGCCGATGTGCTGAGACGCGTTGAGACGGCGAGCAGTCTAGGTACATGGTCATACGAGGTATACGACTGCAAGCTGAGTACTGAGACAAAGGCTGGGACGATTCTTCAGCTCTCGCTCTATTCAGAAATGGTCGGAGCCGTCCAAGGGCTGATTCCTGATTCGATGTATGTGGTTCCCCCGAGCGATACCTTTACAGCGGAGCGATATCGCATCCTTGATTATGCCGCCTACTATCGCTCTATCAAGGTCAGTCTGGAACGCGCTGTCAACCTGGAGGCGATCCCAACAGCAACATACCCTGAACCCGTCGAGCATTGTGACGTGTGCGCTTGGTTCTCAAATTGCGATGTGCATCGGCGAAGAGACGATCACCTCTCGCTAGTTGCAGGGCTAAGTAAGCTGCACCGAAAGCAACTGAATGTGTGGAACATTCAAGCCCTCGCTGATCTTGCTGTGATGCCGATTCCTCTACAGCAACGGCCAAAATATAGCTCGGCGGAATCTCTCATTCGGGTGAGGGAGCAGGCTCGAATTCAGGTAGATGGGCGCGACCATAACAAGCCCATTCATGAGCTGCTCACGGTATGCGAAGATCATGGGTTTTGCGGTTTGCCTGAGCCGTCGCGGGGGGACATCTTCTTCGATTTAGAGGGCGATCCGTACGTCGGGAAAACTGGTAGAGAGTACCTATTCGGCTTCACATGTCGGGATGAAAACGGTGAGCCTGCCTACCACGTCCGCTGGAGCCTCACGGCGGCTGAGGAAAGGCGGACCTTTGAATGGTTTGTAGACGAAGTTATGGATCGTTGGAGAACCGATCCAGACCTACACATCTATCATTTCACTGCGTATGAGCCATCAGCACTTAAGAGGTTGATGGGCAGGTATGCGACACGTGAGAGCCAAATTGACCAATTGCTGCGTGCAGGAATCTTCATCGACCTTCACACTATTGTGAAGCGCTCCCTACGTGCAAGTGTTGAAACATATTCCCTTAAGGCTTTGGAAGCCTTTCATGGATACATACGAACTACCCCCTTGGAGCATGCTCGGACCGCCATGCGCGCCATGCAACACGGGCTCGAGCTCGGCGTAGTCGATCTAGTAAACGCGGCGGCGCGGGAGGTGGTCGTTGGCTACAACGCCGATGATTGTTTTTCTACGCAGTCTCTGCGTGATTGGCTGGAACGCCAGCGCCAGGTACTCGTAGACCTAGGAGCTGTGATACCTCGGCCGAAGCGTCACATAGAGGGGGTTCTAGAAACTATCGATGCAAGCCAGAGTCGGTCTGAGCAACTGATCCTAGAACTGCTACGTGGGGTACCCACAGACCCAGAGATGCGTACCGGTGAGCAAGCAGGCCTCCAGCTTTTGGCGGATCTTCTTGATTGGCACCGGCGCGAGAGCAAGGTCGCATGGTGGGAATTCTTCAGACTTCGAGACCTAACCGAAGATGAGTTGTTTGATGAGAAGGCCGCAGTCTCTGGTCTCAGATTTGTAACCCGCCTGACAATGGCCCGCGGCGTTCCTACTGATCGTTACGAATTTGATCGACAGGAAACTGAAGTCCGCACAGGCGACAAACTCTGCCACAAAGACGAGAAAATAGGCGAGACAATCGCCATCGACCTTGCGGCACGCACGGTGGATATCAAAAAGACTAGGAAGACAGCGGACACTCATCCAAGCTCTGTGTTCGTTGACTGTACCCCAATCAACACGCAAATTCTTGCTGATTCACTGATCCGTCTAGCGGAATGTGTAACCTTCGACGGCATTGATGCCCCCGGCCCTCTTAGGGCGGCACGCGATCTGCTCTTGCGCCGTCGGCCTCGAATCAGGGAAGGAACAGGCCCACTATGCTGTGAGAACGAAACAACTCTAGTTGCCGCGAAACGCCTCGTAGGAATGCTTCAGGAATCCGTTCTCCCAATTCAAGGGCCACCCGGTGCAGGAAAGACGTTCACGGGTGCAAGCATGATCGTAGAACTGGTCAAGCAAGGAAAGCGTGTAGGGGTCACAGCAACGAGCCATGCAGTAGTGAGGAATCTTCTTATCGCAGTGGTGAAAGTGGCCGCCCAGGAGAATATGCATGATCTGAAATGCCTCCAGAGAGTTCCGGAAATCCCCGCGATCTCGGTCCCCGGGGTGGACACCACAACAGATAACACGGAGGGCCGCTTGGCACTCCGAGGGAGCTATCACATCTTGGGTGGGACAGCCTGGTTGTGGTCGTCCAAAGACTTTAAGGAAGCGGTCGATGTCCTGTTTGTTGATGAAGCCGGTCAGATGGCGCTGGCTAATGTACTCGCCGCATCGCAATCAGCTAAGAGTGTTGTTCTCCTGGGAGATCCCCAACAGCTTGAACAACCCTTGAAGGGAACTCACCCAGACGGCGCCGAAGCATCGGCGCTTGAGCATTTGCTTGATGGAGAGAAGACTATTTCCTTGGATAGGGGCTTATTTCTTGAAGAAACTTGGCGGCTGCACCCTAGCGTGTGTGCCTTTACCTCGGAGGTCTTCTATGAAAGCAGATTGCGGTCCCATGCGGGACTTGAGAGTCAACGTATTCTCGGTCACCCCTGGTTGGGAGAGGCGGGCCTGTGGTTCCTGCCTGTGGACCATGGAGGCAACCGGAATAGTTCAACCGAAGAGGTGGAGAAAATAGCGGAGCTGGTTGATGGACTTTTGAAACCAAGCGTGTCCTGGGAGGATGGTAAGGCCGGTAGACGAGATCTTCGTGTCGATGACATCTTGATTGTGGCGCCGTACAACGCACAAGTGGCGGATCTCGCGGAACGCCTCCCTGCCGGAATCAGAATAGGGACGGTTGATAAGTTTCAGGGTCAAGAAGCACCCATAGTCATCTACTCACTGACAACTTCTTCCCAAGAGGACGCGCCTCGCGGAATGGAATTTCTCTACAGCCTTAACAGGCTTAACGTAGCCACCTCACGCGCTATGGGAATGGTGATCGTGCTCGGGAGCCCACATTTGCTAAAGCCAGATTGTCGCAGCCCTAGACAAATGCAGCTTGCCAACGCCTTATGCAGATATGTGGATCTGGCGGGCACTCCATAAGGATCGGGCCAAAACTAGGAGCAGCTCAGGGCATTTCCAATTTCCTTGGGAGATCGTCTAGTTTTCGCGTCGCACTGGGGTATAGCCCAACCCTACGTCCGATACCCGGCGAAATCATGTCGAAATAGAGTCCGTTTCGGGCTTATCGTACAGGTAGTGACGGGGGTCAAAGAGTCTATTAGGACACCTCGGCCACTAGAACGCGCAAGCAATCCAAAGGCAAACAAGAAATGGAACCTGTCCGAGAGTGACCGTCGAATAGAGTCCGCGCGGCTTTTTATATGGTGGCGGAAGCAGGGTGGTCAACCATGACAACCCTGTTTCTGCCTTCACGCTTGGCACGATAGAGAGCAGCATCGGCGTAGCGGAGCAGGAGCTCGGAGGATTGACCATCCTTGGGAAAGATAGCCGCCCCGATGGAGATCGTGACGCTGCTGTACAGATCGTTATCGAGTTCGGTACGGAGATTCGCGACTGCTTTGCGGATCACCTCGGCCCGGTTGAGGGTGTCTTCGGGAGTGATGTCGGGCAGGATGATGGTGAACTCTTCGCCACCGTACCGGCAGACCAGATCTTCGGTTCGTACGCAGGCGCTGAAGGTATGGGCGACCTCTTTCAGAACGGCGTCTCCGGCAGAGTGGCCGAACTGGTCGTTCAATTTTTTGAAGTGATCGATATCCATCATCAGGACGGCGAGAGATCCCTTGCGCCGGCTGGCCCGCGCGAGCTCGCGTTCGAGAGCGATCTCGAGGAAATGACGATTAAACAGGCCGGTGAGTCCATCGCGAATGGACTGGTGCTCCAGCTTCTTCCGCATCTCGAGGGAAGCAAGCGCCATTGCGGTGAGCTGGACGAGTTGGCGAACACCTTCCGTGCGGCTTTCAACGATCTCCCTGATCGCTTCGTCGGGACAGCCGATGTAGAGGATTCCGATCGTGTCGCCATGAGCGACGAGGGGGACGCAAAGATAACAGCGAGGAGCGGATCCGATGAAGTGGTTGCAGTCGATCTGCGAGGCTCCGGGAGCATGCCAATGAAACTGCCCAGAACGCAAGCCGCAGCAGGTCTCGGGCGGGAAGATCTCGGTGATGCTGGAGCCGATGTCGTTGGCGCTCCAGCTGGATACGGTCTCGACCATGTTTCGGGAGCTGTTGATGATGCAGAGGGAACCGTTGGTGCCGGGGAGCAGCCCGGAGAAACTGAATGCGGCGGAGCGGTGGACCTGGGGAGCATCGGTGCAGAGCTGCAGATCGTCGCGGGCGACGGATAGCAGCTGCACCTCGCGCGCATGGTTCTGGAGTGAGTGAACGCTGTTGCTGAGCTCCTGATTTGTCCTAGCCGCGGCTTCGGCGATGCGGCCACGCAGGATCGCGTCGCGCAGCAGAAGGCCGAAGAGGACGATGAGGGTTGAAAAGCAGATGCCTACCAGGCCGAACTCGGTAAGGGTTGAGATCTGGGATCTGCGGCGCGTGGTCTCATCTCTTTGCTTGAGCAGCTCCTGTTCCTGACCGGCCATCAGAGAGAGTGTCTGCTGGCAGTGCAGGACATGCGTCTCGGCATGCACCAGGTCTGGAGGATTCGTGCTGAGATCGTGGACAAGCGCGGTAGAACATGTGTCTAGCTCGTTGAGATTGGAGGTCTGGTGCGTGTTGTCAGCAATCAAGGTTCGCAGACGAGTGGCGCGCGTGCGGAGTTGAATCGCATTGCGACGCGAGTTGGAGAGCTGACCTTCGTCCTGCGTGACCCGATAGAATCTGCTGCCGGATTCGATACGCTGGGTCATGTCGGAGGCGCCTTGAATAGAGAGCAGGACCGCCTGGGTGTGCTCGGCCCATCGGCCCGCAGAGGTAAGGTTCTGCGTATTTCGGAAGAGAAAGAACGCGCTTCCCGCGGTGAACAGGACAGATCCCATGGCAGCCAGCAGGATCAGCTTGATAGCAGGGGGCGATTTGGTGAGTTTATCCATGCAGTGATCCGCGGCCCTCGTAGCTTTCGGCAAGCGTACTTTTGCCTGCGCCTCCCATAGGTGAGAAGATTGCTATCCGGACATGCTCGGGACGTGAAGAGTCGGCCACGACCGTCTCGGCCTGTTTCGGCGGTTTCGGGCTTCGGTGACGGCCGAAGGTCCTGTAAGACAATTGGTCCAGACGAAAGCTGGAAAATAGGGCGTCTACGTCCCGATTCGGCTCTGGATCTTCAGATTTCGCAGTCGGATGGTCGGGATGATTTGGTTTCGGCATGCTACCTCCCGCACACGTGAGGTTCTCCGAGCCGGCTGGGTCACACGAATTTTGGTCACTAAAGATAACATGAGTAACCGGACCTAAAACCTCCTAGAAAGTGCCATTGACAGGCACCCATTCGGCTTGAATTGTGGAAAGAATGGACGGGTTTCTGCGTGTAGAATCCCCTGCCGTGGACCAGCGCACTTCACGAGGTATTGGAATTGCACTAGCTTCGATCTGGTGCCTCGAACTAGCAGGGGCTACGCATGAAAAATACCTGTGAAGAGATGATCTATATTCCGGCCTCACAGGTCGTGCCTAGCTTACTCGCGATGGTTCACGCCTGGTTTCAGCCAAGCTGGATCGTCCGCACAGCCGGCCCGGTGGAAGGGTTGACCGCGCAGATGCAACGCGCGTTTGCGAGTGTGGATCCCAACCTGCCCTTCTCGGGCTTCTATAGTATGCGCGACCTGCAGGCGAAGACCCTGGCGACACAGCGTGTCGAAGTAGCGCTGCTGAGCGCGATGTCAGGTCTGGCTCTGCTGCTGAGTGCTGTAGGAATCTTCGCGCTGGTAGCAGATATCGTGGCGCAGAAGACGCGTGAGATCGGCATCCGCATTGCACTGGGCTCCACCATTCGTCAAGCCATGGTGCATATCGGAACGCCGGGATTACAAGCCTCGGCGCTGGGACTCATCCTGGGTTTGATCTTATGTGCAGGAGGGTTGCGGGCTATGCACAGTGTGCTCTATGGAGTGGGCGTCTATGACGCGACCACAATCCTCACGGTCGTCCTGATGCTCGCGGCAGTAACACTTGTGGCGACCACTCTGCCGACTCTGAGGGTTGCGGGAATCGATCCTGCAAAGACGTTGCGAGATGAATAGGCAACAGCTTATAGAAGATGTGCTCCCTTTGGGTTAATTTCGCTTCAAATTCGAACCAAGCCCTCCTACTGACGTCTGAAATAGTTTCAATATAAAAAACATATTTTTCTCTTGAAAAGAGAATCTGACGTCATGTATGGTGCCGCGTGTCAGATCGAGCGCGTAATTGTTCACAGAGAAAACAAACAGCCGACAGCCGGTCTAACTGATGCGTCACCCACTCGATACTCCCCCTGCCTGTCACATACCGGTCTGTGAAGCCAAAACGAGATGCTTTGGAGGATACAAATGTCCCATCGATGGCTTAGGACGCTGAAACTTGCAGTGCCCGTAGTATTCCTTGTGGTTACGCCTGCTTTCAGTCAGGTGGTTTTAACTGCTGACGACCAGGTGGATGCCTATACACGCGTGAAGAGTGTTCTTGGCGCGTCGCCGGAGACTCCGGATTGCAGCCATCCGACGTTCGGCCCTCACATCACACAGACGATCGACAACGATCTCTCGAAGTATGTCTTCCTCTTCAATATCCATGTGACGCCCGACAACGATCGCTGCTCGGCGTTCGACCGGCAACGACTGGAGATCAAGACGGAGGGATCTTCACCTGCTTATGTGAAGGGCTTTTTGAACGACTCGGTCGCGTTTCGCTGGAAGTTCAAGCTTCCAGCTGGCTTTCAGCCTTCCACCAGCTTCACCCACATTCACCAGATCAAGGCCTACGATGGAGATGCCAGCGCGCCAATCATGACGCTGACTCCGCGCAAAGGAAGTCCCAACAGCCTTCAGTTGATCCACATCAACTCATCGGGCGTGACGACGCAGCTTACGCAGACGGACCTCGCTCCCTTTGTAGGGGTATGGGTGGAGGCGTACGAGAAGATTACGTACAACACACATGGAACGTACTCGCTAGTGATTAATCGGCTGAGCGATGGCGCGCAGCTCTTCAGCTATGCGAACAACGATCTCGACCTGTGGCGCAACGGCACAACGGTCGTCCGGCCGAAGTGGGGGATCTATCGCAGCCTGAATCATCCTGAGCAGTTGCGCGATGAACAGGTGGAGTATGACCGGTTCTGCCTGGCAAAGGCAACGGACGATTGCGTGAGCGATCAGACTCTGCCCGATCTCGCGGTTAAAACGGAGGCCTTCCTCGGGGGCAAGACGGTTGTTGGGCGTGATGCCCTTTATGGTGTGACCGTTACGTCATTGCGAGGGTTGACGGCTGACGTTAATCTAAGCGTGACCGGGTTGCCGGCTGGCGCGACGGCGAGTTTCAGTCAACCGACGCTGCATGGCGGCTCGGGCTACTCCGTGCTCAAGGTCTCGACCTCAGGAGCTATGCCCGCTGGAGTTTATCCGCTGGTGATCTCGGCGGTGAGTGGCGTGCTGTCGCATGTGTCGCAACCCACGCTTACAGTCTCGGACTTTTCGCTGACAGTCTCACCTAGCAGCGGAACGGTGCAGGCTGGAGGTGCATTAACCTATGCCGCGACCATTACGCCATTGGCCGGATTCGATGAGGGCGTGGTTCTGTATGTAAAGGGATTGCCCTCGGGAACGTATGCGTACTTCGCTCCGCCGTTGGTGAGCAATGGCTCTGGTGGTTCGACGCTGCATGTCTATACGACGCGGTGGACGCCTCCGGGGACCTATGCGCTGGAGGTATCGGCGAGCAACTGGTGGCTTACACATACGCAGGCGAGCACGCTGGTCGTAACGGGACCGTAGCTGGAGGTTGAAACAGATGGAAAGGGATGCTGTGGACCGGCATCCCTTTCTTCTTGGTAGGCTTCGCAGTGAGGAGTGGGTATTTAAATTGATCTTCTGAGCCATGCCCTCCCCGCACACGACACATCCATCCATTGGGATCGACTTTGGAACGACTAATAGCTCCGTCGCGCTGGTTCTGATGCAAACTCTGAGATGGTTGGAATGGACGGTGATAATTGTCCAGGATGAGAGCATTGGATTTGTTCAAGGGACGACATTTCGACCGGGAAATTATTGTGCTTTGTGTGCGCTGGTAGGGCTCACCACACCAAAAGTGTAGAGTCGAGATGTGACGCGGTGGTTTAGGTTCGGCCTATCTGTATCCGGCCCTTTCGTCTGCCGGTGCCTCATTATCCGGGCCATGCTCCGTTTTCACATCCCGCTCATCGAACCGGACATGCGCTGCTAACGCATCCGGCTCTCGGACAGAACTTCATGCTTTCGCCCACGGAAAGTTTTGCGGAAGCATAGGCAGTCGGATGAGTCCCAGCTTTTGGTAGAGATACTCATCAGGGTAGTGCGTGAAGCCCCTGCCAGACTGTTTATGCTTCTTGCAGAACCACCGGCGAAGCCGGTTTGTGGTGTACCTGTCGATGAATCGGTATGCAGGTGTAACCGGACCAAGGTTGAAGTAATTGGCCCACCCTCCAAGTTTCTGATTCAGACACTTAACCATTTCCCCGGCATCCAGCCATTCCATGTTTCGGCCTGTCTGGATACGCACCGCTTCGGTCATGCGCTTAATACTCTTCCGCGATGGACGAGAGGCTATATATGGCCGCCCGGTTTTGGCAGAATAACGCCGACCAAAGGTGTACCCCAGGAAATCGAATTCACCATCCGGCACGCGGCAGATCCGCGTCTTTTCTTCGTTGACCGTTAGCTTAAGCCGGCCCATCATCTGTCGCATGGCGTTGAGTGCTTTTTGAGCGCTGTCGCCTTTGCAGCAGATGACCAGATCGTCTGCGTAGTTGACGATCCGCGCACCAAGCCGTTGTTCCAGGCCCGCCTTCTTCCACCCCAAGATAAACCGCCGCATGTACAGATTGGACAGTAGGGGTGAAATTGGTGAGCCTTGCGGAATACCCTGCTTGGTGTCTCGGTTGACCGTCGTGCGTTTCTTGCGACCACGCCCATCCTGCTCTTCCACCGGAGTATCGAGCCACATCTTCACGAGATGCAGCACGCGCCGATCAACGACTCGACGTACCACCGATTTCATGAGTTCAACGTGCGGGATCGTGTCGAAGTATCCGGATAGGTCGGCGTCCACGACATCTTTGTGACCGCTGGCCAGTAACCCGCGTACCTCGCGCACGGCGCTTTGCGCATTCCGATTCTGTCGGTAGGCATGTTGTTCCTGCGGCATGTCGGCCTCGAAGATAGGCTCCAAGATCAGCATCGCCGCCGTTTGACACACCCTTTCCGCTAGTCGCGGAATGCCAAGTGGCCTGAGTTTGCCGTTCGGTTTTGGAATATAGACCCTTCTTACCGCATCCGGACGATACGTCTCCTCCCTGAGCTGCTGCGCCAGTTCCCCAAGCCAGCGTTCTGGTCCATATGCCTCGACACCTTCGAACGTCAGCCCGTCTACACCAGGTGCGCCCTTGTTGGCGCGGCAACAGGCGTAGGCATGTTCCAGCACGTCCATCCGGTAGATCTTGTCATACAGGGCATAGAAGCGAAACTCGGGTTCTTCCTTCGCTTTAGCATGTAACGCCGTCCGCAGTTTCTGGACACTAATCGGAGTTACTAGGTTTCCCAATCTCCTGTCCTTTCCCACTTTCAACGTTGGTTCTGAACTAAGGCCCCTTCCCTCCGCTGGCATTACCCAGCTTCCTCGGTACTACGGGCCTTTCCGTCACCCCAGTGCGCCCGGCCCATCCGTCACCGGCTTCCGGTTGGTCGTTGCACTCGACCACGCACGGGGCTTCCCGTGTTGCATCGGTTTCCCTCTTGTATGCATGCTGTCGCCAATACCCCGGCGGAATCGTGGGGTGCACATTTCGCTCTCTTCCCCCACGATGGCAGCCTTCCCCGATTTT
>Ga0193743_1001796_pt1 | contig 15637 bp, 17 predicted proteins | sample L2c2metaG_FD_143038 | JGI IMG/M metagenome (GOLD analysis project Ga0193743, IMG submission 143038) | Soil microbial communities from a riparian zone of the East river system, Colorado, United States - L2c2 | ecosystem: Environmental > Terrestrial > Soil > Riparian zone | place: USA: East River...
GAACAACATGGTAAGCAAGAAAATTTATGTGCAGGGCGGAATCGGTGCAGTACCCGCAGGTGAACGTTTTGGTGCTGATTATGAATTACCAAACGCCACAGCTTATAACGAAACCTGCGCATCCATAGGTGAGGTTTTTTGGAACCAGCGCATGTTTTTATTACATGGCGATTCCAGGTATATTGATCTGCTGGAAAAAGTGCTGTATAATGGATTGATCTCGGGTGTGGGTTTGGATGGAAAATCATTTTTTTATACCAATGCCATGCAGGTAACGAACGGGTTCACGCATCCCGCTTTAGAACGCGGCAGATCAGGGTGGTTTGAGTGTTCCTGCTGCCCCACCAATATGGTGAGGTTTCTGCCGTCTTTACCAGGGTATATATATGCTCAAAAGGATAATAATGTTTTTGTTAATCTCTTTATTGCCGGGTCTGCCAATCTTCTGGTAAACGATAGAAAGGTCAGTATCACACAGCATAACAATTATCCCTGGAGCGGCTTGTTATCATTTACTGTTGAACCCGCATCGCCCGCTGTTTTCGCCTTGCGCATCCGCATACCGGGATGGATACGGTCAGAGGCTATCCCTTCAGACCTATATGCCTTTGAAAATAAATCGTCAGCAAAGATCAATGTCAAACTCAATGGCCAACCGGTTAAATATCATATGGAAAACGGCTATGCTGTTATCAGTAGGGAATGGAGAAAAGGTGATGAGCTGCAGTTGGATCTTCCAATGGAGGTTAAAAAGGTTATCGCTCATAAAGCTTTAAATGATAACAAGGATAAAATCGCCTTACAACGTGGCCCAATGATATACTGTGCCGAATGGAAGGACAATGAAGGTAGTTTAAGTAACCTGATCATTCCCAAAGACGCTGTTTTCCAGCCGCAGAACAAGGAAGGTTTATTAAATGGGGTCACGGTTTTACAAGGCGAGGTTATGAGAAAAGACAGTTTAGAAAAAGGAGTAAAAAAAGTAATGCTTACCGCAATACCTTATTATTCATGGGCAAACAGGGGAAAGGGCGAAATGATGATTTGGTTCCCGCAGGGTGGTAGTGCAAAGCGCACGCGTACAAACTAAAATAGTAGTTGTACGCCAATGTCGCTTACGCAGATGGCTACTCAATAGCATTTAAAGCCTGGTTTTTAAAACAACCGGGCTTTATTGAAAAGTTCGATTTAGTAGTTCAAGATTGTTTCACAAGTGCACCAGCGGAGGCTTATTAGTTTTCTAACTCTTTGATGTGTAGGGCTTCAATTATAACGCTTCTTATTATAGCAAATCCATTATTGCCGTTTGTAAATAAAATAATACCACGTTTTGATTTTGGCAACAGGACAACCAATGTTTTTACACCATCGTCTGAACCAGTATGCATGATCAAATATTCCCCGTTTTCCAAAGGTGTCATCACTTCCCAGCCAAGGCCCATATTTTCTTTGGGGCGCCCCTCCATTTTTACCTGAGGTGTTATCATTTGCCCGAAAAGCCCCGGCGATAATACTTGTTGGTTTAGTACCGCCATAGAAAACTTAGCATAATCATCAATGGTTGTCACCAGCCAATCGGCAGCAACCACGCTGGTGTTTTTTTTCATAGGGATCAATGATCCGTCCTTGCCATGTGGGTCAGCGAAACGGGTGCTATCCATTTTATCGCTCCAGCCATAATGCGTATCGCTCATATCCAACGGGCGAAACAGGACCGAATCAGCCAGTTGCTGCAGGCTACGATGGAACTTTGCTTCAACTGCGCGCCGCAAATATTCAAATCCCTCACCAGAGTAGCCATATTTGGTTCCGGGGTCAAACTGAAAAGCGAGCTTATTTGCCGGATTTTGCGAACGCCAATTGGGAAAACCAGTCTGATGGCTAAGCACTATCCGGGTAGTCAGTTTTTGGTGGCGCGGATCATCTTTGATGTCCGGGTCTATCCAATACTTATCTAAGGGTTCGTCCAGGTTCCATTGCCCGGCATCAATTAATTTTAAAACAGTCAGCGCCGTTACCGGTTTGGTGAGCGAAGCCACATTAAATAATGTGTTTGGCTGGGCTGCGCTACCATTACTAAGCCTGCCAAAAAGTTTCACTTGTTTAATTTGGCCATTTTCTAAAATGCAGGCTGCCATAACCGGCACTTTGTTCTTTGCCAGCCATACCGGGATGCTATCAAGGCAGCTTAAAGAAACTTTTACAGCTGCCTGCCCCCACGACCGGATATTTGTTAACACAATGACGAAGAACAACAATATGACCACGCTCAAGTTTTTCATATGATGATGATTATACCACTAAGACAGTTAAATAAGCAGATTCGTTACAGTTAGTTAACGCCTGCGTATTGCCTGGATTTCCTCCGCTACCGCACGGGCAATGTCATTAAGGAATTAAACATATGATTATCAAGTTGTTAACTATTCTTAATAGTGTTATTTTTTGTATATTTAATTCATAATCAATTAGTTAAAGTGCAAAAAAAACCTCATTTTGTTTTGGTATAAGTTCTTTAATGTTCATATCGTGTATCATCTAAATAAATCTACGCAATTAATAGCCTCGTAGATAATGCAAGTGTCTGTGAATTCGGAATGTTAACTGTATACCTAACTTCCCAATTTCTGTAGAAAAAGGTTCAGATCCTCTTCTTTTTCCAAACCTAATTTTTGTTTTATTCGGTAACGACTCATTCGTACGCTTTTAGCTTCAATGTGCATCAATTGCGAAATTTGCCTGGTATCCATTTTAAGATACAGGTATGCGCAGAGTTTTAAATCGAGCAGGGTTAATTTCTTTTTTGCCTTATCATTAAGCAAATTAAAAAAATCGGGATGTACGTGTTGTATTTGCAATGTTGCATGTTCAAAGTCGTTATCCAACATCATTTCTTCTTTTAATATTCGCTGCATATTTACGGGATCGCCTTCGGTTAGCTTGTCTTTTATATCGTGAAGCATCCGGTTTTTATGTTCCAGTTGGAGTGTGTTGGCCATCACTTCTAATTTTAGCTGCTGCTGCTGTGTTTCCAGTAATTGCTGTTCGGCCCTGAGCCTGGCCTGTTCTTCTTTCTGCAACTTTACTTGTAATTCTGATTCCTGATTTTCTAATTGTAATTGTTTTTCGCGTTGTATGGAATAGCGTAACTTAAAGTGATATGATCGGAACATGAATAACAAACCCAAAACAGAAGCGAGCGCTATATAATCATACAGATAATTTTGCAGTCTACGACTTTTCTCATGCTCTTTTAATACCCGCATTTCACTGTTCTTTTTTTCAGTTTCGTATTGTATTTCGAGCTTTTGAGTGTTAAGAGCTTGTTGCTGATTAAAGTTTTTGTTGTTGTATTCTGTTACCTCTTTTTGAAAATCCAGTGCTTTCCCAAGATCCCCCCTTTTTTCATAAAAATTTGATAAACCCGTAACCACATTGATCATCGTATAATAGTAAGGTTGCTTATCGGTTTTCATGATGCGATAAGCTTCCAGCAAATAGTTTTCTTGCTGGGGGATGTTGCCATCGCGCCGGGCATATTCGCTTAGTAAGCCCAAACAGCTGGCCACAATTTCCTGGCCATTCTTCGAGTTTTTTAATACAGATAGGGCAATATTTGCATGCTGTATGGCCAGGGTCCTGGCATTTTTATCCGTCTCAGGATAATATTTTAAATAAGCATCGGCAATATTAGTACATGTAATAGCATAAGCATTAACAGATACGTGACCCGGATGTTGCCGGTAAAGCATTTCAGATCGGTTCAGGTAAAAGAAAAAGCTGTCAAGTTCAGCCTTATTTTTTGACCTGTTGTAATTGTACTCATGGGCCACGGATAGCGCGGTATAACAATTACTTTGTGTATTATAGTCATTGGTCAGTAAAGCATTTTCTGTAGCTTTCCGCGCATAAAAATTTACTTTAGCCTCGTTGTTCCAATCGGAGTTTACTACATAAAGCCGGTAATATATATAAGAGGCCAAGTTAGGGTTTGCCTTTTTTTCCAGTTCCTTTAATCCTAACTGGCAGTATTTGACCACATTTTCCGAATCGTCCACCGTTCTATATAACCATGTCAGCGCGTAATAGGCATAGGCCATGGCTATCGGGTCATTAGCCTGTTGTGCCATGGTTAAGGTGGTATCGCAGGTTTGTTTTATGGAGTTAAGCTGCTGTGTGTTGGCTTTAATTATAACCAACAATGTATAAGCCTTGGTGGCTTCGGTAAAGTTTTTATGTTTTAACGCCAGGGTAATGCATTGTTTAATATTGGCTGTAGCAATATCGTAGTTTTTATTGATCCTGTTAGCTTCGGCCAGTTGGTTAAGCAAGGTTGGTTTTTCTTTTTCGTTCAGAGTTGGGTTATTAATAATCGACCGCAAGCTGTCTATTACTGTAGTTTGCGCCTGGGCAGCAAATGATAGCCCGATAATACTGGCACCTAAAAATAATTTATACCATAAAAACCTCATGCAGCCAAATTACTACAATTCGCTGAAATTTAGTCCGAAAACACCTCGAATGGCTGTTGTGATGAATTTGTAATATTCATATAATCAATTATATATAAAACCTGTAGATGTATTGTAGATGCTTTTTTGTAGGTGGGTAGACACTTTGTAGAATGCTGAAATTAGGTATTTCGTGGTAATTATCCGCAATTTTGTTGTGGCAATATCGCCTGATGAAAATCTAAATTATCATGAACAACAAAACATTATCTATCGTATCGTACATAATACCTATTGGATGGTTGATCGCTTATTTTTTAGGAAAAGATAAGGCAGATGCATTACTAAAATATCACTTAAAACAATCATTAGGGTTGGCTATTGTGAGTATCATCCTTAATGTCATTTTGAAATTTATTGCATCGCTGGTGCCTGCGCTGGCTTTTTTGAGTATCATTGGATTGGTGATCATTGTATTTTGGATATTGGGTATGATCAATGCCGCCAATAACGCCCAGAAGCCCATTCCGGTATTTGGTAAAGCATTTGAAAATAGTTTTCCTTTTATCGGTTAATCATTTAAAAATACAGCCTTATGCAATCATTTAAATATTTTGAACAGGATGGAAATACCTATCATGTGAAAATAGAAAAGGGTATGTTTTATTTTCTTTCCTTGCTGACATTCGGAGGGATGGTTGCTACTTTGATTTATGGGAGCAGCAAAGGGGCCTATTTTTTTGCAGCTTGCCTGGGCATACTGGGTACGATAGGGATTTTGCGCACCACGGCCAAAATAAGCTTTAATACGGCCGCCAGGAGCATGACTTTTAAAACATTTTTCTTTACTCCCGAAAAGGAATACAGTTTTGATGATTTTGATCACTTCCTGATCTCCAAAATGACCAATATTGGCATCACCCTCGGGGTATCAGCCACCATGATCTTTAATAAAAATGGTAAGGAAAAGCGACTACTGGTACGGCAGGGCTTTTTTGTTACCAAACCCCTGCAAAACTTTACGGACGAGTTGAGTGATATTATGGGGCTTGTCCAAATAAAACAGGTAGGTGACGCGCTTTTAACTAAAAACTACCAATGGAAAAACTTATAAAACGCGGTCTTGCTATATTCATGGCTCTTTTTGCTTTGTTTTTTGCTATTCCGTTTCCTATGATTATGTATTATAGCACTAAAAGCGGAATTCAGCTCGATATTGAAGGATCAAACCCGTGGCTTTCGCTTGGGCTGGTAACCTTGTCGGTCGTGTTTTGGATCACCGTTTTGGCAGGGTTTTATCGTAAATGGGTTTTGCAGGTGTTCTCGGCCAAACGTAATATGGAGCGCCTCAAAAAAAATGGGGTACACCGCGAAGCCCGGATCCTGGAATCAGTTAATATATCAAAGCCCAATGCAGGATACAATACCTATGAGCTTAGCCTAAGCTTCAAAAACCTGGTTAATACCGAGATCATACAGAAGGCCGGTATAAATGATATGAAGCCCTATGAGCGCCGTTTTGAAGTGGGTAAAAGAGTTGGGTTGTTAATTGACAAGGAAGTGAAACACATCCCGTACTTTATTTTTGAAAATAGCGAGGGCAGTATACGTAAAGGGATAATGGTGTTGATAAATCTGGGCTGGTTGCTGCTTCTTGTAGCTGTGGCCGGGTATTACGTTTATACCTATCAATTAGAAAATGAGGGCATGGGCTGGCGTTTTATGAGTTTTTGGCATCCGTTGCTCATTTGTCCAACTATATTATTGTTTTATAATGTTTTGGTCAGTTTTCTTGATGGTAAAATAAGTGGTGTATCGGGTAACGCGCCTTTAATTAAGTTTAAAGGTATCAGAACAACCGCTAAATTACTTACGACAAATCTTACCGGTATGTATATTAACGAACAACCGATGGTGAATTTTGTCCTGGAGTTTGTTGATCATCAGAACCAAATTCATACAGCCAGTATTAAAAAAGTTGTAAGCCTGCTTGATCTGGATAGTACCAAACAGAAAACCGTGGATGTTTTTTATCTGCGGGAAGACCCTCGAAAAATAGCTTTTGCCGCTGATTTAAACGAAATAAGTTAAACCGATGAAAACGTTAAACTACTTTATGATTATTATGGCTTGCAGTTTAGCTTTTCAGGGCTGCAAACAGATCACCCGGAGTGTTGAAGATACTTTTATACCTAAACCAAACTCACAAAAGGTAAGCAAACCTGCCCCGGTGCCGCAGGTGATTGACAGTACCACCAGTAAGGCAATAATGCAGATGCAAGACCAGTTAACAATGGCCCTGTCAAAGGTCCGCGTTACTGTGCATCGGCCTATAGCTGTAAAACATAAAGACTTTTTAACAAACACCACGGCGCTGAAAAAAGCGGAGGCATCTTTAAGAAACCTTCCACAGTACCGGGGCAAAGAGATCTTTATTTACCGGTCGGTACATTTTTATGATGACGGCAGCATTAATATCATGCTCCGTCATCCTGAAAATCCAGATTATGTAGATAACTATGAGTACCGGGATGGTGCATGGTCAAAACCTAAACCCGAGCAGTTATCAGTAAATGTTGATATAGCCAGTCGGTCCGTTTCATTGAATGAGGTGAATTTTACCAGTATTGCCAACATTACCCGGTTATATAATGAAAAGGCCGCAGGAATTGAAGGTGCTAGGCCAACAACCAGCGCTTATATGGTGGTTTGGGATAAAGTGATGCGCTGGTACCCTGGCACCATCAATGGCAGCCGTCAACGTTACTCCATAGACTTTAACAACGACGGCACATTAAAGAATTTTAGACAGGATTGATATCGCCAATTAAAAAATAGAGATGGAACGCTATAATTTGAAAATAATGGGAGGGCGGTTGAGCTTTCAGCCGATGATTTATCATAGTAGCCATGTTAAACCTGGGGCATGACAGTACCTGGGGCTGGATTGCAGTAGGTATTGTGCCGGCGCTTTATGCCATTTATGATTTTTTATTCAGGGTAAATGTTACTAAGGCGATTTTATCTTGACTATCAACACGTAATAATATCTTGTAATGTGTCCAGCCCAATTGCGAACGCACCGCGTTCGCAATTGAGAATGTGCGATAAAATTGACGAAATAATTCTATCTGCCTTCGAGAACCCGCTGCCATATTCTGGTTCTAACTGATCAGCAATAAATTTCGTGAGGTAATTACCATAATCCGCTCGCTCTTTTACTTGTTGTTCTTCTTCGAAAATGCGTTGCCCTATTTGCCAATACATTAATGTACGTTCATGGTCAACCAACCTGATCGCATCATTTTCCAGTGCCCAATTCCCCATTTTATCATCTCAAGAATAATATCACCAAAGATGGTGCAATACTCGGTTGACTCATACTCTACCAAAACAGGGGAATTGGGATACACTGTCCGCTTTATAATTTTGTTCAGTTCCATTTCCTTAAGCTCGAGAGATAGCATACGTGTAGTAATGCCGGGGATACTACGTTCAATTTCTCTGAAACGTTTGTTACCATTGCAGATAGCGTTGATTATAGGCAAGCGCCATTTGCCGCCAATTACATAAATGGTATCCTGCAAAGCCCGTACTTCTTCGGCTTGGTTTCTGGGGTTGCTTAATATGTTTTCTATATCTTTCATTGGTATACTCTGTGATACTGATTACAAAGTTATATCAATTTGTAAATATCTTTGCCAATAAATTAATAATATCATGGCAAAAACAATTTTTATAACCGGAACAAGCAGCGGACTTGGAAAATTAACCGCCAAATACTTTGCCCAACAAGGCTGGAATGTAGCGGCCACGATGCGCAGCCCTGAAAAGGAAACCGAATTAACAACTTACAGCAATATGAAAATTTTTAAGCTGGACGTAACTGATATCGAACAAGTAAAAACCGCTACCGCGCAGGCTATAGCTGCTTTTGGAAAGATAGATATAATAGTGAATAATGCCGGAATGGGTACTTATGGCGCGTTGGAACTGGCCAAAGAGAATGATATTGACTGGCAGTTTACTGTGAACACCCGCGGACCGATAAATGTAATCCGCGCGTTTTTACCACATTTGCGCGAGGCTGGCGGCGGTATGTTCATCAATATCAGCTCGTTTATGGGGATTACAACAGCCGCGCCTCTGGGATCGCTATATAACATGTCTAAATTTGCTTTGGAGGGCTTAACCGAAGGGCTTTATTACGAATTGAAACCACTGAATATTGAACTGCGATTAATAGAACAAGGCGGCTCAAAGGATAATAATTTTGTAGATAATGTAGTTTGGAACACCGATCCTGAAATTACTGCGTATGATGAACTGACCAGTAAACTAAAACACCTGTTTGCCACCGCTGGCGATGAACATAAGGACGACCCGATGGTAATTGTGAACGCCATTTATGGACTGGCTACTGGCGAAAGCAAAAAATTCCGCACCGTGATAGGCGCATCGGGTAACTACCTGGTGAGCTTACGTAATTCGGTACCTATTGAGGAATATTTGGAAACCATAGCAACCAATTTTATCTAATTGTCTAAAAAAAATAGATAAAATATTTCATTGTGAGGAGCAAATAAGTGGCCGTTAATAAAAAAAGCAGTAGGAACCACCTTTATTTCTCCTAAAATTCACCAAATATTATTCCTCAATAATTTTCGAAAAACTGCCTATTTCAATCAGTTGGTCCACAAAATGGTTCGGATTATGCTCCGTTATCCACCCGGTATTTCCTTAAAGCTGTACGAGTTCGAATCTCGTTCTGGGCACAGACGGTGATAATAATGAGGCCATTTCTGGCGCGAGTATGTAGCGTTGGACAAAGGCTGGCATACTCGTGACATATTTAACCTATCATTATGACAACGATTCAAATACGCCGACCGCGAGCCTTCGCTGCATACTTGCGCGAGATGGGGGGTTTACGCAGGTGAAAATTATTTTGAAAAAAAATTAAAACAATAAAAAAAGTAGTATCTATACATTGTTAGCCAGCCGGATTATGAAACTATTGCCTTACGAGAAATTCCATTTTATTACGAGGTTTAAACCCGAAGAAATACAGCAAAGGCTTGAACGTAATATTGAACCCGATAAACCTTTTAGTATAAAAGATATTTTTAAGCGGGAGTCGGCATTTTATTTTAATGGTTTTGCCACAAATGCATTTTTTGAAATTAAGCGCCTCATCTTTTACCGCAATTCATTTTTGCCAAGAGTCAAAGGCTTAATTGAATCGGGTTTAAATGGCAGCCGGGTAGAGATAAAAATGTACATGCACTTACTTGTTACGCTCTTTATGTGTATTTGGCTGGGCGGAGTAACATTTGGATGTATAACTTTAACGGCAAATATGATCAGAGATGGGAATTTTGAAGCAGCTATAATTATTCCATATATTATGTTTTTATTAGGTTACGGAGTGATGATGTGGGGGTTTAAATCTGAAAGTGTTAAAGCAAAAGAAAAGTTACTTGAATTATTAGAAGGTAAAATAGAAGTGTAAAAAATATTACAGAAATTTCTTTGTTTATAAAATAATTGTGTATTATTGCATCATGAAAACAACAACAATACAATGTTCTATACCCCAACTGATTTATCAGAGAGGATAGGCCATGTATTGACTTAAATATAACAAGATACTTGAATCCTCTTAGATAACTCTAAGGGGATTTTTTGTTTTAGGGAGATTTTTCAGGGTAGTATATCAATTGGTCAGATTACCTGCTTTGGGAGCAGGAGGCTCCCGGTTCGAGTCCGGGTTACCCTACTTAATACGTTATGGAAATATAGCTCAACGGTTAGAGCAACACCCTTATACGGTGCCGGTTAAAGGTTCAAGTCCTTTTATTTCCACTATAAAATGGTCAGTTGCCCGAGTGGTTTAAGGGAGTCCTCTGCAAAAGGAATGTTCGCAAGTTCGAATCTTGTACTGACCTCAGTATTTTCCTATGGTGCAACGTAGCACGTCTGATTTTGGTTCAGAAGATCGTGGTTCGAACTATCCCTTGAGCGGGTTACGCATGGACGGTGGGAGTGAAAAATCCATGTAGGAAAACTTGGTTTTTGGAGGTCTTTTTATTGCTTCTTTGTTTTAATCCGGTTGTGGATTGGGTAAGGGATTACTTCGCTTTAAATAAAGAAATTTCTTTATTTAAAGCGAAACTTACTTTAGGCGGAATATTCCACAAGCGAAGACGCTTGCGTTTGCGGGTGTTAATAAGTGTTAAATATGGCAAATTAAAATAATATCTCATAAAAATATGCGTCTGTGTTGTCAAGCAGCCAATGCAGCGGTACCCTGCCGGGCTGTCAAATTTAACTTTACACACTTTATAATGAAAAAGATCCTATTTACGCTGGCCGTAGTATGCGGTACAGTATGGAGCAGTTTTGCTCAGTCGGTATCAAACAACACCACTACTACATCATCGTCTCCGGCAGATCATGCCAGATTCAGTTTCGGGTTGGACGGGGGAGTTACTTTGAACCATGTCCGGGGAAATTCCACAGGCGTGTGGGGGGCATCGGGCAAATATGAGTTGCCTATTGCCACTAACACTTTGTTCACCATATCAGCGGGGTATACCTACCTGCCATATACCAGTTTCGAAAAGGAGTTTCTCAAGGCTGACGGCAATAATAGTTCGGGTGCCAATTTCATACCCGTTAAGGTGGGTATCAAGTATTACGTTAGCCATGGCTTTTTTGTGGAAGGCCAGGCTGGTGTGGCATTTGCTGTTAAAGGCCCTAACTATAAAACGTCATTTGCGTGGTCGCCTGGTGTAGGCTATACCTTTGATAGTGGAATAGAAGTTGGGGCGAGGTTTGAAAACTGGTCAAACAGTGGAGCCCTTAACCAGGCAAACTTGCGTTTAGCATACCGTTTCTAATCAGACGCTTTAACATGTAGACAAGCCTGGGCACAAATGCCCGGGATTTTTCATGCAGGTAGTTCTTTGCTCCCCCTGCTGGCGTACGAGCTAGCGGTCATAACACCGGCCATGGCTGAATTGCCGATCTAACCTATTATTCAATTTTGGCTGCGTTCATTTCAGTGCTTTGTATTTTGGTTAAACCAGTCACCCGACCATTTTTGTCCGTATGAAATAGGAGTAGTGCATCAAGATCCTTTGCGAAGAATTTATCCGTACCATAAGGAATAATTTCCTTTTGGTCCTGTCCAACCTTTCCATAAAGCGTTTCACCCTCCCTAACCACTTCAAAAGTCATATTTGAATTAAAAGCATATTTGCCGATATATTTTGTTAGAGCTTCTGCTTTCAAATGGATGCTATATAATGGTTTCACCGGCTCGCCTGTGGCAATTGCCTTAACAGGAGTCCCGGTATTAGACACCTGATAGCCGCTTATGCGTCCCTTGCTATTTCTTAAAAATCTGAGCGTCGCCAGGCTGTTTTCCAAGTAAAATAAATCGTTACCGTAGGGTATCAAGTATGATTTACCACCGCCTTTGCTATAGTATACCAGGCTGCTGTCCTGTGCAGCAATTAGCTTTTTACCCTGAATTCCTGCATCAAAGGTGCCGGTATAATCAATAAGTTGCTTTAGGGGCATTTGCTTTTTATTGAAATGATAGGGTTTACCGAGTGCGATTGCTGCCATTTGCGATGCGGGCATGTCAAGGTCGCCGGCCGCTTCAGAATTTGAAAATATTCCCACGAAAATATGTTCTTTGGGCAAATAGGCGCTATAAGTCACAAACCCATTCACAATACCCACGTGTTTTACCGATCCGCTCCCCTGAACATTGCCGACTTCCCAGCCGTAACCAAACCCTGTCTGCCTGCCCGTGGGAAGTATAAAAGAGGTCTGCGCTTTTTTCACACTGGCAAGACTAATCACTTTACCACGCTCTATGGCTTCGTACCATGTCAGGAAATCTTCCGCAGTTGTGAGTAAGGAACCAGCTGCATAAGGCAGGGTCATACTTAGGTAGTCGGCATTCTGATAATTGCCATTGGCGAACTTATAACCCGGAATCCGGTTTGGAATGATCGTCGCTGCATCATCATAGTAAGAGTTTTTCATTCCCAATGGCTGAAAGAAATTTTCGTTAATATATTTTCCGTAAGCCTGACCCGTCACTTTTTCGATGATATAACCCAGCAGCACAAATCCGGCATTATCGTACCTGAAATCCTGCCCCGGTTCAAAATCCATAGGCTGATCCTTAAATAAGGCCACCAGTTCTGCCGGACTGAGGTCCTTTCTTTTGATATCACGAAAAGCCGGTAACCCAGTATAATCCTTAATGCCGGAGGTATGGCTCAGCAATTGTTCAATGGTAATCAGTTTACCGCTGGAGGGATAATCCGGGATAAACCTGGCGATATCATCCTGCAGCGATAATTTGTTTTCTTCTGCAAGTTTGAGGATAGCAGTGGCGGTAAACTGCTTGGTATTGGAACCGATGCGGAATACATGCCTGGTTGACATAGGGACGTTTAATTCCAGATTAGCAAGACCAAAAGATTTTTCATAAATGATCTTACCGTTTTTGGCCACCAGTGCAACAGCACCGGGCGCATGCTGTGGAAATCGGGTATTTAACAGCGTGTCGAATGCCTTTTCGTTGACTTGAGCGACGCTGCTATTGGTAATTATAAGGCAAAAAAAAAGGCATAGCAATGCTGATAATGAATTTTTCATTTGATTGGGTTTATTAAAATTAAGTGGAAAGCTTTTTCTCTATAGAAAAGGACTACTTACTTATTCGCTTGACAATAAAATAGGAAATGACCATGCTGATTCCTGAAAAGAGGAACACACTGGCAGCAATGGTGAATACCGGTTCCAGAGGGAGCAGTTCCCACAGAAAACAGCCCAATGTTATACCAATGGCAACACCTATACAGATCATCCCCAGTGTCAGTACAAGCGGCAGATAGTTGTTTAATCCCCTAAAGAAATCCGGTGGCAATCCCTTTTCAATAATCGCCATCCGCTCTTTGTGGCGCGTAGTAAAGTAATAGTAGCATATACCGAACACCACAAGCGATACCGAAATGAATAATGCCGCAGAAGTAGTTTTCATATTTTTGTTTTAATTTCCCCTATGACTAACGGAAACTAAAAGTGGTCACAATTGTGACCTTTTGCCCTGAACATTTGTCTAATTCGAAAAACAAACGCTTATCAGAGATCGCCGGCAAGAAGATCATTTTTTAGAACGGGCCATCCGCGGGGAGCGGGAGGGACTGGAATACCTTGCGCGTGCCTATCAGGGTTTAGCTTACACTATTGCAATTAAAATTACCGCGAACCGTGAAGACGCGGAAGAAGTAGTACAGGATGCCATGCTGAAGGCTTTTTCTGCAATGGGTGATTTTCGCAGAGCCGCTAAATTCTCGACCTGGCTGTACCGGATCGTTTACAATACTGCACTGACTAAAGTTGGAAGCCGGAAGCCAAAGCTGGTGAATATTGATGAGCATTCCGAGGCCAACCTAATGACCACTAATGAGAACCGGGAGTGGAACCTGCTGATAGCCGCCGACAGAAAAAAATATGTCGATCTGGCGCTCGGTCAATTGAAACCCGATGAACGACTGATCATTACCTTGCATTATATCACCGAAAAGAGCATCGCAGAGATCTGTGATATTATGGACCTCGAAAAATCCGCAGTTAAAATGCGGCTGCTGCGTGGCAGAAAACAACTGGAAGAAGCTTTAAAGCAATTATTAGCTGAAGAATTAACCACACTATTATGAACAACGATCGAATAAAAAACGAAAAGTTAAAGCGCTTGCTCAAGGAAGCCGGTACCGAAGAACCATCCCTCAAGTTCTCTGACCGATTAACACACCTGGTGGTTCATAGTTATAAACGTAAATATGCGACAATATACAAAAAAGAAGAGCGGCTGGGCAAAGCCATTCTCCTGGTGTTAGTTGGTTCCAACCTATTGGTGTTTTATAAACTCAGTCCGTTTTCCGTTCAGCCCTTCCTTTTCATCTGCCTGGCTATTTTCCTACTGATATTTTGCTTTTGTATATGGATGCTGAAAAGAAAACCTCTGTCACCCTGATTACAGCACCGTTATTTCTTCACTGCATAACCCATATACAAAATATTCATATCGTTGCTTTCTACCAAAAGGAATTTCTCTCCAAGTTCAGCAAAGGTCCATATTCCTTTTGCTCTTTTTCGCAAATAGCCTAACATTGTCGGGATTGAAACACTTGGAGATGAACCTCTGTGTTCTTTCCAGTCTAAATTATTTTTGGCTAATAAGGGTTTTAACTCTTCGGGTTTAATAAACATATCCCAGTTGTGCAGGTTTGGAGGCATAAAAGCCCAGCGTTTCCATTCCTGCCAAATCTTAAGGGCTACCAATTTGCTAACAAAAGTTCGGTTTAGCGTATCATAAAAGAATAATCCGTTAGGTTTTAGTACCCTCGATATTTCGGAAATTACTTTAGGCAAATCCATAACATGTTCCAGCACGTCACAACACACCACACAATCAAAAGATTGATCGGGGTAAGGCAAATTTTCTGCATAACCTTGTTCATATTTTATGTTTAAGCCGCTTTGTTTAGCATGATTTATGGCAGTATCCCTTGAGTTTTCAGAAGGTTCTATGCCTGTTGTTTCAAAGCCCAGTTTGCTTATTTCTTCGGTAAGTATCCCTCCGCCTGAGCCAACTTCCAAAGCTGTTTTCCCCTCCGGGTTTATATTTAGCCGGGTAAGTACTTTCTTTAAATAGCCAACGCGACAAGGGTTAACGCTGGTTTTTAAAAGGTTTAGTACGGTGTCGAGTTTCCACCAGATATCACCCTCTGCATTGTAAAGATCGTTGTCTATTTTTTCATAAACTGCGGTTGAGATTTTTTCCATTTTAGTTTTGTTTATAGTTGATGGTCTATATTGATGATACTAAAGCCAGGCGGGGCGTGTGCGCAACCCGCAAATAAGCTGTTCTTGTACGTATATGGTAAAATTGGATTTGTGAATAAATCACTAAAAGAGAGGTAGGGCATGATAGGATTATTTGGTATATCTAATATACGAAATACTTAACTATCAGCAAAATAGCTAATGTGAGATTGAAAAGGCTTAGAGAGTATAAAGGAGTTTTTAAATCAGAATAGATGATCAACCTCTATTGATTAAATTTCACTATATAGATCTTTGTTTTCGGGTAAATG
>Ga0193743_1001797_pt1 | contig 15633 bp, 10 predicted proteins | sample L2c2metaG_FD_143038 | JGI IMG/M metagenome (GOLD analysis project Ga0193743, IMG submission 143038) | Soil microbial communities from a riparian zone of the East river system, Colorado, United States - L2c2 | ecosystem: Environmental > Terrestrial > Soil > Riparian zone | place: USA: East River...
GCTGATCATCGCGCGCGCCGCGACGCCTGGACATGGTCGATGAAGGCTCCAAGCCCCGCCCTCGGAGGCGTCTAGGCAGTCGCCGCCACCCGGAAAAGCCGATCGCCGCCCGGGTGCCGGCTCCTGATGCAAAAATCATTTGTACACCAACAATAGCCGCGCCAATAATCCCTTGCTGCTGGAGTCGCCCTGCCGAGGAAACATGTACACTGGCCTGCGGCCTGATCGCGCTGTCGCGCTTTGCCGTCCGTATGTGAGCATGGCTGGACCCCGGTGAAGATCGCGAGGGCGGATATCGTTGTGAAAGTGAACGGCGCGGAGATGCGGTCGCCCGCCGATCCCGCCACGCCCCTGCTGCATGTCCTGCGCAACGACTTCGGGCTCAACGGCCCCAAATACGGCTGCGGCCTGGGCGAGTGCGGCGCCTGCATGGTGCTGGTCGACGGCAAGGCGGCGCGCAGCTGCGTGCTGCCGGTGGGTGCAACGACGGGCCATGCGGTGACGACGCTGGAGGGGCTGGGCACCCCTGACAACCTCCATCCCGTGCAGCGCGCCTTCATCGAGGAACAGGGCGCCCAGTGTGGCTACTGCCTGAACGGCATGATCCTGCGCACCGTGGCGCTGCTGGCCGTGAATCCGCATCCCTCCGATGGAGACATCCGCGAGGCGCTGCGGTTCAACCTGTGCCGCTGCGGCACCCATGTCGAGATCCTCGCCTCGGTGCACCGCGCCGTCGCCCTGGCCAGCGGGCCGCGCGCGCCATGACGCCATCGCCCCTGGCGGGCCTGACCGCCCAGGATCTGTTCGACGAGGCCGGGACCCTGCTGGTCTATCGGATGAACGGACCCACGATCGAGCCCTTCATCTGCCTGTCGGCGCGGGGCGAGGTGATCGGCTATTCCGGGCATGTCGATCTCGGCCAGGGCATCCGCACCGCGCTGAGCCAGATCGTGGCGGAGGAGCTCGACATCGTCGTCGCGTCCGTCGAGATGGTGCTGGGCGACACCGCCCGCGCGCCGGACCAGGGCGCGACCATCGCCAGCGACACCATCCAGAACACCGCCGTGCCCCTGCGCCAGGCCGCGGCCCAAGCCCGCGCGGCGCTTCTGGACCGCGCCGCCGCATGGCTGGGCGTGGCCGTCGGCGCCCTCAAGGTCGAGGACGGGCTGATCGGGGTGGAGGGCGGCAACCGGCGCGTCGGCTACGGCGAATTGCTGGAGGGCGAGCGCATCCGGCTGGTCCTGGATGACCGCCAGGCGGTCAAGCCCGTCTCCGACTACCGCATCGTCGGGCAGCGCCAGCCGCGCGTCGACATTCCGGCCAAGGCCACCGGCGGCACGGTCTTCGTCCATGATGTCCGCATCGACGGCATGCTGCATGGCCGCGTGGTCCGGCCGCCCTATGCCGGCGTCGACCACGGCCCGTTCGTCGGCACCAGCCTGATCGCGGTGGACGAAGCATCGGTCCGTCACCTGCCCGGCTTCGTCGCCGTGGTGGCGATCGGCGATTTCGTCGGCGTCGTCGCCGAGCGGGAGGAGCAGGCGATCGCCGCCGCGGAGGCGCTGCGGATCGAATGGAAGCCGGTGCCGCGGCTGCCGGACCTCGACGACCTCGCCGGCGCCCTGCTCGCCAACCCCTCGACCGCGCGGCGGCTGGAGGACAAGGGCGATGTCGAGGCCGCGCTGGCGGGGGCGGCGACGCGGCTGGCGCGCCGCTATGTCTGGCCCTACCAGCTGCATGGCTCGATCGGCCCGTCCTGCGCCGTCGCCGATGTGACGCCGGGCGGGGCCCGGGTCTGGGCCGGCACCCAGAATCCCCATCCGCTGCGCGCCGACATCGCCCGGCTGCTCGACCTGCCGGAGGGCGCGGTCGACCTGGTCCGCATGGAGGCGGCGGGCTGCTACGGCCGCAACTGCGCCGACGATGTCGCGGCGGACGCCGCCCTGCTGTCGCGCGCGGTCGGCCGCCCGGTGCGGGTCCAGCTCACCCGCGAGCAGGAGCATGTCTGGGAGCCCAAGGGCACCGCCCAGCTGATGGAGGTCGATGGCGGGCTGGACGCGGCGGGCGACGCCATCGCCTACGACTACCAGTCGCGCTACCCCTCGAACGGCGCCCCGACCCTGGCGCTGCTGCTGACCGGCAAGGTCCCGCCGGTGCCGCAGGTGCTCGAGATGGGGGACCGCACCTCGATCCCGCCCTACGACTACGCCAACCGGCGCGTCACCATCCACGACATGCCGCCGATCGTGCGCGCCTCTTGGCTGCGCGGCGTCTCGGCTCTGCCCAACAGCTTCGCGCATGAGAGCTGGATCGACGAAGCCGCGGCGGCGGCCAAGGTCGACCCGGTCGAATACCGGTTGCGCTACCTGCACGACCCGCGGGCCCGCGACCTGGTCGAACGCACCGCCGCCGAGGCCGGGTGGGTGCCCCGCACTTCCTGGGGTTCCGAGGGCGGCGACGGCGACATCCTGCGCGGCCGCGGCTTCGCCTATGCGCTGTACGTCCACAGCAAGTTTCCCGGCTATGGCGCCGCCTGGTCCGCCTGGGTGGCCGATGTCGAGGTCAACCGGGCGACCGGCGAGGTGGCGGTCACCAAGGTCACCAACGGCCACGACGCCGGGCTGATGATCAACCCCGCGGGGGTGCAGCACCAGATCCACGGCAACGTCATCCAGTCGATCAGCCGCGCCACCCGCGAGGAGGTGCGCTTCGAGCGCGGGATGCCGGCCGTGCGGGAATGGGGCGGCTATCCCCTGATCAAGTTCCCCGACGTGCCGCCGATCGAGACGCTGATGATCGAGCGGCCGGACCAGCCGCCGCTGGGCGCCGGCGAATCCGCCTCGGTGCCCAGCGCGGCCGCAATCGCCAACGCGATCTACGACGCCTGCGGCATCCGCTTCCGCGAGCCGCCGTTCACGCCGGAGAAGGTGAAGGCCGCGCTGGCGCGGGAGGGCATGCTGGCGCCGCCTGCGCCGCAGATGCCGGCCCCGCTGCCCGCGCTGGGCCAGCCCGCGCCGCCGCGCCGCAGCCATCGATCCTGGAAGGCGTGGCTGCTGGGCGCCGGCGCCGCCCTGGCCGGGGCCATGGTGGCGGCCCTGCCCTGGCGGCCGGCCATCGCGCCGATCGCCCGCCCCGACCCGTCGGTCTATTCGGCGGCGACGATCGAACGCGGCCGCCAGCTCGCCGCCCTCGGCGACTGCGCCGTCTGCCACACCGGGCCGCACGGCGTGGTCAACGCCGGCGGCCATGCCATGGCGACGCCCTTCGGCACCGTGGTCACGACCAACATCACGCCCGATGTCGAAACCGGCATCGGCGCCTGGTCCTACCCCGCCTTCGAGCGCGCCATGCGGCAGGGCATCAGCCGCGACGGGCACCATCTCTACCCCGCCTTCCCCTACACCCACTTCACCCGGGTGGCGGACGCCGACATGCAGGCGCTGTACGCCTATCTGATGGCGCAGGAGCCGGTGCATTCGACCCCGCCGGCGACAAGGCTGCCCTTCCCCCTCAACCTGCGGCCGCTGGTGGCCGGCTGGAACGCGCTGTTCCTGCGCACCGGCGAGCTGCAGCCGGACCCTGAGCGCTCCGCCGACTGGAACCGGGGCCGCTACCTGGTCGAGGGACTCGGCCACTGCTCCGCCTGCCACGCGCCGCGCAACGCGCTGGGCGCGGAGAAGTCCGGGCAGGATGCGATCCTGGCGGGGGGCTGGGCGGAAGGCTGGGAGGCGCCGGCGCTGGGCGGGCTGTCGAAGGCGCCGGTGCCGTGGAGCGAACAGGATCTGTTCGACTATCTGCGCACCGGCTATTCGCCGCTGCACGGCCCCGCCGGCGGCCCGATGGCCCCTGTTGTGGCCGAGCTGTCGGCGCTGCCGGACCAGGACATCCGCGCCATGGCGACCTATCTCGCGTCCCATGGCCCGACGGATGTCAGCGAAAGCGACCGGACCGCGGCCGCACAGGCGATCGAGACCGCGGCCACGTCAGTATCGACCGACACCAGCCGCGCCGGCCGGCTCTATGACGGGGCCTGCGCCGTGTGCCATGACGGCGGCGAGCGGCCAGACATGTTCGGCATCCGCCCGTCCCTGGCCTTCAACAGCAATGTGCATTCGGACCACCCGGACAACCTGATCCGCGTGATCCTGAACGGCGCCGCCAGCCCGACACCGCTGCATGCCGGCGCGATGCCGGCCTTCGGCCCGGTGCTCGACGACAGCCAGATCGCCGACCTGGCCGCCTATATCCGCGGCCGCTTCGCTCCCGGCAGGCAGCCCTGGGCGGACACCGCGGACACCGTCCGGCGGTTGCGGGCGGACCCGACGGCCCAGTGATCTCGCAGCGAAGACGATTGTGACGGGATCGCCTCTGCGAGAGACGGTTTGACGGAAGGGGGCCAGCGCCCCCTTCCCTCCGACGTCAGTTCAGGACGATCTCGACCCGGCGGTTCTGCGGCTCGCGCACACCGTCGGCGGTCGGCACCAGCGGGTCGGACTCGCCGACGCCGCGCACGACGATCGCATTGTCGGCGACACCGTCGGACACCAGTTCGCGGCGCACCGCCTCGCCGCGGCGGACCGACAGCGCCTGGTTGTACTTGTCAGACCCCGACCGGTCGGTGTGGCCGGTGACGTTGATCTGCGTGGCCTTGCCCTGCAGCGCGTCGGTGGCGGCCGAGTTGACGATCTGCTTGGCCTCAGGCGTCAGCTTCGAGCTGTCGAAATCGAAGAAGACGAGGTAGCTGCGGGCCTGGGCGATCGGCGCGACTTCCTCGGCGACCGGGGCCTCACCCTCGCCGAAGGAGTAGCGCAGGCCGACCAGGATGCTGTGGTTGTTGTTGCTGTCCGACTTGATCCGGACGCCATTGTCCTGGAAGGTCTTACCCTGGGTGCCGAAGTACCGGTATTCGAGGGTGGCGGCCATGTTCGGCATGAAGTTGTACGCCACGCCGGCGATGCCCTGATACGCGAAGGCCGCCTTGGTCGAGTCGAAGAACCGTCCGCCGCCGCTCGGGTTGAAGTCGGCATCGATCAGCGCCAGGCCGACGCCGGCGCCGACATAGGGCACGAAGGGCGAGCCGAAATCGAAGTCGTAGTAGCCGTTCGCCATCAGCCCGTAAGTGGTCTGGTGGTTGTTGCCGTCGTGGCTGTTCTCCCGGATGCTGGCCTCCAGGTCGCTGCGGAAGCCGTTGCCGAAGGCGTAGCCGACATAGAGGTCGCCCGCCGGCCCGACATCGTAGTCGTCCTTGTTCAGCTTGTTGCCCTGCAGAAAATTGACGCCGGCACCGGCGCCGACATAGATGCCGGGCGCCTGCTGCGCCATGGCTGGCGTCCCAGCGAGCAGCGCGGCCGCTCCGGCGGCGAAGACATAGCGTCTGTACATTCCTGGCTCCACGAGTGGTTGGTCGGTCTGATTTCACCGGCTCGTCCCCATGCCGACCATACAGATGCATACGTCCTTGAATGTATGTCAAAATGGCGCAGGGCGACCATGTTGCCGGTTGAAGCGGATTCACATTGATCCACGGACGTCAGGATCAGGCGTAAATGCAGGCTGGGCCTTGAAAAAATCGTGAACCGCCCCCGGTCTCCGCCGAGGCTATCGGCTGCGCATCAGCCGTCGCACCGCGTTGGATGGGGCCAGGGACGCTGCTCTTACCGGGGTGGAGTGCCGACTTGAACGGAGGCCATCCCAAAAGAAAACGGGCCGCAAAGATGCGGCCCGAGTTTAGGGAGGAAACGCCCAAGAAGTGCGTTACGGCCTACAGCATCGCTGCATACCGCACCGCAACATAACCACATTCCCGGAGAGAGTGGCAAGCCCTAATTGATGAAAGTTTATTCATTCACGCGGCTGCCTAAAAAACTTGCTCCCGCAGACTCAGACGCGACGAGCCCCCTGCCGGCAAGGCCGGCGGCAGCAGGCCGTTACGCCCGCTGCGCCGCGATGAGGTTCCAGATCGCAAGTGGCGTTGCGGGCATGTTCACATGGCGGATGCCGAGACCGGAAAGGGCGTCGACCACGGCGTTCATGACCGCCGGCAGCGAGCCGGCGCAGCCCGCCTCGCCGCAGCCCTTGGCGCCCAGGGGATTGGTCGCGGTCGGCTGCGGCCGGCTCTCGAAGGTGAAGACCGGCGGCGCGTCCGCGGCCCGCGGCAGCTGGTAGTCGACGAAGGAGCCGGTGGTCAGCTGGCCGTCCGCATCATAGACGGTGCGTTCCATCAGGGCCTGGCCGATGCCCTGCATCACGCCGCCATGCAACTGGCCTTCGACCAGCAGCGGGTTCACCAGCGTGCCGAAGTCGTTGACCATGACATAGCTCACCACCGCCGTGATGCCGGTGTCCGGATCGATCTCGACCTCGGCGATGTGGCAGCCATTGGGATAGGCCGACGGGGCCTGCTTGAAGATGTGGTCGACGTCGAGCGAATCCGGAATGTCGGCCGGCAGGTCGAGGCCCGCGGCGAGCCGGCCGGCGAGCTCCATGATGCCGATGCCGCGGTCCGTGCCGGCCACGGCGAAGCGGCCATCCTCGAATTCGACGTCGAAGGCGCCGGCCTCCAGCAGGTGGCCGGCGATCTGGCGCCCCTTCTCGATCACCAGGTCGCCCGCCTCCAGGATCGCGGCGCCGCTGGCCATGATCGATTTCGAGCCGCCGGTCCCGCCGCCGGCGATCAGGCGGTCGCTGTCGCCCTGGACGAGGCGGATGCGGTCGAACGGGATGCGCAGCTTCGAATGCAGCACCTGGGCGAAGGCCGACCAATGGCCCTGGCCGTAGTCGAGCGTGCCGGTGACGATGGTGACGGTGCCGTCCGGCTCGAAATGGATGCCGCCCATCTCGTTCGTCGGCGGCGCGGTCACTTCGAGATAACAGCCGATGCCCCGGCCGCGCAGCCGGCCCCGGACCTGGCTCTGTTCCCGCCGGGCGGCGAAGCCGGCCCAGTCCGCGGCCTCGATCGCGCGGCCGAGCAGGCCCGGGAAGTCGCCGCTGTCATAGGCGGTTCCCGCCGGGGTCCGCCACGGCAGCTGGTCCGGCGCCACCATGTTGCGCAGGCGCAGATCAACGCCGTCGAGGCCGAGTTCGGCGGCCGCCGTGTCGATCAGGCGCTCCATGTAGTAGTTGCCTTCCGGACGGCCGGCGCCGCGATAGGCGCCGATCGGCACGGTGTTGGTCACGGCGCAGATCGTGTTCACCTCGACCAGCGGCGTGCGGTACATGCCGATCGAGTTCTTGGCGATGTTGAGCGTCGTCATCATCGGCCCCACCGGCGACAGGTAGGCGCCGAGATTGCCGTAGCCGGTGAAGCGCGTGGCGAGGAACTGCCCGTCGGCGTCGAGCGCCAGTTCGGCGACCACCTCCATGTCGCGGCCGTGATGGTCGGACATGAAGCTGTCGGAACGCTGGTCGGTCCACTTCACCGGGCGGTCGAGCAGCCGCGCCGCATGCATGAGGCAGACATATTCCGGGAACACCGCGCCCTTCATGCCGAAGGAGCCGCCGACATTGCCGGTGATCAGGTGGACCCGGTCGGCCGGAATGCCCATCGCCTCGGCCAGGTTGTTGCGCTTGCCGAACACGCCCTGGCTCGGCGCGTGGACGGTGAAGCGGCCGGTCGCGGCGTCATAGCCCACCACCGCCGCGCGCGGCTCCATGGCGTTGACGACGATGCGGTTGTTGAGGATCTCCAGCCGCGTGACATGGGCCGCCCGGGCGAAGGCCTCCGCCACCTTTTCCGCATCGCCGAAGTGATAGTCGAGCACCACATTGCCCGGCGCGTCGTCATAGAGAAGCGGCGCATCCGGGCGGACGGCGTCGCCGACGCTGGTGACCGCCGGCAGCGGGTCGATGTCGAGCTCGACCGACTCGGCCGCATCGCGCGCCTGGTCGGCGGTGTCCGCGATCACCACCGCGACCGGGTCGCCGACGAAGCGCACCTTGCCCGCGGCCAGGGCGTGGCGAAGCGGAGTCGTCATGGGCGAACCGTCGCGGTTCTGGAACGCAATCACGCATTTCAGCGGCCCATAATTCATCGGGGCGAGATCGGCCGCGGTGTAGACCGCGAGCACGCCCGGCATGGCGCGGGCCGAGTCGGTCGAGATGGCTGCGATCGCGCCATGGGCATGGGGGCTGCGCACGAAGGCGGCATAGGCCTGGCCGGGCAGGCTGACATCGTCGGTGTAGCGGCCCTCGCCCCGGAGCAGACTCGGGTCTTCCAGGCGGGAGACCGGCTGGCCGATGCCGAACTGCAGCGCGGCGAAATCCTCGGAATTGACGGATTTGTTCATTGGCGGAGCCTCGATCGCGGGCGGGCGGAACCTTGGCCTCACCCTCGATGGCAAGGCGCTGGCCAAGGCTCGAAAGACGGTGGCCCCAGACTAGAGGTCGTCGCCGGGATGAGAGAAGCCGATTTGGCAACACTCCTGTCCGATGAGCGCAGGCCTCACGGTGTCGGCGGGCGATTCGCCCACCCCCGCGGCGCCACCGCCTTACGCGGCGTGCCCCGCACCGGCAGGAGCCTTGGTGCGGACGGCGCCGGGCGATTGCCCGATCACCCGCTTGAAGGCCCGGCTGAAGGCCGCCTGGGACCCGTAGCCGAGACGATGCGCCGCAGCCTCGATCGGCATGCGGTCGCGCCCGATCCACTGCGCCGCCAAACGCATCCGCAGATCGGCCAGGTAGCGCAGCGGGGTCAGCCCGGTGACCGCCAGGAAGCGCTCGGCGAAGACCGAGCGGGAACTGCCCATCTCCGCCGCCAGCTCCGCCACCGTCCAGTCCCGCCCCGGATCGCGGTGCAGGGCGGCGATGACCCGGCCCAGCCGCGCATCGCGCAGCGCGTCGATCCAGCCGCAGCCGGCGGCGCCGCCGCAGCCGCACTCCACCCAGCCGCGGACGATGGAGGCAGAGACGACATCGGCCAGCCGCGCCAGGATCGCGGCGAAGCCCGCCCGCGCCGTGCACGCCTCGCGCGCCATGGCCTCCAGCATCGGCAGGATCTCGGGATACCGGTCGAGCAGCGTGCCGACCATCATCACCTCGGGCATCAGCGCCACCAGCGGATGCATCCCGCCGAGGTCGAATTCCATGCAGCCGCTGAAGACCAGCACGCCTGCCGCCCCGCCGGATTCGTCCGGCACGGCCCGGATGGCGCCGACGGTCTTGCACAGCGGGGCGGTCTCGAAGCTGGCGATGTCGCGGCTGGGCAGGTCCGGCGCGGACAGCAGCTCATGCGCGCCGCCGCGCGGCAGCAGCACGGCGTCGCCGGTGCCGAGGGCCTGGAGCGCCCCGCCCGATGCGCGCAGGAACACCGGGCCGCGGGCGATGAAGTGGAACTGCGCCCGACCCTCGACGGTGCCGAAGCCGATCCCGAAGGGCGGCGCGATCTCGATCCGGCGATACTGGACCCCGACCAGACGCATCCCGAGGAGCAGCTCGCTCACGAGATCGTCCGAGGGTCGGGGGTCGGCCGACTCGGGCTGCATTTCGGACGCAGGGTCAAACATTCCGGACTATCTGGCATAGATCGTCCGGAGAGTCCATCTTACCTTCTGCTGCATCGCAGCAGAACCCCTTCGAGAGACAGACAGATGAGCGATTGGACACAGCGGGCGGATGCGGCGCCGGCGCGGGAGGCACCGGCCTGGGGTGCCGTCTTCTCGATGACGCTCGGCGTGTTCGGGTTGGTGACGGCGGAATTCCTGCCGGCCAGCCTGCTGACGCCGATGGCGGCGGATCTGGGCGTGTCGGAAGGCGTGGCGGGCCAAGCGGTGACGGCGACCGCGGTGGTGGCGCTGGTCATGAGCCTGCTGGTGTCGGCGGCGACCCGGCGCATCGACCGGCGGATCGTGCTGCTGGCCTTCTCGGTCCTGCTGACGGCGTCGAATCTGCTGGTCGCCTTCGCCCCGGGGCTCCCGGCCCTGCTGCTCGGGCGCGTGCTGCTCGGCCTGGCGCTCGGCGGCTTCTGGACCATGTCCGCGGCCACGGTGATGCGGCTGGTGCCCGAGGCCATGGTGCCGCGGGCCCTGTCGCTGCTGTTCAGCGGCGTCTCGGCCGCGACCGTCGTCGCCGCCCCGCTCGGCAGCTATCTCGGCGACGTGGTCGGCTGGCGCAGCGTCTTCCTGCTCGCGGCGGCGCTGGGCGTGTTGGCGCTCGCCGTGCAGTTCGCGACGCTGCCGCGGATGGCGCCGAGCGGGCTGACCCGCCTGCGCACCCTGGTCGAGGTGCTGGCGCGCCCACAGGTCGGGCTCGGCATGATCGCGGCCCTCCTGGTGTTCGCCGGGCATTTCGCCTTCTTCACCTACATCCGCCCGTTCCTGGAGACGGTGACCGGGGTCGGCATCACCGGCGTGTCCGGCATCCTGCTGGGCTTCGGCATCGCCAATTTCCTCGGCACCTTCCTCGGCGGCCTGCTGCTCGAACGCAGCATGCGGCTGGCGATCCTGCTGATGCCGCTTGCCATGGGCCTGCTCGGGCTTGGGTTCGTGGCCCTGGGCGGCGGTGCCCCGGTGGCGAATGCGGTGATGGTGACCCTGTGGGGCGTCGCCTTCGGCGCCGTGCCGGTGGTTTGGTCCACCTGGCTCACCCGCACGGTTCCCGATGAGGCCGAGAGCGCGGGCGGCCTCCTGGTCGCGGCGATCCAGTTCGCCATCGCGGTGGGCGCCGCCGCCGGCGGCGCTATCTTCGACGTGAGCGGCGCGCTGGGCGTCTTCACCGCCAGCGGCCTCGTCCTGCTGCTGGCGGCACTGATGATCCTGGTCGGCATCAAGAGCCAGACTGCGGCAACCGTGACCCCATAACATCCGTCGGGGTTGCCGGCGCCCGGTTTCATCGGGCGCCGGCTGGCGGTCCATGAAGGGGCTATCCCGGCCTCCCCCTCGGCGGCAATCTACCGACCCCGCAGCCCCCTTCAGCGAGTTCGAGATGGACACATTGCCGGCCCTGCACAGCGGAACGCCCCGTTCCGAGCGCGGCTTCATCACCCCGGTCGAGGGGCTGGAGATTCCGTTCGGCCTGGTCGAGGGCGCGGCGCCCGGCCCCACCCTGCTGGTGACCGCAGGGGTGCATGGCTCCGAATACTGCTCGATCGAGGCGGCGCTGCGCCTGATCGGGCAGGACCCGGCCGGGCTGGCGGGCACGATCCTGGCGCTGCCGATCCTGAACCCGTCAGGCTTCCGCAAGCGCAGCATCTATGTGATGCCGGAGGACGGCCGCAACCTGAACCGGATGTTTCCGGGCAGGCCGGACGGAACCTTGAGCGAGCGCCTGGCGGACTGGCTGGTGACCAAGATCTATCCGCAGGCGGACGCCTATCTCGACCTGCATGGCGGCGATCTCAGCGAGGCGCTGGCGCCGTTCTCGCTGTTTCCCAGCGGCAGTGAGGCCTCGCAGGCTCTGGCGATCGCCTTCGGCCTGCCGGTGGCGGTCGCGGCGGGCGGCGAAGGCTACACCATCAACGCGGCCGGGCGGCTGGGCGTGCCCAGCATCATCGCCGAGGTCGGCGGCAACGGCTTGTGGGACGAGGCCGGCGTCACCGCGATGACGGCAGGGATCGACCGGGTGCTGCACCATCTCGGCATGATCCAGGGGCCGGCGCCGGCGGCACCGCAGGAGCGACCGCGGATGGTGACGATGTGGGTTCCCGCCGCCGGCGCCGACGGCCTGTGGTACCCGGCAACCGAGATCGGGCAGACGGTCGCGACAGGCGACGTGCTCGGCGAGATCCGCGACGTCTTCGGGGCCGTGCGAGAGACCATCCGCTCGCAGCAGGCCGGCTTCATCCTGTACCGCCTGAGCAGCCTGGCCGTGAACCGGGGCGAGGCCCTGCTCGGGGTCGGAACCCCACTCCAGGATTGACCGAACGTTCGGTCAGCCTTCGATGACCCCTTACAGGCTGATGGGGCCGCAGCTGTCGCCCAGGACCAGCGCGGGCTGGAACACGACGTTGCGCGGCGGCAGCTCCATGCCCCGGTCGATGCGGTCGACCAGCAGCCGCAGCGCCTCGTTGGTCATGTCGCCGACCGGATGCTCCGTCCGGGTCAGCCGCGGCCGCAGGCCGCCGATCCCCGGGATCGTGTCGGTCGACGCGATCGAGATGTCGTCCGGGCAGCGCAGGCCGAGATCGACCATCGCCCGCATCGCGCCCAGCGCCATGACGCCGTTGGCGACATACAGCGCGGACGGCCGGTCCGGCAGCTGCAGCAACTCGCGCGCGACGGAATAGGCCACGTCCTCGCGGAACTCGCCGCTGCGGACATGCTCGGGCCGCGGGACCGCGCCGCGCGCCTCCATCGCCTGCAGCATGCCTTCGAGACGGCCGCGGCCGGTGGTCAGGTGCAGCGGGCCCGTGATCGTGCCGATCCGGCGGTGGCCGAGGTCGAGCAGGTAGTTCGTCACCTGCTTCGCCGCCGAGATGTTGTCGAGGGTCACGGTGTCGGACCGGTCCTCGTCCACGGTGCGGCCGAACAGGACCATGGGCATCGAATTGCCCTCGAAATCGCGCCGCAGATAGTGCGAGGGCAGCCCGACCGGCACCAGGATCCGCGACAGGGCGCGGCGCTCCGCATCCGGCTTCTCGTCGCTGTTGAACACGACCAGCGAATAGCCCCAGGCCGCGACCGCCGCCTCGGCCGCGCAGACGATGCGGGCGAAGAACGGGTTCGCCAGATCCGCGACCACCAGTGCGATCAGCTGGCTGCGGCCGCGCTTCAGATTGCGGGCGACCGCCGACGGCGCATACTGCAACTCGCTGATCGCGGCCAGCACGCGGGTCCGCAGGGATGGGCTGACATAGGCCGTCTCGTTGACCACGGCGGAGACGGTGGCGGTCGAGACCCCTGCCAGCCGCGCGACATCTTTGATGGTTGCCACCGAACACTCAGCTAATCGTTTCGCCGACTTTCGCCGATCACCATACCCTTGTCCAGCGGGCATGCATCGAATTTTACGCTTGCAAGAACGAACGAGATTGTCGAGTTTAGCGAAACGGTTAGATGGCGTTCGCTGGACCTTGCGCGACACGCCGCGAAAGGGAGGAAGACCATGAAGACCCCGCTGTTCGGCATGCTCGCCGCGATCCTGGCCCTGCCGGCCGGCACGGCCGTGGCGCAGGACAAGCCCCTGCTCGGCATCGTCTCGATCGCCGCGACCGAGGCCAACAACGTCCGCTACATCGCCGGCGCGACCGCGGCGGCGAAGGAGCTGGGCTGGGAGGTGTCGGTGATCGACGCCGCCGGCAACGCCGACCAGGCCAATGCCGCGATCCAGAACTTCGTGCAGCGCGGCGCCGGCGCGGTCGTCGACATGGTGTTCCCCTATTCCTCGATCGGCGCCGGCCTGGCCGCGGCCAAGGATGCGGGCGTGCCGGTGGTGACCTGGGGCGGCGGGCTGGGCAGCAGCGTGGCCGCCACCAACGGGTCCGGCGCGCCCCTGGCCCAGCCCGTGATCGACAAGCTGGTCGCCGATCTCGGCGGCAAGGGCAGCGTCCTGGCCCTGACCTACCGCACCGGCGAGGTCTGCCGGAACCGGGAGTCGCTGTTCGACGAGATCGTGGCGAAGTCCCCCGGCATCACCGTCACCAAGAACGAGGTGCGGATCCCCGGCTATTTCCAGGATGGCGCGGAATACGCCAATGCCTGGCTGGCCTCGCACCCGCAGGGCGACGAGCCCCTGGCGATCTGGGGCTGCTGGGACGACCCGGCGATCGGCGCCATCGGATCGCTGCGGCAGCAGGGCCGCGACGACGTCAAGGTGTACGGCGTCAACGGCAACGCCCAGGCCATCGAGAACATCCGCAGCGGCCACATGGACGCGACGGCGTGGGAGGACAGCTACACCGAGGGCCACCAGATGGTGAAGCTGCTGGTCGACATCAAAGCCGCCGGCGCCGGCTGGACGCCGAAGGCCGTCGAGGTCCCGGCCGTCCTCGTCACCAAGGACACGGTCGAGCAGTTCGTGAAGGATCATCCCGAGGCGCTGGGCAAGTGAGCCGCGGACGGCGAATGGCGGTCGGACGGCGCAGAATGCCGGGCAGCATATGAGAACCCAGGACCATTCCCCGGCATCCGCCGGCCCCTTCCTGGTTGCCCGGGACGTGGCCAAATCCTATGGCGGCGTCCAGGCGCTGAAGGGGGTTTCGCTCTCCCTCGACGCCGGGCGGGTGCATGGCCTCGTCGGCGCCAACGGCGCCGGCAAGTCGACGCTGATCCGGGTGCTCGCCGGCCTCACCCACCCTGATGCCGGCGAGGTGCGGATCGACGGCGCGGCCGTCACCATCGCCTCGCCGCAGAACGCCACCGCCCTGGGTTTGGGCTTCATCCATCAGGAGCTGGCCTTCGTCCCCGGCATGACGGTGCTGGAAAACATCATGCTCGGCGTGCCGAAGAAGCGGCGCCTGGGCATGGTCGACTGGGCGGCGATCGAACGGGACGTGGCGCCGATCGCCCGGCGGGTGGGCATCACCGCCTCGCTCCACGCCGATGCGAAGAAGCTGTCGATCGCCGAGAACTGGCTGATCAGCATCTGCCGGGCGCTGGTGCGCAAGGCGCGGCTGATCGTGATGGACGAGCCGACGGCATCGCTGTCGGCAAGTGAGAGCGAGAGGCTGTTCGGCATCATCGAGGACCTGACCGCCTCGGGCGTCGCCATCCTCTACGTGTCGCACCGGTTGGACGAGATCCTGCGACTGTGTCACCGCGTCACCGTGTTCCGCGACGGCCGGTCGGTGGCCGAGATCGGCCGGGACACGCTGACCCGGGCCGCGCTGGTCGAGGCCATCGTCGGCGGCGAGACCCGGCCGGCGGACGCGGTCCGCGGCGCGCCGGCCGGCGGCGATGTCGTGCTGCGGGTGTCGGGCCTGGCCCGCCAGCCCCGGGTCCAGGGCGTCAGCTTCGAGTTGCGCCGCGGCGAGGTGTTGGGCATCGGCGGCCTGGTCGGCGCCGGCCGCACCGAGCTGGCCCGGCTGATCTATGGTGCGGACCGGGCCGAGGCCGGAACCATGGTGCTGGACGGCGCCCCCTTCGCCCCGCGCAGCCCCGGCCAGGCGGTCGCGGCCGGGCTGGGGCTGGTGCCGGAGGAGCGCCGGGCCGAGGGCCTGGTCCTGACCAAGAGCGTCGCCTTCAACCTGCAGATCGCGAATCTGAAGCAGATCATCCGCGCCCCGGCGCTGCCCCTGATCAGCCATCGGCGGCGGGAGGCGTCGTCGCTGGCGATCGTCCGCGACCTCGCGATCAAGACCCGCAGCATCGAGACGCCGGTCGGGCGGCTGAGCGGCGGCAACCAGCAGAAGGTGGTGATCGGCCGCTGGCTGCTGCGCGGGCCCAAGGTCCTGATCCTGGACGAGCCGACGCGCGGCGTCGATATCGGGTCCCGCGGCGAGATCCACCGCCTGCTGCGCGACCTCGCCGCCCGCGGCATGTCCATCCTGGTGATCTCGTCCGAGCCCGACGAGCTACCCGATCTGTGCGACCGCGTGCTGGTCATGGCCGAGGGCCGGATCGTGCGGGAGCTGACGGGCCGCGCGATCACGCGCAATTCCATTGTCGAGGCCAGCTACGCCGCCGGCCCTGCCGCGGCCGGGGCTGCGGCCGAAAGGAGTGTCCGATGACGCAGACCGCCGCCGCGAGCCGCCGTCTGTCGCCG
>Ga0193743_1001798_pt1 | contig 15620 bp, 11 predicted proteins | sample L2c2metaG_FD_143038 | JGI IMG/M metagenome (GOLD analysis project Ga0193743, IMG submission 143038) | Soil microbial communities from a riparian zone of the East river system, Colorado, United States - L2c2 | ecosystem: Environmental > Terrestrial > Soil > Riparian zone | place: USA: East River...
TTCATCATTTTATTATTTCGACTCCAATTTTTGGTATATAGACATGCATCCCACTTTAGCAGGGCTTTATCCTTTTCTTTTAGGATCCCCTGCTAGGTGCGCCTTCCTGTCGTATTTTATATTTATATATATGTTTAGGATCCCCTGCTAGATCTCGACTAAGTTGTTCCGCAGTTGCCTTAACAGTAAATGCATAGTGTTCAAGACAGTATACTACTAGTTTAAGTACATAAATCCTAAATTATTACAATAAACAGATAAGAATCTACATACTACGGATCATAAAACATAAGCATATTTGGGCATAATCTGAGATGGGAATGAAACTGTTTGAATTAACGAATCAATATTCCAACAGATAACTGGGTCGATTATCTAGCCCTTGCCAAATTCTCTTTCAACAATTTGGTTGATTCTTCTACTCAACAGACTCACTCTTCACCAAATTAGGCTACTATCCTAACTTCAATGTTAAAATTACAGGACAAACTACAGACCCTTCAGCTACAGATTTAGTGACTTGACTCCAAATCATTCATTCAGGACTTTGCACTGAATTAGTCCATCAATTCTAGAGAAGTGGAAGATTTAACAGAACAATTTTTAAAAAGAATAGTTAAATGTTCTATACCCTTATTCACTACCTCTGGATACCATGTTATTAAAATGATTAAGTGGCTAAATATTATAATCAACATCACATTCCTTCACTTACATTTAAAATCAATGATTATGTCTGGTGTTACAACACTCTTTTTACTTTTACTTTTACTTTGAACACTTGAACTTCACTTGATCTTATCTTATAGATATGAAGATCTCTTGATCTCTTGATCATATCGATCTTATCTCGACGATCTTATCTTGGCGATCTTATCTCGACGATCTACGATCTTATCTTGATCTCTTGATCTTACCATCAGATGATGATACGTTTCTTTATATCAACTTTACATTATTACTTACATGCATTCAACATGCCTTTGACTCATGTCTTTCATTGACGATCGACATGCATTCTACACATGTTGCTGCACAACATGCTTTTACCATATGTTTTACATGTGTTTGCCTTGAGGACAACACATGGACATTAGTATATAACCGTAGCTAGATTACTTGTACTCTTTAGCTTGTCTTTAACTTTGTTAATAGCGATACTGCTTGATTGGCTTATCCATTCTCAAACCTGTGGATACTGGACATCTTCCAGTTGATATTCATGGGCTCAGCTAGCTCCTTGGACATATGCTTGGGCATTATCAGATACTGACTGGCTCTGGTCATGGCTGTGAAGCCTGAATCGGTCAAAGTCGTAACATCTGGCTACTATGAAGAAATATAAAAAATACTCAGCCTTCCAATACCCTCAACTACTGATGAATAGGTCCCTTCCAAATCCTTGATTAACATGAAAAATCTTCCTTTCTCCTTAACCTTCCTCCATCATTACCTGTCATGGTCCGTGCTCGGTCATGTTCTTTCCGAAGAACAATCAAAGGATGGCTCCGATGGAGTCTCCGATGATGGCCGCCTCACCATTGTTCAGTGCCACCATTACCATCGGCCACCCTCGTCGGACTTATATCAGAGCTCCGTTGGAATACTTCCCCTACTCCAATACCACCAACAAAACCTGCATTTTTATCATTGTCATTACCAACCAGCACCATGTGCTATCTACCACAGCACGACCAGAGCCCCACCATGCTCCACACATGTTTCATGTTCCAGGCCAATCACATCATGCACGCACCAGTTCTCGAGGTCATGAGTCGTGGTCACCACAAGGACTTGCAAGGTTTTACGTCGGCATCCTTCGGCACCATCCGGAATACGAGTCTCCTCATTATATGTTCATTCTACTACCATATGCTCTTCATGATAACTCCTTATATGTTTATGTTTTGCTTCTGTATAAATACTCCAGTTTGTTGTATGTATTTTGCTAGTTCGAATATCAACTTAGCAACCTACTTCTCTTTAACTCACTCTCATCTTTCTTAAGCTTCTTCTTGGCTCGACTCCAGACTCTCCTACTCCATCTGGACCTCTGAAATTTGAGGCATCCATCAAGAGAGCGGCGCAACCCACAAGTTGAAGCCAACGCCTCTCACGACTTTGGACCCAACATCTCCATCCAAATTCCAAGCTTAACATTACCACAACTTCACCCTGTTTTCCACATCTCACTTCTAAAACCCTACATCAATCCAAACATACTCCCTGATCACATCTACCCACATCATCTACTATTAAGACTTTAGATGATCCAACAGATCACATCTCACCTATCATCAACTCTCATAAAGCTGGATGTTACTATGGCTATTTATCGCTTTTCCTGAATACCTAACATACTCTTGCATATTGTTACAGGCATTACTAGCTTGCACTCACACTCAGTACTGGGCAAGGTAACAGTGACAAAGGGTTTTGTTATCTGAAGTAGTCAGCAGCCTTGAGAGTGAGAGCAAAGCTGGGATAGATTGATCATATGAGTACTAAGGTCTAAACTAATGAACTACAGATAGGGGGTAGAGGATCTTATATACTAGTAGGACAAGCCAGAGATAAGGATGGGTCACTATGGAGGTGGAGTCCAAATATAGAGCAGGGGTCATAAGCAGGAACAATGAGTCAAAGATAGGAAGGAGTTATAAAAGGGCTAAGTATAGTACAAGGGTGAAAAGGGAGGGCCAACCGGCAGTGGAAAGGAGTTAAGGAAGAAAAAGTAAGTGGGGGTCTACCAAGCATTCATAACTATCAATCAAGTCCATCATTATAATCCTTCTAGACCACACCCACCTTGTTTCAATTTTTCTATCACCACTCCTACTCCCACTTCTTTCAACAACATTCCATGAATTCCAACAAACACTCATTACCAACCTCCACACCCCAAATCACTGACCCTCCAACCTTACATGCAAGACTATAAACTGTCCACACAACAAAAAACCCAATCCAGCCAAATTTTTCACCTACCACCATCTAAAGACTATGCAACTTCCATACTAAAGAAGGAGGTAATGTAATGAACCTCTTGGACTGTCATTCTGACTTTGGTTCTATCTCATTATTTCATTTCATCCTATACCATTTCATTTTGTCCTATTATTCTTACATATCCTCTTCATATTGCAGTCTTCATGTCTTTTCTCTTATCCATATCTGAACTCCAGCCTTTTCCTCCTTTTCCCTCTTTTTTATATACAAGGACTGTTCATTCTATGTTTATAGTTGTAGAATCAACACAGTGTATTTGCTTACTTCTTAATTCATTCTCTATTCATTTCTCAAGACTAGTTTGTTACAAGTCAGCTTCACATATTTTGTGGTCACTCACATCACTCCATTAGCATTTTATCATCTCCCATCAGCTTGGTGTCACCCTGCACCACTCATCTCAGTGTTTAGGCCAGAAAATCCATCGGCTGCTTCTAGCACTTGGCATACATATAAGTGGGCATGGAAACTTGGATAAGGTTTCAAAGAGGAGAAATAAGAGTGAGGGTCATTATATATGATCAATATGGATGGTAGGTTTTTTTGCAGACTAGATGACCTGGGTATAGTATGATACAGGTTCTTTTTCATTTCCCCTTCACTTTATACATTTAACTTCATCATAACAAGCATTATCCATGGCCTGCAAGTGTGCTTTGTGCTGGTCACATGGGCCTGCCATATCTCTCATACCATTTCCACATCCATTCACTTCCATTAGCTTTACCAAAATACACATCTTACCTTAATTTGAAAATTAGTAGTTGGCATGTGAACTGTTTACACTGATGCCATAAGTATGTCTATTTGGCTGATGCTTGTTATTTATCTGTAACATTTCATGTTTTTAATATAACATAATGTTAAAGCAAATTTCAGCTGAAAGAATACATTTCTGTATATTTCTAATAATATCCATCACACACTGCCTAACCAGCCAGGACAACATTCAAATGGATGGGCAGATGTATGGAGGAATTATATTGCCCTTGTCATTTTTCTTTCATACTTTACATTTAGTAACAACTACATAGACATCTTACAATCTTCATGTTTCAAATCCAGCCTTGCACAGTATTATGTTGTTGTGAAAAGGAACCATGCTCTGCCTTAAAAGCTAGCATTGAAACTATATTTAACAGAAATTTTGAGCAATGAAAGGGCAATGTAGAATACAACTTAGGTCATACATACCTCTAACACCAAAAATTCTTCTTGTCCATATGCAAGGCATATTTTGGACAAGTGGCAGCTAATGAATGTTGGATCACAGAAAGGTGGTGGAATCCAAATTTTATGCTGGTTCATAGTGTGAAAAATTGTTTGTTCATATATGTTAAGGGATGATGGCTGGAGTGAGAGATGAATGTTGCCATTAGGATAATTCTGAATAAAAACACCATCAGGAGAGAAGATAGCAGAGTGGACACCATATGAATGTCCTTTCAACTCTGCCTCACACTCTCCTGTGGCTGTATTCCAGATCCGTGCAGTCTTATCCCGAGATGCAGACACAACATGCATACCATCAGGAGTGAAGACAGCAGAGTGGATATCATCTGAATGTCCTTTCAGCTCTGCTTCACACTCTCCTGTGGCTGTATTCCAGATACGTGCAGTCTTATCCAGAGATGCAGACACAATATGCATACCATCAGAAGAGAAGACAGCAGAGTGGACGCTTCCTGAATGACCTTCCAGCTCTATCTCACACTCTCCTGTGGTTGTATTCCAGATCCGTGCAGTGTGATCATCAGATGCAGACACAATATGCATACCATCAGGAGAGAAGATAGCAGAGTAGACACCATATGAATGTCCTTTCAGCTCTGCCTCACACTCTCCTGTGGCTGTATTCCAGATACGTGCAGTCTTATCCCAAGATGCAGACACAATATGTTTACCATCAGGAGAGAAGACAGCAGAGTAGATGACATCTGAATGTCCTTTCAGCTCTGCCTCACACTCTCCTGTGGCTGTATTCCAGATCCGTGCAGTTTTATCCTCAGATGCAGACACAATATGCATACCGTCAGGAGAGAAGTCAGCAGAGTAGACAACATCTAAATGTCCTGTCAGCTCTTCCTCATGTTCTCCTGCAGCTGTATTCCAGATTCGTGCAGTGTTATCCCAAGATGCAGACACAATACGCATACCATCAGGAGAGAATACAGCAGAGTTGACAATATTTGAATGTCCTTTCAGCTCTATCTCACACTCTCCTGTGGCTGTATTCCAGATACGTGCAGTCTTATCCTCAGATGCAGACACAATATGCATACCATCTGGTGAAAAGACAGCAGATTTGACACTTCTTGAATGTCCTTTCAGCTCTGCCTCACACTCTCCTGTAATTGTATTCCAGATACGTGCAGTCTTATCCCAAGATGCAGACACAATATACATACCATCAGAAGAGAAGACAGCAGAGTTGACCCTTCCTGAATGTCCTGTCAGCTCTGCCTCACACTCTCCTGTGGCTGTATTCCAGATACGTGCAGTGCCATCCTGAGATGCAGACACAATATGCACACCATCAGAAGAATAGAGAGCAGAGTGGACACTTCCTGAATGTCCTGTCAGCTCTGTCTCACACTCTCCTGTGACTGCACTCCATATATGTGCAGCATGGTCAGCAGTAGATGTAGTCACAATATGCATACCATCAGGAGAGAAGACAGCAGACCTGACACTTCCTAAATGTCCTTGCAGCTCTGCCTCACGCTCTCCTGTGATGGTATTCCAGATGCATGCAGTCTTATCCCGAGATGCAGATACAATATGCATACCATCAGGAGAGAAGTCAGCAGAGTAGACAACATCTGAATGTCCTTTGAGCTCTATCTCACGCTCTCCTGTGGCTGCATTCCAGATACATGCAGTGCCATCCTGAGATGCAGACACAATATGCACACCATCAGAAGAGTAGAGAGCAGAGTGGACACTTCCTGAATGTCCTGTCAGCTCTGTCTCACACTCCCCTGTGGCTGCATTCCAGATATGTGCAGTGTGGCCAGTAGTAGATGTAGTCACGATGTGCATACCATCTGGAGAGAAGACAGCAGATTTAACATTGTTTGAATGTCTCAGAACTGCTTCATAAAGACTCCATGCTTTTCTCCTTCCTAAGCAGAGCTTCCATGGACAACCTATCCTATTTCCATATGCTTTCCAAATATCTGAATTTTCTGGCAACCAAACTAATGCTGACAGACATCCTTCAAGACTATTGTTCTTAATAAAATCAAAATTTTCACTGAGGAACTTTTCAGCATCAATTACTTTCATCTCCAGCAGTTTTTGGGCCTAGTTTCTGTTATAAGTGCAATCCATCTGCAGCTATGCAATCACTTACATTTGTCCAAGTTTCTAATTCACGCAATAATTGCATTGCAGTTCCCAACCTTCCCAAAATACTCAAACAATCCATCCATCGCAAGAGATGTTTTTGAAAAAAATTCTTCAATTCATCAATTCCATTGCTGTTGTCTGCATGAGTGAAATGCAAAACCCAGCTACTACAAGCATACACAAGAGATTCAGAAATGTCTCCAGATTTTCTCTCTGCCAGGTAAGATATCCTTTCTTCCTCTGACCATTCTTTCTCCATCAAGGACAGACACTGAAGTGCTAAATGCTTATGTGAAATACAAGGATCAAGATAGTGCTTTGAGGAATGAATTTGATTACTGATGAAGTCATGGAAGGAAGCATGGAATATTGAAATGGGCATATCAGAGCCTTGAGATGGAATATATATCAAGGAATTAAGAGAAGAAAGAGCAGCCATAGTGTGCTCTATGGGCATTTCCACCAAAACACTGATGGCAGTCATAGACAGAGGATTATAGACATATGCAACAGCTCTAAGAACCATGTCTATATTTGACCTCTCCCTTTGATTTGTCAAGGCATAAGCAGCATCCAGAATTCTTTCATAAAGAATATCCAATGGGTGGATTACACCAGATGTTGCTTCCAATGTCAAATTGGCTACATCTGAAAGACGCTGAGGCATGCTCAAACTACCCTTCTCAGCAATATATTTGCAGACAGTTGCTGCATAAATGAACAAAGTACCAGACATATTGACAAGGCTTTCAAGTTCAGCCTGAGGAGGCCAATTATGCCTATGGTGCTTAATTTGATCACCAAGCCAAGCTTTAATGTAAAGCTCAATATCAGCCTTTACAATCTCCTTTTCAACCTCATGAAGGATGAAATTGGAATGATCCCAAGAATGATCAAAAGTCTCCTTGACCACTATTCCTGGACGACTAGTAATAAAGAACTTGACTGGAAGAGATTTACTGTGCTTTAATATCTCAGAAAGCAGCTCAGCCACAAGGAACCGGTCAGAGCACTCATCCAGAGCATCCAAAACAATGACTGGGACAACTACTACCTCAGTGGTATCCCTGTATGCTGCAGTGAGTGGTCTAACAATGAAATTCAGGAATTGTTTGCCAATCCTCCAAGACCTGCAGTCAGGATTGGCTTCCACCACATCCAGGATGAGATGGGACAGTGGGGCAAGATACCCACTGGCAGCCAACTGAAGGGAGATGGTGGGGATGATACAACGAACATTGCTGGTGTCAACTCGGAGATGAGAAGCAAAGAAGCCACCACCAAGGGATTTCTTTTCATCAAGGATTTTGCTGAATGAGTAAGCAATCGTTGTTTTGCCAGTTCCAGCCATCCCGTTGAGCCAGTATACCTTTGTAGTCATATCATCATTTGCCCACACCTGCAGTGTATCCAGGATTGACTTGCGGGTGTTCTCGGTACATGCGTTGCGTGGAGCGGGAGATGCTGCGTCGTATTCTGCAAACTCAGCACGTGGCAAGAGATTCTCGCGTAGTGCAGCCTATGATCCCAATTTAGCAAAAATTGTCCCAGTCCGAAGGTTATACACACCAAGATTTGAGGCCTCGTTCTTGCAATCCCATCAGCGCTGGATACATACTGGACCTGAAAAGAAGATAGAACTTTTAGCACGCAAATCGGTTTTTACGCTGCTAGAATGACTTACGGTATTGGCCATGGTAATCTTCGCTTGTGGCATGTACACATTTTGAGCACCTTGCAAGAAAGACATTGGGGTATGGGGGTCCGGAGACATGTGCTAAATGAGCAGTAATTAGCGACGACAGTCGTGAGCGCAACATGAAAGCTGACCGTGGGTGGGGTTTCTGGTACTAGGCCACTCGCGGAACCAAGTTGCCTGGGTACAGAAAGCATTGATGCTGAAGCAGGTACAGAAATCGGAGAAGACGTTCTATGTCCTTCCATACTAGCAACCGCTGTGGCAGGTGCGTGATCAACGCTGACCACAGGGACCACATTGAGCGGCAAATCACTTGAAAATAAGAGGATGTTAAGTAATAATCAACGAATGTCGGGCGACAGGATCCAGTTACTCACCTTGTTTCTGTATCCATATGGTTATCAGACCTTGAATCCACGTTGATCAACGATGGGCTAGGTGGCGCCCGAGACGGCTGAAGAAGGGAACCAAATTTCTGTTTGAAAGATCGAGCAACTTTGATCATGCGATTGTTCATAGATTGACTTTCTTTCGACATGATGGAGACAGTGAAGACTCAAAAGAGAGAGCGTGGTGGCTGTACGAGTTTGCTCTCCCACAGTTCAAGCTAGCAGTAACAAGACTACACACCTACGGTGCCATATGTATGTAATGCACGTAATGGCCCATTAAGAATATCCTCTGCACTCATTTTCCTTCACTACTTCCCACTCCTACCTTGCATTACCTGCGGGTTATGTCGTTTCGATGCCACTCCGATAGACTTCGCCACCGCGCTCATACGAGAATTGGGAGGCGGGGATGAGAGAGCGGATGACTCTGAGTGGATGAGGAGATATGTTAGCAATAGGGGTTGGGAGCCGGTATCGTACGTAGTGCGAACCAATGTTCATGTCGTCGGCTAAAATAATGTGATCCGTGCCTCGAATCGATGAGCCGGCGGCAGAGATACAGGAGGAACCTGGATTTGCCAGCTGCCATCAACGGTATCATTCTTCACGCTCTCGGTGGGTCATCAAATGCAAGTGTCGTCAACCTGTGGTTGATATCAATGATCATCGTGCGTAATCTGAGGTTCATAGGCAAAAGAGACAGAGAACAGCCGTTACGGGGAATAGGAACAAGTAAATAAGTCATGGCGAAACCAGGTATATCAAAACCAATGGATTCGTACTAGTGGCTGGTAACATATTAGAACTGTAAAATATTGTATTAAATGACTAAATAAGTATATTAATTAAAGCATGCCGACAATTTCCTTTTAAGGAAATGTCACGGTGGTGGTAGGAGTCTTGAAATCCATTATCATAGCATCCAGGAGCTTAATCGTCCATAGAGTAGAATCCAGGAAAGACACTGGTCTTGCTCTTAATCATTGCGCTGGGCGAGCTGACCCATGTCGACCTCTGCTGGTGTTTAATGGCATTTTGTTGGCAGTGGTATATTGCACTTGAACATCGATTGCGGGTTTTTTTAGAAGACACCGTTTATTCAATTGGATTATACCACTCTTAGCCAGATATTCCACATATCTATTCAAACTTGATTTATAACTACATGGCACACAACGTTGCCGATGGTGTCTCATGACCAACGCTGGCTATAGGCGCTAGACGCCTGACCTTGAAGCTAAGGCCTCCCCTCCTCCCAGATTCTGTCTACGCGTAATCCCACTGGTAACATCTTCGGTAAATCTTAGGCTCGTCACAATTCCCTAGGAGGCTCGAGGATTGAATCCATATGCAAGTTTTGCAAACACTCTGGCATGGCAGGTACGCAATTTCTATAGATTTCAGATGCCATATGGAAATACCAGTACCCCACTTTCTTATCTTACATGAGGAAACTATGAGGAAACTGCAATGAAGCACAACCTTTGCAGTAACAGGTCATGGGGAGATATGCTGATTCCCGCGCCCGGACGCTAATCTAATCGATGAGCTCTAATTGAGAGGAGGAACACTGGCCAATGTAAGCTTATATCTCCACATTACGCCTAATCCAGAACAGCTGACTATACCCGATTGCGGAAAAGGTTCTATATGGCATCATGCAGCAATAATTCCAAGGTGTCGAGGTAGCTTTTTCGCTTCATGTTGAGAGAAGTCAGGCACACTGAGTAACACTTTGTTTCGCAGCAACGAGGTGAACGGGAGAATTGAAGAACGATTCTTTTACAGCTCTTGCGATAGTATTTAGTAGGTTTATCCCTGGGGAAATGGAATACTATCAATCCGCCCCCATGGGTGAACTCTTGACCCACCTTGGATGGTCCAGCGTTGTTGTGCTAGCGCTTTTGCTTTGTCTGGCCCTTGCTTATACTAAACTTTGTCATACACGTTTATTGGATCAAAAATCGGATACATACATTGATCTTCAAGCGAGCATAAAGGCCATACTACATCCTCAAAACGTGTCGGTCCCAGATCTCCTGGCGGAACGTGCGAGGTCAAACCAGCGATTAGTCCGAGCGCTGCAACTTTCAAATACGTTTGTGAGCGAGAAACCGGATGTCCACAAGCAGTTTGTCAATCGGGCACGCCGTCTGCTGAACACTGCGGAGCAACGTGGATGGTCCACCTTCCAATCGATAGCTGTGGAGGCGATCCAATGGTATGATAAAGAACCCGGTATATCGGAGTCTGGATGTCCGTTCAGCTCTTTGGTCCAGAGTACTACGCTTGTAGTCGTTCTCGCTGGACTATTGCAAGTTGATAATCCGATCGATTCGTTTTCTCATGCAGATATCACCCTAGTAACAAACAATATCACAACCCTCTGGGCTCTTTCGAAAAAACCAGAACCCATTCCATCTTCCTTTTTCGACGACCTAAGTTCCCGCTTACGGTTATTGGTACCAGACGATAAAACCTTTTCTCAACCACTCGACTTCGTCGTTCCTGCATGGGAAACGTTATGGCGCGTGGTGGCAACGACCGTCGCATACGCACAACGCGATCCATTGATCCTAAAGGAATTCGAATATTTTCACGGTGATCCATCAGACGAACGGTTTCGAAAAGGACAAAATTCCGAATTTAGCGTCAAGGATGTTGTATTTGAAGCAATGCGTCTTCATCCGCCGTCAAAACATATCGCAAGGGTGAGGCGTCGTACTTGGTGCCCTTCCTTGATCACGAGGGTGATCGGTAAGGTGTATGCGATAACGATTTATGAGAGCAATGTTGCGGACATCGAGGCGGTGCTGCGGTGTGAGGTGTGGGGGACGGACAGGAAAATGTTTAAGCCAGAAAGACACCATCAGTCCATAATCAGTCCCGAGCAAGAGAAGGCTTTGACTTTTGTGTTCGGTCACGGACCTCTGCGCTGCGTCGCCGCATCTTGGGCTCCGATGGCTGCAGCCGTCATTTCAGCAACCATTATGGCTCATCTCGAGCGAGAAAGCTATATATTAGAGCCAGGCCGATGTATTGGAGGTAGAGAGGGTTGGAACGGTTGGAAAGTCAGGAGAAATAGTTTCTGATTGCTTGAAATGATGTAACAAACAAAGTAGTATGAGTTGAAAACTCACTGTCACCACCAAGTCATTCCAGCAGTGCTGCGAGCCCATGCTTCTTCTGCATCCTGTATGGATATGGTACGAAACATCCCTAGACGCAATGGAGGCAGAAGAATTATCCAATCATGAAGGCTTGTGATGGAACTCAAAGCTGACACAGTGCTTCGATAAGTATCGAGCATTCCCATCAAGTTATCCTTCGGCTTTGTGGGCAAGTGAATAAAGATCCTTTCCAAATCCGGAGGGAGGAGCACAGACTCTGTACTGTCCAATATCGCTTTTAATTCCAGAACGAAATTTACAGAGTGCTCCGGTGCGGACAGGCGAAGATGTGCAAGAGATGGGGTGAGTTTGGAAACACTTCCCAGGATATAAAACGGGGAGCAGAACGAGCTCAAGTGTAGATGTTTTAAGGATTGGAATTGAATATTTTCATCAAAGTCCATTAAGGTTTCGGTGGGTCCGTGGACCGTAAGCTCTACCAACGCAGGTAAGCTAACTGGAAGAAGAGGGAAAGGTCGATAGAAGACGAAAAATGCGTGAACTATTGTCACAAAAGAAGAAATGGCTTTGAGTATGCGACCAACAGCAGCATATGCTTGTTGGCGCCGAGCATATTCTGGAGTGAGAGCCCTAGGATCTGAAGCTGTGCTCCGAGGATGTGCAGATATAAAGATGCACTTCACTTGACGTAGGTGGAGAGGTGTGTTTTCAACCAAGTCCGCGAAAGCTAAAAGCTGGTTGTAGCCAATGACTGATATAGATTGAAGTTTATATGGTTTTGATGTTTCTCGAGTGTATTTAGATACCAGGGAAAGAGCGCGTCCAGTTCGTCCGTCATCTACACATGCAAAGGCGTATATCTCGGAACATATTTCAGCAGGACAACGGTCCATTTTGTAAACTAAAAGGTGATGTTTGGGGGCTGAGGTTTGAATTGATATGGATGAATAGAAATGATGGTAGATATCACCCACTATAACAAAGGATGATCTCCGCCTACGATCCCTGGATAGCCTGACAATATGCAGATGGCCTGGACAATGTGGTCATCGTTGTACCTCGGTCCAAGCACCTTTTCATCGATTGTTAGGTGGAGGTAGTTACAGCTCCGCTCAAAAATTAATTATTATTGTCGCGTTATTTATTTAACTGACTCGGTCCAGTGGCACATAAGCGCTTTTCTCCAAACCTCCACCATGGCATCTCTGCATGGCCATGGAAACGCGCATTATAATTTCATGGCTCCTCAAGAAGAGGCTGATGATATGCCTCGAATCAAGAAAGAGCTTGATCTACTCAAGAATGCCGTAAGATATCACCTATAAGCCTGACACAATGCTCATACTTGATTTGTCTCTAGAACCCTTTTCGCATGGCTGAGATGGCTCTCGAGATTCAGATTGAACGATTACGCGTTATTGAGATCACCAGAGCTCGCGATGCAGCACTCCAACGTCTTTCCGACGCATATGTTTCCATTCGCCAGAAGACCAACGTCATTGAACAATTACAACAGGGAAGAGAAGTAAAAGGATTGGCTCCTTTTCCTATTCATCTTTCACCTCTGGAGGAAAGAACGGAGATTGATTCTTTGAAAGCGCATATAGTCAACTTGGAATCCACTGTTGAGGATTTACGGTTGACTGTTCGCCGATTACAGCGTCAGTTGTCTATAGGTTGTCAAGCACTCGATCCCCCGCCTTGTTATCAAGAAGATGCCCTCAAGGTGAGTGTGCACGATCACTTTGGAATTACAAAAATGCCCACTGGAATATAGCTTCCCTCAACAGATATCGCCATTCAAACGGATGAGCCTGCGTCTACTGCCAGTGGCACCATTGTTCCTAACCAAACCTCAACCGAGCCGAGTGATGATAATTTTACCGTAAATTTCCGACCTCCATGTTCATTGTATTCTATACTGACATTTGCGGTAGTACATAGCTCCCAACACGGACGACCCAGTAGAGTTGGTGAAAGCCAGGAATACAGTACTTGGGGCCATTCCCCTTCCATCAAGCCCTCCAGATGTCACCCTCAACGCCATCGTGATACCTCCGCCGTTTACCTTGAATGAATTTCTTAACTGCACTTCAGGGGTATGTCCTTCAAACGTTTGACTACCTCACATCTAATAACAGAGATACCTATAGACCTTGAAAACGTCGTGAGTTTCTTCACAGATCTGCCTTGCACTTCGGTTTGAAATGGCCATTCTAGTTTGGCCAACTATCGTGCCTTGTACAATGTCACGACATGTTGGTGCCCTGATCGTGAAGAACATGGTTACATGTACGTACCTGCCTTCAAATGCAGTACAAATCCGAGGATTGCGACTGCCCATCGATGGAGTGCGGCGGACGTCATCGGCCGCATGAACAAACCCATAGGCAATTCTTATTTCTATGCTTGCAGATGTTGATTTAACATTTGTATGATTCCAGAATGCTTTTACCACAAAGAAGGGATGTGGTACTATGCTGGATCGTATAAAGCATTTAGACTCGATGACCTCTCCATTAAGGAGTGGACGCAATTGTCACTAGAGGTGCGTATGAGGGTACCTTTTCCTGCTTATGCATGTGATTTTTCAAAATCTTCCCAGACTCAATCTGCCATCGTCAAAGAAACACTCTTCGGAAGGAAAAATTCGTCACCTCAGAATACGTACGAAACATCGCAACTTTACGCCGCTGGTGCCCTCAAAGTGGCTTGTGTTGGGCTCCAATGTGTCGGTTTCAACCAAACGGTTTATAAGTCCATCCTTGAACACGCTGCCAAATTTGGTCAGACCAAGTGGAAATCACTCACTACTGCTAGCGCTAATGTGCTTGCTGCCGCTGCCGGTGGTAGTGGACAATCTGGTCCCAAGACGTCTGGTGTAGCCAACCGTTCTCGTACACCGAATCGCACTAAACTGTCTATGCCAACTCCGAGTCCGTCCAACCTTTCTCCAGCCATGACTAGTGGACTAGGGCCTGGATCTTCGACTTGGAATACTACTGGGATGGCAGCTTGTGCGAATGTGAATGTGTCGGCGCAAAGGCCTGCTGCTTCAAGTACTGACAAGTCCACCACAATCAAGGAATCGGATGAGAAGTCTTGAACGATGACTGCCTCTACTCTAATTCTTCTCTCTTTTTTCCCCAGAAGGTTGCATGTGCTCATCGATTAGGAATGTTTTCTATTTTTGATGTTAAGCCCACCGGCCAATGGATCAGTGACCTCAAACCCATCTCAACTCCTTGCAGCATGTTTTTTGACTTGCAATGATAGCAAGGATATTTGGATAACGGCAACGCATGGCAATGCCTACAATCATTGTATTTTTTCTTTTGTATTCTTTTCATCTCGTGTATCCACCGCGACGCGACGCCTTCCACCCCGCCCCTCATATTCTTAAATGACAAAGGTCCATATAATTTCAATAGAATTCGGATTCGGATTCGATATGGGTTGAAAGACGCCTTGCACACCAGTTCAAATTTCTCCGACCCGTTAAACGTTTGAAATTCGACTGGTTCAAGGTTGGCGTTGTAGAATTGGCACCGGTGCTAGTCACAAGTCGTTGCACTAACGCACTCGCACTCGCCGCCCTTGAAACTTGAACATTGACCAAGTATTGAGTTTGATGCATTGATGGTTGGTTGTACTACTTGTTTTAATCCAGATTTACTGCATTATATATATATATATAACAGATGGGAAATCAACGTCTATACTACAGTTTCGACTGGGAAGGCAAGCTACCACGCCAGTATCGTGACCCCCCGTCGAGGACGAGGTGTGCCCCCGTGAGATGTGATGAACCTGGGGAACTAAGGAAAAGGGCAAGCCCAGCCACGTCAGATGGAGCACCATAGCGACCTGATAACAAAAAATTGGGATTTTAGGATAGAGAAACGGAGAAAGCTATGGGAGAAATGAGTTACCAGTAGGCGAGCTAGCAGCGAATGCCTCTTCGCCAACGGTTTTGAAGCCGAAAGCTGTCATTTTGCTGGGAAATATACTATGAGAACAAAAGAGTTTCCGATCAGA
>Ga0193743_1001799_pt1 | contig 15618 bp, 15 predicted proteins | sample L2c2metaG_FD_143038 | JGI IMG/M metagenome (GOLD analysis project Ga0193743, IMG submission 143038) | Soil microbial communities from a riparian zone of the East river system, Colorado, United States - L2c2 | ecosystem: Environmental > Terrestrial > Soil > Riparian zone | place: USA: East River...
CATTGTCATAGACGCCAATAAGCTGGGACCAAGATTCCCTGTTCGTGATTTCGCCGAAGATTGTCGAGGGCTGGTACATTATGCAGCCCTCCCAATTGCGTAGATGCCGTTGTGAGCAAATTCACCATGAAATATGATGCGAGCGGCGTCAGCACGTCGGCAAGCTTCGTCAAAATCGGCGAAGTTACCAATAAAATTGCACCTGTAGTTGCAATAGATAACGACGCGCCATTTATTTAAGTGCTTGCTCCAACCGACACCCTTGATGCCAGTGGTGTTCCTTGCAGTTAATTTCCTGTTCCAATTATTTTGTGCAAAGTTCGCCTTCCGCAAATTGTTGATTTTAATGTTTGAGCGGACTTGATCTTCATGATCGATATCGAATTCTGGCTCAACCCGATAGTGGAGCTTCCAAGCGATCCGATGGGCAAAATAGGTTTTTCCCTTAAAATATATCTGGCGATATCCAATGTCGTTCACGTAGCCAGCGAGATCGCCAGCTTTGCCTTTCGCAAAATCTTTCTTTAGACGTATTTCCCCAAGCTCTGAATCATAAGAAAAATACTCATCGAGTAAATCAAGATCAGGTAATTTCAGTCTGAGGCGCGGCATTTTTAAAGCTTCACAAATAGGGTACCGAGCAACGCGCTAGGCACCATCGGGAAAGCTTGGCCGCCAGTATTTACAGAGGTAGATCCAATCGATCCTGCTGTGACCGTCACGATGCCGGACACAGGGAGGGGGGCGGCCGGGCCAACACCGCCAATGTTCGTCGCGTTACTGTTCGACGCGCTGACGTTGACGCCAGCATTAAACAGACCGGACGTCGTTCCATTAGCTAAATTGTAGGACGCGGCGTTGGTGTTGATGCTCCCAATCGTCGGAATTTGCGCCGCAGTCAGCGTCGTCAAATTCGTGCCGGCAGATGAGCCGCCGGTCGTTGCGTTGCCGCTTGAGAACGGCACGCCGGTAAACGCGCCAGAGGCCGCGTTGCCCATATCGTCAAGGCCGAAGATGGCGCTGGCGCGCGCATCCAGCAAGGTGATTTGCTTATTGCCAGTGAAGTCAGCCAGCGCACCTGTACCGCGACCGCCAACCACGGGGCAAATCGCGTCTGCGTAGGTCGTCCAAATATAGATGAACAGCGCCTGCGTATCGGCGTTGGCTCGCTCAGAAGCCCCCGAGGAAGCATTACCGACCGTTCGCCCGTTGTGGCGCACCCAGCCAGCGATGGTGCTTTCTTCCAGTCGCCACTTGACGTCACCCGTCGAAAACACGGTAGTTGGATCAACTGGCGTCCCGCCGCCGCCCGAGCTTGAAGCGCCGATCGAGGGGATTTGCGGGTAAAAATAGCCGCCGTTTGACTGGATTCCGAACTGATCGGTCAGGCGAAGGGCGTAGGAACCATCCTGAACAAAGAACAACGGAAGCCGCCCCGAGGCATCGGCGACCAAGGGATTAGTAGTCGGAAGGGTCAGGCCGATGTCTTGGAACGTGGCGGCAAGCGTCGTTGTGCCGCCCTGAAAGACGGTCAGAAGCGCTCCGATCAACGGATTGCCGTTGATGTCGAACTGCTGAGTATTTGCGGTACCCGGAAAGCAACCTGCCAACTTAACGCCCTCTGGTTTCGGGCGTGATTTTGGGCTAAGGTGATTGACTTAAATTCGGGGCCGGAGAACGCTATTGCATCGGTTCGAACGACCACTTTTTGCCGTCTACACCTGCTTTTGCTGCTACTGGATCATCAATGGCCTGATCGGCTTCCCATGGTCGTGGCTGATGATTCAGTCAGTCGTCCTGTTTTTCATCCGCATTTACAGCCGAACCACTGAGCCGGTTATCGATAATCGACGTAATTTTCCCGATCGGGACGTGTACGTTGTTAGCGAGATTTCGGGTGGCGATCCGAAACGCGGCTATCCTGGCGGGCGTTGGCTGGTTAAGCGTCAAGCCACGGTAGGCTCTCACCCAAGCCGACATTGATGCAGCCTTGGCTGGGCTGGCCAGATATCGAGTGAGCAAATCAGCCGCCAACGCACCGCCAGCGACCGCTGCACCCGCCATCGGGCTAATCACACCGGCCACAACGCCAACGCCAGTTTCGGCAGCCGTTTTCACGATGTCGAACAGAATCATAGCCCCGGCTGTGTTCGACGTGTTGCGGTATTGATCGCCGCCCTTGAGGTGCCTACCTAGCTGAACGATGTCATCGATCCATTTCCGATGGTCCGGCGAGAACAGGATGCCTTTGGCGCCGTTCGAAAGCTTGTCCCAGCCCGTCGCGAACTGGGCGAGACTGAAATGGCCCCCAGAGTTGTTATGGCCGATCTCGTTTAGAAGCGAGCCGGCAACGCGGTCAAAAGTGGCAGGAGAAACCGAGCGCTTGATCTGCGCCAGCAATTCGAGGTTTCCCCCCTTCTCCTTGGTCGCGCCGAATAGCGTTGCAACTGCACCTTCGCCTTTGGCGTCGATCAGCTTTTGAAGCAGCTCGTTTTCGTCGGCCAGTTGCCCGAATTTAAGTTCTGCCGTGTTGAACAGACTTTCGGCCTTGTTTGGATCGGTGGAAGCACTGCGCACGATAGTCTTAAGATCGGCATCCATCGACGCTCGTAAGCGCTTGAAATCGCCCTTATTGTAACCAGGATGCGGGGATGCAGACTTGCCGGCATCCGCCATGTCGCGTCTTGCACGATGCACGCCGTTGAAACCGCCACCCTCCTTAACCAGCGTTTCGGCCTGCCCCAGTCCTTCCGCCGGATTTGTCCACCCGGCGCGTTGGCGCGCAAGCTTGATGGCGGCCAACGCAGCTTCGGTCTTTGGCATCCTGAAACGTTGATCTGGATTGATATTGTTGCGCAGTTCCGTGTAAGCGGCATCCTGCGTTGCCCTGTTGTTTCTGATCGCTCCCTGTAGCGGCCCCTGTAACGCGGTGTCGGTTGCCGATCGCTCTGCGGCTGGCGTCAAGGTATCGACGATATCGCCAACCTTATTTCCAGCCGCTTCAATCGTCCTGCCGGCCGCCTGATCGATGCGCTTTCCGGCCCATGGTATTTGGCGGGCCTGTTGTGTCGTTGACTGCACGAACGGGCTATCACTGGCCAAGCCACGCGGAAGGGGCGCACCAAGTGCTGCTGCTGTGTCAGCGGCCTGACTGCCCGACGTCGAGACCGGTTTCGCTACCCTTGGCCCGAGCACACCGCCTAGAACACCTCCGGCAGCCCCTCCAACCGCCGCTCCCTGACCGGCACTCTCAACAATGTCAGGCAACGACTTCCCCTGCCCGAGGGCATCGCCAAAGCCAAATAAACCGCCGGCAGTGGCGCCCTGCTTGATGCCGCGTCCGACACGCACTGCTGCCGTTGCGGCCTTCAGCGCCCCCGCGCCGGGGATTGGAACGGCAAGCGAGCCGGCAAGCTCGCCCCCGCCATAGAGGTATGGATGCTGTTCGCTGGCGTTCGCCTCGGTATCGGCCAAATCAGAGCGGGCTTTCTCATAGGCCTTTTGGGCGTCGGTCGGCTTATCTGCGGTCGCCGCGTCATAGGCCAGTCGACCAGCGCCATAGGTCGTCTTCAGTACCGGTGCAATATGATCGAGGAAACTGACTGCGGTTTCGGGATCAATGCCGAATTTCTTGGCTGCCGCTTCAATGTCTGGATTAGCTGCCGCGTCCGCTCCCGCGATCGCAGGAGCAGCTCCGAACGATAATCCGTGTTCGATGCCCTTTACCGTTGCCTCGCCCGACCCTATTTCGCGGCCGGGGTCTTTCGGAGGAGGTGGCTCGTCCGGAAAAGCCGCCCAAGGATCGGCACCTCCTCCACTGCCTTTGGAGGTCGGAGGACTATCCGGATACGCCGCCCACGGATCGACAGGCGCCTTATCTTGCGTCTTGCCGATCAGATCCGTTCGGATCGGAACCCGAATGACAGGCGTTCCATCAGGCTGGACCAGATCCACATCCATCAGTGCACGTACTTAATGCGGCCATCGGCCGTCTTGAACGGTGCGCCGTGAGATAACTTGGCGGCAGTCAGTTCTTGCGGAGTGTTAAAGACCGGAGGCGCGATCAGGCGCGGGTCTTTCAACTCTGCCGGCGAAAACAGTTCATTCGAGTTCTTGTAGTCCGCGACCTTCTTTGTAAAACCAGCGTCGAGATGGCCGTTGTTATAGTTGTTCGCCATATCACGAACAGTCTTTGCGCGATCATAGAGGCGCGATTCAATATCGAGCAACGTGCGCAAGGTTTCCGGGGTGTTCTCTCGCCCGGCAATCATCTGATCAATAAATTTCATTTCCGCAACCCGGACAGGGCCAGTTCCGGCCATGCCCTTGATCTGGTTCAGGATCGAACCGGCGCGGACCTTATCGAACAACTGGTCTGGCGTCGCCGTGCTTGGATCCATGCCAAACGCGACAGAGAGCCGCTTCATCATGTCCGATCCCGGGGCCAGAGAGCCGGAAACAAAGTTCGGGTCGTTCACAAGGCGCTTGGCAAGAGCAAGTTGCGGAAGCGTTTCGTCGGCCTGATCACCAACCTTTGCGATCGCATCGTATTGCTTGCCGAACCGATCGACGTCGTTGGCCTGTTGCGCTTTTGTCTGTTCGAATTTAAGAACGTTGGGATCGGAAGCGTTCTTTTGTTCGTTCGTGCTGGTATCTTCCCCGCTGATATAATCGCGGATTTGCTTTGCGCGGCCCTCGGACATTGCAGCTTCGGCCTTGGCGGCCTCGGCAGCCTTCGGATTGACGCCAGCAATCGCTGCGGCATAGCCGTTAAGGCGCGTCGCCCTGAGAGAGGCTGCATCTGCGTCAGCCTGCGTCCAGCCTGTATTGCCGGATTGGGGCTGAGCAGCACTGGCAGCGGGTTGCGCGGCGCCCTGAGGCGCTTGAGGCGCCGCTTGAGCAACTGTCTGAGATGCACCGGCTTGCGGCGCGCCGGGCTCCTGCACGACTTGACCAAGCGTCTTCAGCCTTGGGATGGCCGCGCGCAGAACGTTCGCGACCTGCGGATCTTTGGTATCAATCGGCTCATTCGGCTGAACGCCAAGCTGCCTCGCTAGCGAATCAGAGGCCGCCTGAAGCTGATCGTTTGGGACGCCCTGCGCCGACAAGATGGTCATGACGGTCGGCTGCGCTGCGGCTGCCGGAGCGGCTGGCGGCTGCACGGGGCCGCTACCAGGCGCGCGCTGAGGCGCCGGCGCTTGCGGAGTTGTCGCACCGCTAGCGCCATTGATCGCGTTTGCAGCATCGCGCCCCATCTGCCCCTGAATCTGCATATTAATCAGGGGCATCGCATAGTCAGGATTAATCCGCGCCAACTTGTCGGTTATGGTCCCGACATCGATATTTCCGCCGGCATCCTTTGGAATGCCATTGCGGAACAGGTTTGCCTTGTCCTCCTCGCGAACCTCTTGACGCCCCTTATAGTAGTCATCCACCGGGTTGATCTTGGAGAAATCAACCAAAGGCGCAGCGTAATTAGCTGCACTCGGAGCCGCTACTGCGGGTGTATCCCAAGAGGCCATTATACCATCGCCAAAAGTTTAGCGCCTGTCGAAATGCCGCTCGTCAGTGCCCCGAGCTGGTTCGCCGCAGCCGCGTTGTTCGCCAGATCAGCGTTTGCCTGCGCGTTTCCGATTGACGTGTTCGCGCCATAGTCAACCGACGCCTGCTGGCCGTAGTTCGCGTTCTGAAGCGCGGCCAAGTTCGAGCCCGTCGTGGCTGCTGTTTGAGCGTTCGAAGTCGATGCCCCGACAAACGGCTGAAGGTTTTGCAGATACTGCTGATAGGTCGCATTGGCCTGATTCTGGCCGAGCGTTTGCAAATCAACGTCAGTCGCGCCGCTCGCAAGCTGGCCGGTCGCGGCCTGCTGGCGCATGACGTTGTTAGAGCCCTGCTGAAGCTGGGCCTGATACGCGGGGTTCGTGGCCTGCCAGTTGGCGACCGCTTGCTGTGACCCTGCGGTGCCATTTAGCCCGAGCGCATTTGCAAGTTGAGTCTGGCCGGCCTGATCGGTCGCAAGATTGGTGTTGGTCGCGCCGAGGCCAGCATTGGCTGTGTTGGTGGCCGCATTATAACCGGCATCGAGCGCACCGAGCGCTTGCGACTGGCCGGTCTGTATTGCGGATGTCTGCGCGTTCGCGGCGTCTTGCGCGTTTGTGTTCGAAAAAAGATCGAAAATACTGGCCATTACGAAAGCCTCCGGGCAAGCAATTGCACCATGTCCAAAACGACAATCGTGTTTGCGTCGTCTTTCGTTTTCGCGAAGTACGCGACCTGCTCTGGCGCGGTGCTCGGCGTTCCGGCTGCTGCTCGCACTTCGACGCCCTCGGGATCAATCTCGACAACTGCGATCAGATCTTCGCCGCGCTCCATTCGCGCTGCGATTTCCGTCTTGTCGAATGGCCCGAGATTGAGAAATTCATTCTCGCGGCCGGTCGCGCTTAGGTGGTTGATCGCATACACGCCGATGGCATCGGGGCGATAATGAAAGACTCCGCGACTATTCTGATGCCGGGCAATACCATCCGGCAGCGGCAATTCCTTCAGTCCAGCCGGGAACATCTGGACATGCCTCTTCCCGGCCTTCAATTGGGCCTGCTGTGCCAGCAATGTTTTCAGGCTTTCCGGGATATTCAGACCGGTATCGACAAAACCCATCATCGCGCCTTGGCTAAGGAACCGATGACGAATTTAGCCCAAAGGCGATTAACCTAAAATCGGGCTGTCAGCCCAGCAGTTTGTCAATATACGTGAGCCACATCAAAAACGGGACGGTCGCCTTCCTGTCTGCCCCCATTAGCTGAACATTCGAAGGCGGCAGCGGCGCTCTTTTTGTGGGTGAGCCGAAGGTGGAAAGTGACTGGTTAACGTACCGTAGCCACTGGCCGTACGGCACCGTAGCTCGGCCACCGACTACGATCGCCCCGGGCGGTAGCGGGTATCTGCGCCCAACGCCGATCGCCAAGCTAACGATCTGCCCGTCAATAAACGACTCCCACTCATTGAACGGCACGGTCGCGTTAAATTCTGCATCGACCAACGCAAACTGGCCCGATGGCAAAGCCGGCCGCATCAATAGGCCCGAGGATCGGTTGATTGCGTGCCGTTGATGAAACCGGAATATACGGGATCAGTGATATCCTGGCGCCAGCGCCGACCTCTCGGGCCAGAGACGCCAGCATTAAGCACGGTCACGCGCTGTCCGGCCTGTGCTTGGCCGCCCAGTGTCCTAAGTATGGGATATGACCATGTTACGCCGCCGTCGTCAGACCAACTGTACTGGACCTGTGGGGCCTGTTGGTTTGGTGTTCCTCCAGCTATGCCGACTCCGGTTACCCAATTGAAGTCAGCTCGTCCGACCCGTTGCCGATTGGGGAAATTAGCGACCTCGCCGCTTTCCATCCGCATTAGAACAGGCTGGCCGAACTCCTGCTGATTGGTCTGATCGATAAAGCCGAGATTGCCCGTTTGCATATCGCCAAGGATCCACTTGCCGAACGCGAAAATGCCGCCCTGCCCTCGCCAGACACTAAACGGACTGCCCGTGTTATTCCCAGCCTGATAGCTCTCCCGCTCGTTCCATTTTTCGGTGTTGATGTTGAATTCCCACGTAAACGTCGGGCTCGAGAGATACCAGACCGAACGCCCGCCGTTGACATAACATCCTGCCAAAAGCGTCGTCTTGTCGGGCACGGCCGCGATAAGACGATCCAGATCAGGAGGCGAGACCTTCTGCAATCCAAAGCTGGTCGCGTCGGTAAACCGGTAAACACCGCCGTCATCGGCCACCCAAAGCAGTTGACCGAAACCATCCTGCCAGCCGGCAAGCGCATTCGCGCTCAATAGCCCGCGATCGATCACCTGAAGGCGCGAATATGGGAACGTCGGATCCGGGTTGGCCGTATCGTACCACGCTTCACAAGAGGACGTCTTGAAGAACAAAACAACGCCCTTATACGCCACGCCGCGCAGCAACTCGTCTGAAGCACGAGACTGGATCGTGACAAATGCCAGCGAATTGACTGCGGATCCGTTGATCGCGCTGGCAAAGGCCCGGCCATCACCGATCGTCCAGAAGAAAAAGCCATCCTGAAAGCAAACCGAGTTCGGAACGGGCAAATTGGCATCGGGCCAAGGAGCCGGAGCCGAGCCTCCTGTTGAGATGAAGGCGCCGTTTTCGCTGACGATCGCAAGCTGCGGCGTCGGATTGAGGTTGTTCCGCGCCATCGTGACAGGGAGCGATCCGGCGAGCGCGCCGATATCGGTGACCGTGCCGTCCGAGGCCACCGAGATGAGTCGATTGAGTTCGGCCACATAAAGCGCGCCCGGCATGACGACCGAGCCACGAAAGCCGGTCTGGCCTGTGGTTGAGAACAGCGTCAGGCCCGGCGATCTGCGCCAAACCTGTTGAGCCGGCCCTGTCGGACCAAGCGGCTCAGAATACGCATTGATCAACCGTCCCGAGCTTTCCTGCGGCGAAGCGCCCGGCGCAGTGCTCAATGGAAAAGGTATCGGGGTTAGACCGGCCATATCAGAACGGGTCCGACTTCAGGATTTCGCCGGTCGGGCGTCCGCGATTCATCACGCGAAACGACAGCAGCGCGATCTGATAATCCTGATCAACTGCGGCAGCCGCATCGCCAACAATGCCGAATTTGGCCTTGCAGTGATAGGTGACGCAATCCGACAGCGGAATGAAGAACTCGGCAGGTATATTCTCGATGTCCGGTATATAGACGACTTCGGTTGCGCTGAGCAGGGAGATAATCGAGGGAAGCTTTTCCTCAACCCGCGCCAAGTCTTCCTGCTCCGGTGTCTGGCCGGCAGCCAGAACACCGAGGTTTTCCAAAACCTCCTGGAGCAGATCGGCTTGCGTGTAGAAGGCCAAGCGTCACCGCCTATTCGTTAACGGCGCCCTGAGCCAGCGCCTCGGCCTGCTTCATGATGTCGGAGCGGTTCTTGTAGACGCCCTGAATATCGGAAAGCTCCTGATCGGAAACGCCACACTGAATGCGCAAGTCATCTTCCGAGCGCCAACGCGCGGCCATTTCACGGCTTGTGGTAGAGGTCCTGATCCAGCCGATCGCATAGGAGCGGTACTGCTCGGGGGTTTCGGGGGTGACCGGGGTTGCTTGGGCTTGCTCCTCGCCTTCGACCGCAAACCACGGATTGTCGAGCGCGCGCTCGATCATTTCCTTGGCTGTCAAGCCCTGCGGGACGTCGCGCACTGAAACGGGGACGTTGGCGCGGAAGCGATGCCGATTCCAAAGCGTGTCGGCCGGATCGCCGGGATGGATCGGCGTGTAGGTGATCTTTGGCAAACTGGCCTGTTCGGCAAGAGCGCGTTCAGCCAGAGCAGCGTTAGAGGGCCGTCCCATTCGTTTTTCCTTTATGGTTCACTTCAGCAAAAGGACGCGGGCCGAAGCCCGCGCCAAGTTTGGGAGGTTAGTTCAACTCACTGGTCATCATTCGAAATATATTCGACCACGAACACGACCTGTCCGGCAGTCGCAGCCGTACCGGTCTGGGTGTAGCGAACGAACAGGTCCCACGCGCCGGTCGAACCGGTCGGCGTAGCGCCGCCAGTCACTGACAAGCCAAGGCCTGCCGCTGCGGTGATCGACTGGAAACCAGCCGTTGCCGCGACGCAGTTGGTGCCAGCGGTCGTGCCAGCCGCCAGAAAGTCAGAGCCCGTAGCGGTCGAACCGATCGCAAGGCTGTTCGTGGTCACCGCATTGAACGCCGTCACCACATAGCACTTGACGCTGGTGATGAAGGCGCCGGCCGGAATTGCCCCGATTTTCACGCCGGCCGAGATGTTGGCGTCGTTGAAGTTGACGGTCTTGCGGAAGTGAACCGTGGTCTGAGTCTGAAGCACGCGAGCCGGGAAGCTTGCCGGCACGGTCAGCGCAAACGCAGTGCTGCCAAATGCTACCAAACCAAGGAGCGCCAGCGCCCCCAGAATTCGGCCCTTGAAGTTGAGTTTCATGATCGTTGGTCCTGTGAATTGATGAAAGGGAAAGCCGCGCGGCGGTTAAGCCGCGCTAGCCATTCGCTTAGGTGTCCGCCTGAGCCGCGAAGAATCCGGTGAAGACGCCCCAGTCCTTCAGATTGCCGGACAGATTGAGCTTGGCGATCTTCGCAAGGCCGTAAGCCATCTTGATGCCGGCACCCCGGAAGAACTGGTAGTCGTCTTCCTTGAGGAACGTTGGCGTCGGAGCACGGCCCCACGCAAACGCCATCGCCGACTGACCGCACATGAAGCACGGCGCAATCTGGATGCCACCTGCACCTGCCGTGGTGTAGAAGGTCGGCAGACGGATATCGAGCTCGGGGATTTCCCGGATGATGATGCCGGTATAGATCAGATCGCCATCCTGGAATAATGGGTTCTTGTCCATCCCGTTGCCTTCACGCGCGCGAGCCTGCGTGTTGGCTTGAATGATGGTCGTATCGTTCTGCAGATCGCGGAACGCGTTCGAACCCGCGAACAGCACGAAATATTCGCGGCCGTTCTTGAGCTGATAGGGACGAATGCGCGGGTTGGCCTTCTTCGCCAGCCGCTTCATCTTGGTGATCGACGCGGCCGACAAGGTCATGGCGGTCGTGATGTTCGTCATGGACGAGGCGAAGTTGCCCGCAACGAGGTTGCCCTGAGCGCCACCAACCAGAAGACGGTCGGCGTTGTCCGTAATCCACGTATTGCGCTGGGCCGGGGTCGCAGCATCGAACAGGATGCCGTTGACGCGCTGACCAGCAGCCGAACCGAGGCCGGCAGGCGCCGACTGAGAGGGAATCGCGAAGAACGCATCGCAGATTTCGTCGCGATGAAGTTCCTTGCCCCAATCCTCAAGCAGCGGCTTGGCTTCCGCGAACAGATCGACCGAGGACTTCTGCTCCTCGGCGTTGCTGATCTTGATCGCGTTACGCGCCCAGTCGATGAAGGCGCGGTAGCCGTAGTTGTCGATGGTCTCTTCGTTACCGACGAGGATGCCGGAACCGACAGCCTGGTTCTTGAGGCGAGCGACGAGCGGAATGTTGACCTGCTCGCCGCCCTTCTTGAGGTCGTTGACCACGCGAATAATCGCGGTCATCTCATTGCCCATGTAGGGCGAGAAGAGGTTCTGACGGATGTATTCCCGCGTGATCTCTTTGCGGAATACGATGAGTTTATTATTAACTTGGATGGTAGTTGCGGCCACTGAAGTTGTCCTTTGAAGCGGGTGGCTTAGCCAGCCCTGCGATCATTCCAGACGTCTGCAAAAGCCCCTTCTTCTGAATCGTCGGAGTCGCTCGGATTGCGTAAGTGCGCCGATTGACCACCCGACACATCAGTCAGGGACTTCGGAAAACGGGTGACAGTTCGTGGACGGCCATTGTCGGCGGATGCCGCTTCAGACTTGAGGTCCGCTAGAATTTGCTTGCGGAACTCAGGGTCTTTCATCAGAGCTGCGCGCTCTTGCTCGCGAATGCCTGCTTCGAACTTCGCCGGGTCACTTCCTACACGCTCCAATGTCGCCTGATGACTTTGCCACTTCATCAGAGCGCGGCCCGGATTGGGTGCGGTGACGACGCGGTTGATCTCGGCCTGACGGACGGGATCGTTTCGGTCAATCTGGCGAACCACTTGGTTCGTGACGGGGTTAATCCCGGTCAGGTTCTCGTAAGCCTTCACGAACTCGTCGCCGTGTGTTTCGTGCGCATCAGCCATTGAGGCCGTTACGAAACGTTCAGTGACGACTTTCCCCATCTCTTGAGCGGCGTTCTGCCGGGCCTGATTGAGCACCCATTGCTCGTATTTCTCAGGATCGGTGAACATGTCCGGCTTTGGAGCCGGTGCCGCAGGCTCGACTTTGGCTGCTACGGGCGCGGATTGAACGGCAGGACGTGCGGCCATTTCGTCAAGGCGCCGGTTGAGCGCTGCGAGATCGGATTGATACCGCTCCCGATCGGCTTTCGCCGTCTCTTCGATGGTTCGTAGTTTTGCCGTCTCTTCCTTCAGGCGAGAACGCGGGACGAACTGACCCTTGTCATCGCGCTGCGCTTCCGGCTTAGTGTCGGCTGTGGGGTCATCGCCGTCCGTCTCAGCTTCCGCGTCGCCCTCTTCGCCTTCAGCCTCGTCCGATTCGTCTTCGGCTAACGAAGCTTCGTGCTGCCCCTCGAGTCCTTCGCCCATTTCTTCCCGGGAACGATCACCTTCCTCAGCCTCGTCCGGTTCGGACATGTCCATAGCTGATCGAAAGATTTCGGACTCGGTATTGGCGACGGCCTGCCCAAGAAGCTTGTCTTCAAGAGGAGAAATTTCGCGTTCGCTCATTCAATGTTCGTCCTTCACATGCCGCGATATCGTCCGTGGCCACGAAACGCCCGATGTCGCCCGGGCGAAGTGCGGAAGGGACTGTGAAAAGGCTGCCCCGAATTGGCCTAGGCGCGTGTCGTCGCGCCCTGACGCTGGATCAGAAGCTAAAAGGGGGTGATGAATTGATTTTCGAGGGTGGGGATTGTGGCCAATGACTACTAGGCAGACCAAGCCGCAAACACTCCGGTGGGAAGCGACGGAGATGTTCCCGTCCACGTCGTGGTGTAGCTGCGAGCGCCGGGCGTGTTGTCCGAACCGCTCGCCTGCCATACCGTGCTGGCCACGTTGCTTGGGCCTCCATACGGCGTGTAGTTCGTCGGCGTTAGGCCCGGCGTTCCGGTAACGGCAGAAAGTGAGCCGGCAATAATCGCAACCCCCTTGGTCGGGATGGTGATTGAGCCCGTAGCGACGGCGCCCGCGCTCGTTCCGGTGAAGTTGGCAACGGCCGCTCCGGCGGGGACGGCACCGTTCGATCCGATGACCGAATGAACCATGATTCCGGCGCGCGCCATTGTCGCACTGAAAACCACCGACACTGCGGCGCTAGTTCCGGTCGGGACCGCCGCTTGCCACAACGACGTCGTGGTCAGAGCGCCGCTCAGTGTATTCCGACTGTCCGTGATCAAGGTTGCAGCAACGCCGCCGATCGTCACGCTGCTGGCGACTGCCGTGGTATTGGCCCCGATGCGAGCCGTAATCGCCACCACGACAAGGCGCGAGGCGGCGGCGGGACCGATCGCAAGATTCCTGCCAAACGTATACGTCGTAGCTGCGGCCGCGCTTTCTTCGTTGTCCGTTATGGCGACGTTTGGCGTGCCAACCGGAGGCCATTGCGCGCCGTTGACCGTACCGGTGAAATGGTTGGCTGAAAGATCGGCGGTTGTCGTGCCGGCGCCTTCCGAGAAATTGTAGGCCAGAACTACGTTCGCGTCCGGCGCAGGCGCGGTGTAGGCCGCGCAGTATGCTTGGCTGCGAACGATGTTCGATAGCTGGGGGTTCTTGAGACTACCGCCCAACGAAAACGGAAAGCCTAGCTGGTTGCCGATGACGAGGGGCTGAGCGTTGAGGATCGAAGCGGTAAGCGCGAAGCCCTCGGACGTGTTCGTATCCAGAACGCCGTCAACGTAAATCTTGATCCCGCCGATGGTGCTCGATCCGTCATACGAGACTGCAACGTTGTGCAGATTATTATCGCAGACGTTGATGGCCCCGAAAACACCGATGTAGTTGTTGGCGGTGATGTTGCTGATGAGGCGCACCTGAATGGTGCCGCTGGCATTGATCCAGACTTCATAGCCCGGGAACGTAGAGCCCGGACCCTGGTTGCAGGTCGTGAAGATGATGGCCGCAGTACCGCCACCAGCCGCAACCGCCGTAGGTGGACCGGGTACCTGTACCTGACAGTTTAGGGACCAAGACTGCGTTCGTTCAAAATTCAGCGCCGCTTGGGTGACGCTGACGTTCGGGACGCTCGTTGACCCGGCCGGAAGAAAACTTAGCGCCAGCCCAGCGGGAGGCGAAGGGGGAGACGTTCTCGATTTCCAAAGGGAACCGAGTCGTCCCATGCCAGCCCCGAGTTTTCCGAACGGCATCGGCTCAAGGCCTCAAAATGAAGGCGGCCTTTTGCCCAGGAACGATGTCGAAATATTCCGCCGCTCCCGCAGATAGCGGCATATTGTTTGTGGTAGCCGTTGGATTGGCGCCAAAGGCAACCGCCGATTGGGTGTCACACCAAACGCGAACCATCCCTGTATTTGGACCAAATGTTGCGGATTGGGCCGATGTGCTGGAGGTGGTGATCGGGGCCTGATCGACCAGCGGCGGGACTGAGGCGACCTGAACGCCTGCGTTAATCTGCAGAGGGAATTCATTGACGTTGCAGGTTGATGCCAATGCCGGCTGACTGAGGAAAGCCAGAGCCAAAAGGCTAAAGATTAATCGCTTCATTCGTCCGGTTCCCGATTGCGTCGGGGGGAAGAATGCGCAGAAGCGATTAAGCTATTTTCTGACCTTAGTGCAGCCCGAGGCCAGCAGCGTAGTTGGCTGGCGGCTGCTGTGAGGCCTTCATCTGCTCGTATTCGGCGGCGATAGCCGGAGGCAATGCAATGCCTGCCGCAGCATACTTGCGGACGATATCGATCAGTTTGTCGTTGAAAACCACGTAATTTCGCGAGCCGTCGCCAGCGGCGCGTGAGCCTTGGTCTAGGTATTTTATGCCGGGGATGCCGGCTTGGTTGAGGCGATCAGCGACCAGTTTGTCGTCAGAAGCGATGAATCCTTGCCTAACAGCTCTACCGGCGTCCGCGCTTTTGAACTGTTGCCACATCCGTTCGGCCTTGGCAGGGTCTGGCTTACCGTAATAATCAATCCCCATCGCCTGCTTGACCGCATCTTGCGTCTGCGGATGCTGCTGGCTAAGCGGCTTATCCCAATCAAGGAAGTGCTCGGGGTCGGCGTTGATGTTGACTTCGTACATGCGACCTTCGTTCTTACCAACCTCTGGCAACGGCCTGCCACTTGCAATAATATCCTTTGCCTGTTGGGCTGCGGTAATATGCTCTTTAGGTAGCGCAAATTGCGGGTTGGCCGCACTCCACGCTATAGAATCGTTCAACTCTTTAATTGCAGCTTGCGGGGTCTTGTACTGATCAAGAAATGTAGCAGCCAAGTGCTCCGGGTTGGATGGATCGGCAGTCTTTCCGCCAACTGTCGGCGTATCTCTCGCCAGCGCATCCCGATAACTCTTCGCTATCCCCTCCTTGTCAGCAAAATACAGCCCGTGCCCGTAAGCCTGTGCGCCCTCGCCGGTGCCGATCTTGGATAGATCGAACGCGTCGAAGTCATGCGGGGAGCCGTGATAGGCGCGGATCGGGCCGGCACCCAAGACCGCCTCTCCCGCGCGCACAGGAACGCCAGCAATCGCGCCAGTCCCCATCGGAAGCGTTGCAGCCTCCAGTGTCGGGCCCGGGTCATACGTTCCGGTATCCAAAGCGTTCTGTGAATTCTCGATCGCGCGCCGGGGCAGACTAGCCGCATTATCGATCAGGCCCCGCACATAGGGGTTAGCGAACGTCTCAGGCGACATCGCCGCCTGATCAGCCGCGCTCATCTCGGGCTCGCGCAAGCGCTCTGGTTGGCTCGCCAGTTCTGCCCTAGCCTGACGAACCATGTCATCGGCGCTGAACGGATTGTGTTCGACCGGAACAAGCGTAGGCCCGAAGTCGGGGGCATGATCGACCGGCAGGAACGACACGCCTCGC
>Ga0193743_1001800_pt1 | contig 15617 bp, 20 predicted proteins | sample L2c2metaG_FD_143038 | JGI IMG/M metagenome (GOLD analysis project Ga0193743, IMG submission 143038) | Soil microbial communities from a riparian zone of the East river system, Colorado, United States - L2c2 | ecosystem: Environmental > Terrestrial > Soil > Riparian zone | place: USA: East River...
GCTCAAAACAGTCGCACAACGGTAGTACTTATGCAAACCCTAAATTTCAAGAAAGTTACGCTTTCTTCGCCCCGCCCGCCGGCTTCGTCATTAGCGAAAAGGAGCTCTGGCGGCGAATTGACCTATCCCATTAGTAACGATATATTCAAAGAGCGGGGTGGAGCAGCCCGGTAGCTCGTTGGGCTCATAACCCAAAGGTCGGTGGTTCAAATCCACCCCCCGCAACCATTTGAGATGTTGGCAGTACATGGCAGTACACGAGAGAAGCGCTCTTTGGTCGGAGGCTAGCTCACTCGGGTGCTGCCATTTTGCGTTTGGGTCACGTATTCCACAAGCTGCCGGTTGGCCTCTCGCTTGCTTTCGTCCATCCCCGAGTTGCCGTAATGAGCCGTCATGGCGATGGAAGCATGGCGCATCAGCTTCTGCTGTACCTCCAGCGGGATCTTCAAGTCTCGAAGCATCGCCCGGTAGGTGTGGCGGAAGTCATGCCAACCTAGACGGGGTAGCCCGATCTTCCGCGCTGCCGGCATCAGATAGCCCTGATGAAGCGAATCGCGGTGGTATGGCCGATCAGTGATGGGACTACCGAACACCCAGCCGCCGATAATTGGCGCGGCCATGCGCCATTCCATGAGCACTGTGACGAGCCGCTCGTGGAGTGGCATGGTTTCTTCCGAGCCCACCGTCTTCGTCTCGTCCTGGTGCTTACCCACGACAGAGCGCTGAATCCGGACCGTGCCGCCGAGCAGGTCGATATCCTCCCAGCGTAGACCGAGGATCTCGCTTGCGCGAAGTCCCAGACACATCGCAAGCTGCACCATCACCCGGCAATGCACCCCCAGCTCTTCCCTTTCGAGTAGCTGGCGGTACTGGTCTAAGGTGATGATCGTCGGCACCCGCTTGCGCTTGGCGCCAGTCCGCACCTCTACCAGCCCAACCGGGTTCCGTTGGATGTCCACCACTCCCCAGCGCATCGCACACTCTACCAGCCGGTGCAGTACCGCCTTGTAGTGGTCCTTTGTCTTGCGCGAGACGGGCTCCGGAGCCTTAGTCACCTGGCCGTCCTTCCGTGTGCGCTCCAGCGTCTTCATATCCCGAAGCCAACGCTCCACACCTGAAACGTCGATGAGGAAGTCGTCGAGCATGAGAGATCCCCAGTTACCGCGGATCCGGGTGAGCATAGACCGATAGCTCGACGCGGTACTTTGACGAGCTGGGAGGTCTTCGGCTATGTAGCGGTCAATGATGCTCGCTACCGTAACCCTGTTTCGGTTTTCAAAGATCTGGCTCCGGAGCCGATGAGCCTTCTTGTGGGCGGCCTGCTCGTTCATCACATTCGTACGGCCGAGCAGGACGTTGCGGTGGCGTTTGCCGTCGCGGTAGCGGTAAGTCCAAACGTCGGCGCCGCGGGCGCGGGCTTCCCTCTGGACACTTCCAAGTGCTATTGGTGGACGGATCATGTTATTGCTCCTGATTCCGCGGCACCGATGATGGGTCCGATAATACCGGAATTGCGAGCTCTGAAAGCTTGAAGCGCCAGAACTTCCGTTTCCCGACACCGTAGTTGTGGCCTGGAATTCGACCGCTTTCCACGAGTCGGCGGACGTGGGAAGACGAGAGGCCGAGGAACTTCCCGGCCTCTCCTACGTCAACGAACGACTCAAACTGCGTAACTTCAGCCATTTTGCACCCCTCTAAGTGCGAAAGTTCCCTAGTTCATCGAATCGGATAATCAGGGCAGGAGATTTGAGATAATCCGCTTGCTGATCTCAGGGACACCGTAGAAAGCTTGTCCATCTGTGAACTGCAGTTCGGGTTGACCTTGCGAGGGTGGTTGTTTCCTGAGCCCTACTGTGAGCGGAACGCCCTTCGGGCCTCCGAAGATATGCCAAGACAGGGTGGTTGTTTCTGTAGCGTAGGTAAGTGCGGCTATCGTCTCTGTCCCGCCAGGCTCCCCAAAATGAACTTCAAAAGTGCCGTCTCCCAGGGCCTTAGGTCGGAGGACAGTTTCTCCAAACTCCTCATTGAACTCGACGATCTCGTACTTGATGACTGCCTGGAGATCTGACCAAAGTTGCGCACCCGCATCCGGGCCCTCGACGACAATGCGTTGCAAACGCTGTCGCTCCACTTCTTCCTCACGCTGACGTGCATAATCTGCGTTGCGCTGTTCGGCCAGTTCACGCTTGCATTTCTGCGCCGCGTCTGTAATCCACTGTGTTGGCATAGTTACTTTCTCCCTCTGCTTTCTAAATTTGTGAAGCGCCTACCCGGTATGCGGAGCCCCGTGGGAGCGACTCCGCGTGCCGTTTACTTCTTGAAGAGTTCCGTTGCGGCTTGCGCACCCGTGACCTTGCGACCCTTGGCAGCTTCCGCCACAACATGCGCGTCAATCTTTGCGGCTATCGCATTCGGGTCATCGTTGGCGACCGCGGTCTGCTGCGCCTTCAGTTCATGCGCCGCCTGAGCTAGAGAAATCTTGCGACCCTTGGCTTTCTCTGCCGCCTGGTACGTGACGAGTCGGTTGCCCACCACCTTTGGGTCAGCTTCGCTCTCAGCCGCGGCTTGGGCGTTTCTGTTTATGGCCGCATTCTGCAATACCTTCAGCTCAGCCTGGGCCTTTTCTTGCTCCTCAGTGGGTGCTTTGGGTTGGGTTGAGATGGGCTGAGATTGGGCAACGACTGCGGGTGAGGACTGGGCGGCAGCTGCCCGACCTCGCTCCTCTGCAGCCGCAATGTCAGCCTGGTATTGACTCTCAGGAATTCGGACGAAGTTGTTGGCCCGGCCAGTCAGCATAGTCATAGTGATCCTTCCTTGAAACGGTTGGGGGGGCTTACGCACCCAGTTTGGTCGTTACACATCGGCTGCAGTCTCGTTCAGCCTCATACTCTGCGGGATTCAACAAAAATCTCTGGTTTTCCTCCATTTTGCAGATCGCCAAGATGAATTGATTACCCTCACGCCTAATCCAGCCGTCGGTCTCGAGCTCTCGCAGAATGCGCGTGAATAGGTCGCGGCCCAACTCCGTGGCGTTCCTTAGTTTCCGGTCGGATACACGGCCTTTACCGTTCGCTTTGGCATAAAACGCCATGGCAGCCAACACCATGCGCTTGTGTGCGCCGCCTATGGGTATCAAACCGTGTGCTAATTTCAACGCTCGCTTCACGACGACCTTCCTTGTCTTGACCTACGTGACTACGTCTTCCAAAAGTTGTTCGTCCGACTGCAGGTCACACACCTGTCTGAGTGATCGGCCTCGCTGCTATGCCTGACCATGGCCCAACCACGGTCACATTCATGACCGCAGAGGTGTTGCCAGCGTCATTCGACAGGGCTAGCGTCTGATTCGAATCGATGATGAGGAGATCAGGCGGGTTCGGGGCATCCAGCCACGGCTGCCCGGTGATCTGCGATGTCCATGGCGGCGGCGTTCCGGCATCTGCATTGAGAACTGCGTAGGCTGCATCCACCGCCGTAATCTTTGCGGAGAAGTCTGCTCCCGGTTCAATCTTCGTTATCACTAGCGGGATGCTGTCTTTCGTAGCCTCACCGAACAGGACCAAGTCACCGGGGTTTATATCCGCTAGTTGGGTAGTCAGGTTGATCAGCGTCGTCGGTTCCCCATAAACCGGCAGTGTCACCCAGGTAAGGGCTATCTGGCCGTCCTGACGTCGGATGCGGACGGCATAGGTTGTGCCATCGTTCAGCCCCGTAACGGGTTCGTCAAGAACAATTCCGGATATCAGGCTGACTGGATTGCTCGGGTCGAGCTCTATAGTGCGAGTGATTCGCCCTTGCGCCATCCCGACGCCGATCACATCGTTCGCGAACAGCACCAGGTCGCCACGGCTGCAAACTAGATTCTCGATGTCCGCGTTCCAGAAATAAGTATTCGGACGAAGGCGGGAGACAGCGAGGTGATAACGGCCCAGCCGCCACGCTGCATTGGCGTTCGTGCATCCCGCAATCTGCATCTGCTCGAACTTCGTGGCCAGCGATGCCTCGAGGTCTGAGGCAGTGACGTGAGTATATATCTCAATAGCCGTGCCGAGTTCATACATTGCCAATGATGCATAGAAGACACCAGCAGGACATAGCCAATCGTTGGTGTAGGTGAGGATTGGAGGGGGAACTAGATTGCCACCTGACATGAAATCAACATTACCGACATAACCAGAGACCGATTGAAGAATATTTGGGTGAGACGTGGAACCGTACAAGATGCGGTGAAAGACATTCTGCGTCCCAGGTGTGGCCTGAAAACCTGTAAAGCTTAGTCTGTAGGTCCGTCCCGGCACTACATTGAATGTTGGGGAAACTGCTGAACCGCTGGGATCTATTTGTATCCCACCGCCACCGCCGTTGTAACCGTTACCACCGAGCCACACTGGATCTGATACCCAGCCATTGATGTTGCCGGAGCTAAAGTTTCCGTTGGGAACAAGATTGAACGCCATATCCCCGTAGCCATCGTCATAAACGATTCGCTCATCCTGCTGAAAGCCAGCCTCTTCGTTGATGAACTGGACCCGTAGAGCATGGACTGCGTCGGGGAAAGCCCGGTTACCGCCGAAATTGGAAGAGTTGCGGGGCGTGAAAACCTGCATAGGAATCGCCTGCAGCTCGTCGCGCACCACGCCGTACTTCCCATTGCGTATATTGAAGCTGGCACGGCCGGCGGCGGCGACGTCTTTGAGTAGGGCGTAGAGGGTTGTGCCCTGGTCGAGGGTGTTTGAGTAGCAGTACTCTTTCAGGTCGCACTCAGCGGCCCACGCTATGAGTACCTCGTCATCTATCCGGGATTCGTCGATTCTGCGCGGATTGGCCGGGCAGTCTCTCAGTAGCCAGCGGAAGACGAAGGCCGGGTTATTGCTGAACTCGGTGACCCAAACTCCAGTATCGGGATGCCAAACGGGGATCGGCTGCGAGATGATGCAGTTGAACTGGCTGATATTTCCGCTGAGCTGGTCCGTCGCTTTGATACGCATCGCCAGCTTCTTCGTTCCCGTCGTCGAGACGGTCGTATAGCGGATGCTTCGAATGATGCTCCACGTCAGATCACCTACCCGGGTGGTTGGATCTGAAGTGCCCCAGCTGGTAGAGACGCGAGTAACGCGGACGTCGTACTGGCCATTGGCCACCTTCCAACGCACACCTACTCGAATAGCTTTGCGCTCGCCGTTCAAGACATAGATGCTGTCTCCGGATGGTGTCGCCGCTGGGGTGCTGACAGTAAACCCCGGAGTAGATCCTCCAACGCCCGTCCAGACACCTGTGCCCATCGGAGAGTACTCAATCCTCACCCTGCAGGTGACAGCTACGGTGCTCCCGCTGCTGTCGAGACCGAAGAGTCCGGATGCCCAATTGAGGTCGATGGACAATTCATCTGAATTCGCGGAGCTGGTGCGAGTCGCAGTAGCACCATCTGTGTTGAGTGTGTTTCCGGCAGCAGCTTCCGTAACATCCTGTGAAAACAGGCTGGGGTTTGTCCCTATCTCTGTCTCGACGTCGGTGTAGTTGGCGAGGTCCGTGTCTCCGATCTTCATATCGGACGGGTCGGGATTGCCCTCCCCAAGGTCAAACAGGCACCGGAGGTATTGCTCGTCGCCACTCAGTTCCGTGTAAGGAAGAGCCGCATAGGGCGGAAAGTACTTCACGAAGCCAACAACACACGGAATGGCACCATAGCGGTTTACCTGGTTACTTGTCCCGGTGATGCTATTCAGCAATGTTGTGCTACCCGATGCTGTCGTGTTGACGGACGGCGTTTGCGGGGGGATGAGGGCGTTGATAAGAAGAGACCCTACGAGCCCTACCCCCGCGGCTAAAAGTCCAGCAGTGGTAGTGGTCAGAACGGCGCCACCGAGGAAGGCTGGCAACGCTGCCCCGGCCAAACCTGCCGTAAAAGCGACACCTACAGCCAGAGCCGCAAAAGCAATGATGCGGAAGATGCTCTTGGCGCTGCCCCCCTCAGGAAACCGAGTGATAATGAGGGCGTGTCCCGGCTTCGGGCGGATCCGACACCACCACTCCTCCGGTATCGTCATCCCGCCCATCTCCACACGGCAGGCCTTCGCCTCGGGTCCGAGGATCTCGGCAATCGTCAGTCCCGCTGGAAACTCCGCATGGACCGTCTCCATCGACATCGGGTGTGGACGTGCTGTAACCGGGATCATCAGTTCACTTGCCATATTGGTAAAAACCTTCTATCCGGCCATCCCAGACCATAGAATCCATCCGCTCAAGACACGCATTCACGCCCTCGAGCGTGTGCAGCATCCATTCCTTGTTCACGGCCAGGGCGCAGTGCCACGGTCGCCCGGCAAGACGCAGGATTATGAGCGTCCCTGCATCGACCGTATCCACCCTCTGCCACCCTTCTGCAAGGCCTGCGGTCACCGCAGCTGATACAGACCGTTTGTCGCCGGGCCGAGTGTAGGCGTCGACATAGTCGGGCAACCCCGTGATGCCGAACTCTTCAGCAAGCACATGCCGCACGATGCCCCAGCAGTCGAAACCCTCAGGACCGCGCCCCTTCTCTTTGAAGGGAATACCCACGTACTTCGCGCACCACTCCGGAGGACGTTTCATACGCACAACCCCGGCATTGCGCGTAGTTGAGTGCGACTGATGACTGGCATTGAGGATCACTCCTTTGGGACTCATCTCTCGACGTATGCCCAATCTTTCTTAGCTGATCTAAAGTAAAACATAATCGCTAAGGTAATAATAGTGAATTATGAGGTAACTCAGTGTGGAAATACCGGTACGACGGTTTCATCTGACTCTGCGTGTCGAGGCCACGCGAAACCTGTGTAGTTCTGGTGAATGAAAGTAAAGTGACTCGCCAAAAATCCTAAAAAAATATTCTTGGATCACGCGGGAGACGAAAAAGTCTCTGGCTGAGAGATCCCTCTAGTCGCGGAACTGTGGTCATCACGTTCAGGTCTTGCCATTCCCCGGCCGAAATGTCACCAACACCTAAATGAGACGCAATTCCCATTTAGCGAGGAGTGATGTAACTTTCGATCCTTCAATGGGATAGCGGACAATTTGTCCTCTATGAAAGTAACCCAATAGAATCAGGGGCCGATATTTGTAATATATTGATAAATAAGGGATTTAGACCTCATAAAGCAATGTAAAGTAAAGTCCCCAAATTTATATCCCTGTCTGGACACCCGGCGGCGTTCGAAATACCCGCAACGGTTCAAGGTGGGGAAGAACCTATGTTTTTCTGGGATGGCGGTTGGCCTCCGACGTGCCCTGCCTACACTTTCAATTGATGTTGACTTTGCCTTTGTACTTGCCTTGTTTCCTATTGAATCCAAACGAGTTATCAATAGTCATGCAATGCATAGTAGGTGGTGGGGGGTGTCACCCTGACGGCGTCAGAGAAACAGCGATTCTGCATTTGCCGCGATCATTCCTTTGCCGACGTTATCGCTCAGTAAACCGGTACTACGTACCTCGCTCACACGCGCTGATAAGCTACGCCGTCCGCCACACCCATCGCAGCAGCAAATCTGCACGCGATACAGGCGCACCTGACCGCTGCTATACGTCGTGTTGTGTTGAGGTCTTAGTGAGGTAAGCGAGGCTCGTTCTGGAAACCATGCTCGCTTGAGACCGTCCGTTGGGCCATGACGTGTAGCGCATCGAGACTGTCAGCGCAATGTGACAGATTGGGCGCGGAGCCTGCGCTAATGCAAGGCTAGGTTTGAATGCTGGCGAACAGTTCGGCTAGCGAGTCAAAATTACTCTGATAACCTTTGGCCTCGCAAACGATCTGGTAGTGGAGAACGAGCGCCATGGAAGACTGGGCAACGAGTGCCCGAATCCTCGATTCTGGATATGTAGGCTCGACGCCTCCATCGTTCGCGATACGCTGCGCTACCGCGTCATGTCCGCTGTGTGTGTAGTCGGAGAGCTGCGCATGGTAGGGGACAAAAAGACTGAGGCGAGTGCCAAACCCTTTCTTTTCGTCGACAGCTCTCGCCATGGCCGCAAACCCGATGCTGTGAAGGCTGAAGTTGTTCCTCATAAAGCGATTCATTTGATCGTCGTCTGCACAGAAGTACAACCATTCTCCGCGAATGATCGCCTCCAGCAGTGGGCGGAACAAGGCAAGCGCACTTCCCGTGGCAACGCCACTCCTGCACAGCATGACGATCGACCGGAAGTGTTCCATGGCGAGGGAGCCAAACGCCATAAGCAGGGCCGACCGCTCATCGTCACCAAGGCTATCTGGCGTACGTCTGACAATCTCTTCGAACACGTATTGAGCGTGTTCAATGGAAGCAATAGTGTCGGCTGCGAACAGTCCAGTTAGGTAGGGGATCACTCTCGAAGTCTACGCGCTGTTCAGCATCTTGGGGCCGTTGTTGCGGACGTTGCCCGCTTAGTGTTTTCCCGTATGCCCCTGCCCAACCTCGATGTTTTGAGGAAGGACAGGGGCATTTGTTGATCGTGAATTTGTTGATTAGTGATCCTGCCATGGGCCAACATAGTTATCGGCGTCGTTTCCGTTGCCTGCGATATAGAACCCAGGGTGACCCGCGTCTTTAGTCGAGCCGGTGTCTGTGAAAGTGCCCAAGGAAGTGCCGTCAACAGTTACTGTGAGTCCTACTGTTCCGGTTCCCGATGCGGATATCTTCAGTGTGTGGTTTACTGACTGCGACCATGACCCATCAATGGCCATGAAGGAGCTAGTGCCAGAAAAAGAGACCTTCGTCCAGTTACCAGCACTGCCATTACCGAACCCTATGCAGTACCCAGTAGTGGTGACACCGTCTCCCCGAACGCATGGACTCTTGGCTACTGCCCCGTCGGTATACGGGAGGATTACCAGTTGCGACGTATCAGACGTAGAGGAATTGTAATAACCCCCGCCCACATGAAAGCTGTTTCCATCAGAGCAACAATGTGCCGCACCTGAGCCACTGAGGGCGATATTGCTTGCTTGCACGCCTGATGAATAATCCTTCCAATTAGTGTCGTGTGCATTCAAGGTTGTTCCAGCGACACCAACGAAGGAATCTTGGCAAGCACCTGAGGTACAGGATGGGGCCGGAGTGAACACAGCGCGGTGCCCAGTTCCGATAATAATCGGAGCGAATAGAACTGCCGGCAGAAGAAAATAAGTCATGAAATCCTTTCAGAAGTCCTTCGGTTATCAAACTTTAATAAGCCCCCAGCATCCTGATTAGGGACAGTGGGGAAGACAAACATCTCTAACCACCAGCTGTGATCATTCGATAGAACGCATCTACACGATCGACATTTGCCTGCGTCATCCGAGATCGACGAAATTGCAGCTTTGGCGTCCTCATCCCTAACCGCAACGCAAGATTGGCTCTGTTGAAACCTCCCGCCAGTAGCTTGTCAATCTGCGCCCAGGCCTTCGACGCATCAACCTGCGCACCTTTGCGTGCCGCATCTCTGCCTACCGAGAGAATCAGTGTTTCCGTGCTCTCTCGAACAACCGGTCTCTTCCCGGTTCGGATTTCCTTCAGTGTGCTCACACTCAACGTGCTGGCTTGCGCCACGGCGATACGACCCACACCAGCGCTCGACAATCGCCTCAGGTGCTCTCGAGAGCATGCAGACGACACCAGCTTGTCACCACAGCCTGAACGCCACACCTCCCGGCGGCATTGGCGAAATCGGGCGTTCGCTGCTCGGCAGGCTACACAGCGGCACCCCGTCCGGAATCTAGGCCGCGTTCCGTGCGCTGGCGTTGCGTCGACTTCTCTCGATAGCAGCATCACTTTCCCTCCAAGATTGTGCGGTCGTCGACCGGACTTGTGACCATGAACTTCGGCCCTGTGAATCGCTTGTAGTTCACGACACTCGAGATCGTGTCCCTGCATACCGCTAGTTCGTCCGCAAGCGCTCTCTGGGTCTTGCATGGCCATTGCGCACGGATATACAGAACGTCTGAGTCCGTCAGTTTTCGATACCGAATGATCTTGCTGTTGCCCTTAGCCCATTCAAGGTTTGAGACCGAGCACCGCGTGCGCTTCCCGTCTTTGAACACCACCGGGAAGGTCGGTTTGCCTGGCAGAAATGCCTTTGCCACCAGGCGATGCAACGTTACGGATTGGCGCTTATCTTCCCAACGCGCCCTCACCACCAAAAATCCCGCCTTTGTTTTGGCCAGCTTCTGAATCTTGCCCGTGACTATGTCCCGGACGCGCCCTCGAGACGAAACCTCGAATCGCTTACCATCGGCTACTTCCGCTATTGGCTTCCAACGCTCTTTGGTTCTCATGCCGCTACTCCAGTGGCGCTCAGCAAGTGAATCTCTTCAACACCTGCCGGCAAGAAACTCGCTATGTCGTACCGGTCAGCGACGTGCGCGAAGTCCGGCGATGGAATCTGCAGGTACAGCTCTCCGTTCATTGCACCTAGGGGCTTGATTGGCCGGATCCACGTGTCGTAGCTATGGACTGGCAACTCGCTCTTCAGTGCTTTATTCATCCCGTTCCAGATCCGCGCCCCAAGCTCCGTATCAGCGCCGGCCGGAACAGCATGCTCCGATTCGTCCTCTGGCGTCTCTGGCGCCGCCTTAGGCATCCCTACCGTCGGATCCGGGCGCGAGTGACTCGCTGGCGCTGATGCCCCTTTCCACTTCGAATCCTCAAACCAGAATGCATTCACCACCTCACCGCGCTCCTGCGAAAGAGAGGCCTGGCGCTCAATCAGCAACATCGCTTTGTGGGGAGTCGTAGCCAGGAGGCCCGCTTGTAGGCGGATAGCCTCGGCAGCCAAGCGCAGAATCTTATCCGTAGACACAATCGCCAAGCGCTCGATCAGTGTCCGCGCCGCTGTCTCTGGCGTTGGCTCGCCGGCGTTCGTGATTTGCGAGGGGGGCGTTCTGAGTTCTTTGACGGTTCCCCCTGACGGTTCTATGACGGTTCTTAACGGTTCTCTATATAGATGACGTGAATGTCCGGTATTAGTGACGTCAATGTCCGGTATCGATGACGTGGATGTCCGGTATCGGGCTACGTCAATGTCCGGTATCGCTTGGTTTATAGCGGACAAATTGTCCGGTTTAGAAGGTGTTGAGGTGTCATCGATAGCGGACATATTGTCCGGTGTGGGAAGCTCGCACTGTTGCTTCATAGCGGACAAATTGTCCGGTATCTTTCTCGCAACGAATGTCATTTCTTCGGAGGTCAGCTTCACTCCACTTTCCAGCGCCGAGAGGCAAAGCTTTGGCACGTCCAGTACGTATTCCTTACGGCGTCCCACCTTCACCACCTTCACCCAGCCTGCTCTCTCCAGCTTCGGCATGTTGCGCCTGGTGTTTCTGGAATCTTGTCTGCACCACATCGCCAGTCGCTCTACGCTCGGATAGCAAAAGCCATCTTCGTTGGCATGATCCGCCAGGGCGAGGTACAAAAGAAGGTCGCTGCTGTTCCTCGGGCCACCTTTGAAGCCGAGGCCTAGTAGAGTCACCATGAGAAAATCCCCCATGGCGCACAGTGGCGCGAACCGCGTGAGACATCACTCAGGGCCAATGAAAACGGTGTATTTACGCCGCCTGCATAGGTACAATCAACACATCGAGTATGGATCGCTGTCACGATCCTGCTTGTTATGGCGAGGATGTTTGGCGACCCGGTATGAGTGTGGAGCTCTCCGGGTCCCATCTACGCCACCGCTGCCCGTTCGTGCTCTTCTGCCGCGGCAACTTGGTTCTGCGAAACGGGTTCAATCGCTTTCGGCCCGGCACCCGCAGTGAGCAGGCGCCGCAACTCCGACTCAGCGATCATCAATCGAGCACCCACTTTCACCCTCTGAATCTTTCCTTGCGCCGCCCAGTTGTAGAGTGTGCGCGGACTCAGCCCGCCCAAACACTTCGCTGCGGCTTCGACTGAGTAGTGTCTTTCTAAATCGCTCATCCCAAACCTCCGGTAAGACAAAAAACCTTAGCTGAACTAGAGTAAAACATAATCGGTAAGGTAATAATAGTGAATTACGATGTACCTGAGTGTGGAAATGATGGCATCGCGAAACAGTACGAGTGGCAAAAAACGATCTGTACCGAAGGGTCCGCCTAAGGCTGCCCCAGTGCACGAGCCTAATTTTTCGTCTATACCGATTTGGCTCAATGGCGACGAAGTGGCATGGGACAGAGCCGGTCTTCACAAGAGCAAATTCTTGTCACGGGCGTCTCAAGCTCGCATTGTTGCTTTGGTAAAAGCCCTTCAGGACGCTGGTAGGCTGCTAAAAGAAGAGTTCGACAAAAACAACAAGTGGGATTTTGGGGCAGGCGAACCGAAGTCAGTATGGGATGCCTTGGATGTCGCAAATAAGCTACTAGACACATACAAGCAGACACCATGCGCCGATTTCGGAGGTGCGGGATTTGATCCCGCGAAAGGAATTGGTGAGGATGGACTTCATCATCTCGTGATCGGCTATGCGACGGTCTCGACTCGGCCCGCCGAAGAGAATATAGCAGCCTCAATGATCATCGAACTTGTTAGACACAAGAAGTTCTACCTCCTCCGACAATGCGTCGTCTGCAGTACATGGTTTCTTGCCAGCCGGTCCGATCAAGTCACCTGCTCAGTCCGCTGCCGAGATAAGGTTTATAGGCAAACCGAGGAGTACAAGACCAAGCAGAGAGAACTGATGCGAAAGATCTATCACCAGAAGAAACAGGCAAAGCAGAAATAGGCCACGCTCTGGGTAGGTGGGCCTTTGGAAAGCTAGTAAAGTGCCCAAATTTACATCTCTGTCTGCACATCCGGCGCCGTTCGAAATACCCGCAGACGTCATGTTCCGACAGGACCCGTGCGTTTCTAAGTGGTCACCTTTACACTCACGCTGCTCCCTTGTAAAATGACTGCCATGGACAAGCCCCCACACTGTCCGATCGCTGAATCTCTCTGGAAGGAATACCGAGAGCGCAATCCAGAAGGTCTAACCATTCCCCCAACAGAGGGCTGCGATGATCCAGAACTAGCGGAGTACTGCCTGCACGTCAGTAGCTGCCCGGACTGCAATGAGGCGTAATGGCGCCGCCGCGTATCCCCACAGTCGGTGAGCGAGTCATCATGGCCGGCCGCGAGTACATCGTGACCCGCGTCAGCAACGATGGCTCCGAGGTCGATTTGTGCGTCCCGAATGCCGATCTGGAACGGTTCCGCATCCCCACGTCGAAGCTCAGCTTTACGAAGAAGTAGGAGTCGGAGTGGTAGGCTGTCGGCATGCATATCGACTATGAAATAGCGTACGAAGGCGGAACTAACGTTGGCTGGTACAACACGGAAGCCAATGCGACACCTAAAGTTGAAGAGATCCTCACAATTGAAATAGAGGGGAAGCCTAGAAACGTGAGAGTTCTCTATGTCTGGCCGGCAGGTCTCGTCGGAACTACTCTTCGGCAGAAAATTGAGTGCAAGGCTATATAACCTATGTGTGGCCGCTACTACCGACGATCCGATAAACAGAAGATCGCCGAGGCCTTCCACATTCGCGGCGATGTCGCCAGCCTGACCGTCGAACCCGCGAACTACAACATCGCGCCCAGCACCTTCCAGCCCGTCATCCGGAACGATAAGGAGACGGGTGAGCGAGAGCTTATCCTGATGCGCTGGGGCCTGGTGCCGCACTTCGCCAAGAGCCTCGCCGACTTCAAAGGCTTCTCCACTATCAACGCCCGCGCCGAGAGCATCACGAAGAACGCCGTATGGCGCATACCCTTCCAGCGTCGACGGTGCTTGGTACCGGCCGATGGATTCTACGAGTGGAAGAAACTCGACGCCAAGACGAAACAGCCATATGCCTTCGGAATGCAGGATGGCAAGCCGTTCGCGTTTGCTGGGCTGTGGGACGCCTGGAAGGATCCGGATGGAGGCTGGCTGCAGAGCTACAGCATCATCACCACAGACGCCAACGAGCTGATGGCGCCGGTCCACAACCGCATGCCCGTCATCCTGCACCCGAGAGACTACGAGCGATGGCTCATTCGCGCACAGTTCGAGCCGCCTCCCACATATCTCCTCCAGCCCTACGAGTCCGATGAGATGGTCAAGATACCGGCGAACACCGCCGTCGGCAACGTCCGGAACAACGGTCCTGAGATGCTCAATAGCGCGTGATAGGCTGATTGGCGAGGGTATAGAGTGAAGATAAGACAGGCCTTTTTCTACGATGGCGAGCTGGACAAGCCTTTGTTCTCCAATGAGTTCGATGGGCCACTCGCAAGCGTGATTGTTCCGGCTATTGGAGATTATGTAAGCGTGGAACTCGAGGATGTTCCAAAGGCCTCCGGAGAGGTCATCAGGCGCGCATTCACCTACCGCGGGCAGTTTGGAATTGAGAATGCGAAAGACGCACTCACACTGGTGACCTTCATTCTTCGCAAAACCTACGATATATAGGGTCATGCCAGCACCGCCCCACATAGAGCTGCCATCATCGGCGGCGGTACAGCGTTCTCAATCTGTTTCACCACCGCCTCACGGTTTCCAGTGAATGTGTAGTCGTCTGCAAATCCCTGTGCGCGGGCTCATCCTTCGTAGTGGTAGGCTGGTCGCATCATGCAAAACACTGTTCTCGGCTTCGATGAGGCACATTGGCTCGCCGCCCAGACGATCACCGGGGTGCTCGGCTTGGTGGGTTTGCTTTGGTACACAAGGGAGACAAAGAAGATTCGCGAAGCCACGGTAAGGCAAGCAGAAGCAGCCCGACGCCCGTACCTCCGCGTGATTGATCCTGGTCCGAATGCAGGATTGCACGCCCCAGCGCTCTTCATGAACCAGGGGACCGGGCCGGCGCTGAATGTCAGGGCAGCGTATCTTGATGAGAACCTATTGAAACATGCACATGACAATGGTTCCGCAGGTGTTGGGGAGAAGCTTTACGCCGCTTTCGGTACACAGAAGTTTTTGCTCTGGCACGAACTCGCGGACAGGGGTGTGAGATTCACTTATACCGATACTGGCAATAAGAAATATTGGACCACCATCAAGCAAACCGGAGGCTCCTACTTTTCGAACACAGGCGAGGTCGAGTAACCTATATGTGACGAGTACCCGGAATCGTCTGTCGACGGGCAAGTAGAACCTCCCTCGAGCCTTGATCTCTCGCAGGCGCTCGTCAGCGATGAACTTGTCGAGGACAGTTCCGAAGGTTGGCGACCGCTGTGCAATGTAAGCCTCACTCCCGTTGATCTTCAACAGGAAGGCTTGCAACGCGCGGCGGGCGGCGCTTTCGGTTGGGTTTTCGACCATACTGAATGTCTTTTGTCGCATCGGCAAACCCGGTTTTGAGTGATCGCGGAACCGGAACTCCCACACATCGGGGCCGGTCTTGCGGGACACTCGGCGTAATGATCCATTTTGAAAACGCTCGCGTGAATACTTCATTGCTCTTCTCCCGACTCACGCAGAGCGGCTGGCTGTGTCCATTGAACCTTGTTTTCGTTGTTAATAACAAGCTTCTCGTCCACCCAATGATTCAAAACGGAAGCGCGAAAACGCCATCGGCCAAAAACGCGGAATGCAGGCACCTTTCCTGATTGTGCCCTGCGTTCAAGAGTTTTCCAGTGCATCCCTAATAACGAGGCTGCCTTGGAGTGCCCGACTTGCTTTGTA
>Ga0193743_1001801_pt1 | contig 15609 bp, 18 predicted proteins | sample L2c2metaG_FD_143038 | JGI IMG/M metagenome (GOLD analysis project Ga0193743, IMG submission 143038) | Soil microbial communities from a riparian zone of the East river system, Colorado, United States - L2c2 | ecosystem: Environmental > Terrestrial > Soil > Riparian zone | place: USA: East River...
GGCGGTACTCGTCGGAGGTTTAATTTTAAGAATCGTTTTTGTGCCTCTTAGCCGGAAACTAAAATCGGATTCAGAGGCCAAGGTTGCCATTTATTTACAAGCCAGAGCTTTCCATTTTATTAACCCTGTCGCCGCGCTCTTGCTCCTATTGACCAGCTACTTCCTCGCACAAAACTTTGGTGGAATTGCTTCTCAAAGTTGGCTTTGGGTTTCTCTCTTATTGACAGTATTTTCTTCCGCCTTAGTTGCAGTTGCTGGCAACCAGGAAGAGCGCCTGTCAGAGAAACCACTGAGCGAAGCGTGGTCTAGATTTTTTAAAATTTGGTCGGCCGAAATGGTGTTGTCGACGATTTCAGTTTTAATTGTTCTTTATTTGATGGTTGTAAAGTCTTTTTGATTAAAAGACTCCAAAGTGTGAGCGCCGGAGCAAAAATAGACCACATCGCGCCGCGACAGCGGCGTGACGTGGCGGTGTAAAAGTGGACCACGGCGGATTCTGGTTTCACGGGCAGCAGTCATGCTCAAGGGTAATGAACGAGGTGCGGACCTTGTTCAGAGCCGTGGAGTGACAGGCGTGACGAACGAGGTTCGCCGCCCTTGAGGAGCCGTGTTTTCCGTGGGACACCGGAGGTACTCGCGCATGGCCCGGCTCTGCATGGGAGCGTCTGCTGATCTTGGGTGGAGACACGAGCATAGAGACCGGCGCGGATCGTTTTGGCGGTCTTTGGACCCTGGCCAAAAACCTTCCCGGATTTCTTGGATCGCTGCGCTGGTTCTCGCGATCCTCGGAGTCTATGGTGTTCTGGCGTATTCGGTCTCGCTCCGAACACCTGAATTCGGCATCCGCATCGCGCTCGGATCAAGCAAGGTATCGCTCATTCGCGTCGTTCTACTGGAAGCCCTGATGCCTGTTGGCGGAGGTCTCGCGCTCGGCCTGTTGGCATCCCTAGCACCCACCCGCGCAATCCGCAGCCTGCTTTACGAGACCAGCCCCGCTGACCCCGCGTCGATCGTTGCAAGCGTGGGCATTCTGCTGGCGGCCATGTTCGTGGCTGCATTTTTGCCTGCATACCGTGCCTCACGAATTGACCCCATCAAGGTCCTCCGCGCCGAATAGCCGAATAAAGGAAACGATAGGAAATAGCTCTAACAGCCCTTTTCTGACCCTCGCCGCTACAACGAAGTCTCGAAGTCGATTTGAGAGTACGTTGAATATGCCCGTCTTGAGTCCACACTTACGTTCCCGTTTTGCAGCGTTCAAACCCTCACTTGACGGCAATCGCCGATGCGCTCATTGGGCCGTGATTGGCAACTAGAAGTACGTTTCTTGCCACTGAAATCCTTTTGATGAGATCAGTAGCTCGGCTGCTTTCATGATCTCGCTGCGCTCCCCTTCTGAAAAAGAGAAATATCCCCTCTGGACACCCCTAAAGAGAAAAGGAAAGCTTTGACAAGCGAGAGAGAATCTCAGCGGGCCTGTTCGAGACTGTTACAAAACTCTTTGCGCGGATCAGTTCAGTACTGGTCCAACTTCCGAGTTGCTACGAACAAGAAGTAAAAGTCGAGAAGCTCGTTGTCGCGGGAGCCCTGTGTCTGATTTTGATTCTGAAATCAAAAATCATCGTTGCATCTATAGGAAAAATTGCTTGACAGTAGCCTAGCGCCTAAGGAGCATGGATTTGGCCGCCGTCCTCTACTACAGCGGTTCGGGTCGCAGGACGATTTCGAAGGGAGATGGTCGACGACGTGAATCGGATAATCACAGGCTTCGCCCTAATAGTCTTTGGCTGCACATCCGTTGTCTCCGCACAGATTCACGAGGCGTGGACGTTCCACACGGGAGCGGTGGCACCGAACACACGAGCTTCGCGCCTTGCCGCCTTCGAGGACACCCCGATTCTGGCTGGCGACCGACTCTTCGTGATTACACCGTATAACCAAGTAATTGCCCTTGATCCCGGCTCGGGAAAACCAAGTTGGACTTACGATCCGAAGATTAAGGATAAAGAGGACTACTCGGAGATGACCGCGCGTGGCGTCGTCGTTTCCGGGGGAATAGTGTTCTTCGGGACACTCGATGCCAGGTTGATTGCACTCCGTGAATCGGATGGTACGTTGCTTTGGCAAAGCTACATACGCCCCGAGCCAAATAACGGTGGCTACCAGATAACCTCACCCCCCATTGTCACGCACGATCTCGTGATCGTAGGATCCGCAATCGCCGATGGACGAACAGCAACGGCCGAACGCGGCATCGTGAATGCGTTCGACGCGAAGACAGGACAGAAGCGCTGGAGTTGGGATCCGACTCCGAAGGGCGAAACGGGAGCCGCCAATGTATGGGCTCCCATGTCGTTGGATGAGACGCGGGACATGGTCTTCCTACCGACCGGCAGTCCTTCCCCGGATTTTTTCGGCGGGACGCGCCCAGGTGACGACAAGTATGCAAATTCTGTTGTCGCTCTTCGCGCGTCAACAGGTCAATTCCTCTGGGCCTTTCAAGTCGTTCATCACGATCTCTGGGACTATGACGTTCCATCGCGTCCCGAACTGGTGGACGTTCAGGGGAAACCCGCGGTCGCGGTACTTACAAAGATGGGTCACTATTTTCTGCTGGACCGGATTTCCGGCAAGCCGCTCTTGCCTGTGGACGAGCGACAATTTCCAAAGTCGGATATTCCAGGTGAGCAGGCGTCCGGAACACAGCCAGTGCCACGGTCTGGCGTTTTCACTGCGCAGAACTTTTCCCCTCGCCCCGGCTGGTGTACCGACCAGTTCCATAAGATGCGCTACAAGGGCATCTTCACTCCGCCCAGTCTCCAGGGCACCTTAGAGTTTCCGGGAAATTTCGGTGGTTCCAATTGGGGCAGCGGAAGCTACGACCGGACATCTGGACTACTAGTGGTAGCGGCGAATCGACTCGCGACGGCCGTTCGGCTTATCCCCAGGGCAACGTTCGACCAAGCAGGACACGGAGATACCGGTGAGAGGTGGGGACAAGAATACGGCCCCCAGCTTGGGTCCGCATATGCGATGTCGCGCCGCACCTTCGTTGACCCTGAAGGTAAACCTTGCAATGTAGAACCATGGGGGACGGTAACGGCGATCGAAGTGGCTACGGGCAAAGTTCGTTGGGAGGTTCCGGCCTCCGTAAGCCTTGGAGGGCCGTTGGTCGTAGACGGTCTGGTGTTCTTTGGCGCGAACGTCTTTGAGCGTACATTGCACGTCTATTCGCTGACCGATGGGCGCGAAATCTGGCACACGGACCTACCGTTCTCAGCACAATCTGTTCCCGGTACGTATCTATGGCATGGGAGGCGGTACGTTGTGATAACAGCAGGCGGACACGGCAAGATAGACGGCAGCAAGTTAGGAGACGCCGTTATTGCGTATCAGATCCACTAGTGCCACGGAGACGCCGAACGCTCAGCTTCCATCGTCGCTGGTGGGTTGTGGCCTACTCGGACCTATGCCAGATCTTCGCCTGCAGAGCAACTGAGCCAGGAACCGGGCAAGAGAGCAGATGGCTGATACGCTCATCGCATCGCGAAGCTTAAGCGAGTTTTCTGTTCCATTGCTCCCGGAATGCCAACTTGTCGCAAAGACGGTCGATCTGGTGGCTGACCTGCTGTTTGGGCTCTCGCTGCAGCACAGAAAAAAATAACCCCTCTCCCACCATGAGCGAGAGAGGGGGCCGCGAGTGTTGGGCAGGTCGTGCGAATGTCCAACACGGCTTGCAGGGCCCGGTTACATTGGAGTCGCAAATCCCCATGAGGGAGTGGTACTAGAATCCACGATGCTCACCGCCCCGCTCAATACCACTTCTGTGCAAGGTAAAAACCTGTAGCTTTTGATCGCTTCTGATAAACAACACTAGATCTCCCCATCCGACCCTATCGTTCTTCAGTGAGCTGAGCGCTAGTTGTTTCTAGGCCATTTACTTCGTGGGATCACTTCTTCACGTATATCTGGGGTCCTTCAGAAAACGGACCGTATCTTACGCTAAGACTGACGCAGAGGCCTAAATTTGCTTCTACCGAGTCTTCTTGGGGGTAGAAACCTGCGGAAAGGTAGACTGAAGCGGGAGCAGTTGCAGATGGAATCGGCTATTTCGAGTGTTAAATACGAAAGACTACTTGCTGAAATCAAGCAGCGAATCAGTTCAGCTCAAACCCGAGCGGCACTCGCCGTAAATCGTGAGCTCGTGCTCCTTTACTGGCAAATCGGGCGACAAATAGCAGAACGTCAGGAAATGTTTTAGCGATATCTGGCGTAACTCTCCCGGCAACAGTGCTCACTGCGTTCGAAGGGCATAGTTGAGGCTGCTGAGCTAGCGTCCGAGGGCTTCAAGGATGTGGGCAAAGAACCGCGATCTCGCGCTGGCGAGTTTATCGATTGGCTCACGATACCAGACCAGAAGCAGGCTGTGATTGACGATGTGTTTCGGATACGGCAGCACCCGCTCGTTCCACCTTCAATTCCGATCTACGGACATGTTTATGACGGTAAGACGGGCAAACTGCTTGAAGTTGACGGAGCTTCTGAAGCGGGTGCTGCCATCTGAAGTCAAGCGAAAAGACGCTACGCTATAAGTTCCACCCCTGGAAACGCGCTAAGGCCTGAAAGCAACAGGTGAGCTGTTCGACGCCAACTTGTCAGTACCGGTGCAATGAGAGTTGCGACCCAGTCGGTTACGAAACGGAAGGGCGCTAGTCTTCTTCACCGAGAAGATTGCTCACCCGCACGATGGTATCGGTCTGTTCCTGTGTGAGTCGCGACAACAGATTCCGCCGAACTGAGGCCGCGTGTATCGGGCGAGCAGCATCCAGCTTTTCTCTGCCGAGTGAGCGCCGTCGTACTGACGGGAAAACTGTCCTCGTTGCGCTCACCAAACAATGAGCGCTCGTTCCTGCATTCGCGTCAGCTGATGAGAGAGGCGACTTTTATCCCAAGCCATCACGCTGGCCAGCGCTTGTTGCCGCATCTCACCTTTGCCAAGGGCAGCGAGGCGAGACAATACACCAAACTCAGGACCTGAAAGTCCGGTCGCCTGCGCGAGCAAGCTAGCAGGCAGTTGACAATCGCCGTCTGGAACAGCAACTATCAGTAGCTTTAAGCGGGCGACATTCCGGCCCCTCCAGGCTTCGTCCCCAGGCCCGCAAACTTGCACGCTAAGATCGCAGGTCACCGATGACGAGTTCAACACAGGAGATGCGTAAATCATCGCCGGCGTTTATGCAGGCGCTGCTCGAGAGTGAACGGCTGCGCATTCGGATCGTGATTGCAGCAATCGTAGCCGCCTTTGCGATACGAAGCCTTAGAACATTAATCCTCTTCAGCCATGAGAACCTCATCTCGTGGGCGACAACGAGCCTGTTCATAGTGATCGTGGTGATCTATGAACTTCTAATGCTGCGCGCGGTAAATCGGTCGATAAAGCGTGGCCGTGATCTGCCCCATGCTGTGTGGATCGCGAACATCGTGGTTGAGACGTGCACACCAGCCTTGGCACTGGCGTTACTTTCCGACGCAACGATGGAGGCGGCCTACAAACCGCTGGCCAATCCGGCAGTCCTCTTGTACTTCATCTTCATCATCCTCTCGACTCTGCGCCTGGATCCCACAGTAAGCAGAATTTCGGGAATCGTGGCCGCAGTGAGTTATCTCCTCGCGGCTGCATATCTGGGTTGGATACCCACGTTTGGTGGCAGCGCATCCGTGTTGTCACCTGATCGGGCAGTAATTGGCTTTGCTATCGCGTTCGCGTTCGGCGGATTCGTCGCGGGTGCGGTAGCTGGTGAGATTCGGAAGCAAGTGGAGGCGGCCCTTCGCGAGGCAGATACGAAGCGCCAGATGGAACGACTCACTCATGACCTCGAGGTTGCCCGGTCGATCCAGCAGTCTCTACTACCTACCAGCGCACCCGAGATTGAAGGTTTTGAAATCGCCGGCTGGAACCTGCCTGCGGATCAGACTGGCGGAGATTACTACGATTGGCAGGTTCTTCCCGGCGGAAAATTGTTTGTCGCGCTCGGCGATGTGACCGGTCACGGGATCGGTCCGGCACTCCTTACTACCGCGTGTCGCGCATACACCCGGGCAAATTTCACACCGGAAAATGGAATGTTGACGGCGATGGAGCGAGTCAATGCTGCTCTCAACAGGGATGTGGGCCCGAGACGATTTGTGACATTTGTTGCAGTAATTTGCACTCCGGGCAGTTCGCGGGTTGAACTGCTTTCCGCCGGGCATGGGCCGTTGTTTCTTTACACGCTGCGAGAAGATCGCTTCGACGCGATGCCCGCTCAAGGGTTGCCCCTCGGCCTGATGCCTGATTTAGGTTCGACTCCACCCGTGGTCCTCGACCTCAATCCCGGCGACCTGCTTGTCCTGACGACGGATGGCTTTTTCGAATGGGCCAATGCGCAAGACGAGCAGTTTGGCGAAGAGCGGATGGAAGACACAATTCGTGCGGCAAAGGAAAAACCGCCGGCTGAAATTATTTCCGCCCTTTATAAGGCCGTGATCGAATTCTCCGGTGGCACCAAGCAGGACGACGACCTCACGGCCGTGGTTATAAAGAGAAAATAGGCTGGCGACAGGATGTGAAGAAATTTCATTTGCGCCCCCCAGCCGAGTTCTAACGCCCCTGACCAGCGCTCCCCGCCGGCGCATCGATGAATTTACGAATTCAGCTGCACCGTCTCGACCGGACGCTCTTCCATCAACCAGTGTCCCGCCCCGCAACCACGCCTTCCTGAACATTCGTTGCCACGTTACGCATGATCGCGGCCTGAGTCGCACCGAATGACTTCTCGCCCCCCACCGCGAGTACCGTCATGGTCAGCTTCACCTTCGCGAATTCCTGATTGTCCTGCGCGTCCTGAGCAAAAGCACTGAACTCCGCGAACCTGGCGCTCATTCCTCCAAGCTGGGCGTAGATTGCCGCGTAAGAGTTCCTTATAGTCTCCCCCCGGCGACTGAATTATGAAATGGGTCTCTGTAGGCGCTCAATAGAAATCTCAGTCCTGGATCCTAAGCGAAGATCTTGGGGGTCAGGGATGGGTTGGTTGAGGTGAGCGGACGGGATCTCCAACGGATTGCCGTGTTGACAGACGCAATGGCCGGGCGGCGTACGGTGGTGTCCGCCGCGGCGGTGCTGGCGATTAGTGAGCGGCAGACCTTTCGACTGCTGGCGCAATATCAGGACCAAGACGTCTTCCATCGCTGCCAGTGCTCAAAGCACACTGTTCTTAGTTTGGTCGGCCGAACCAGGAGTATTGCCAGGCCACGGAGACATTCTGGTAGTTGCCGCCGAAGCGGACATAGGTGCCGTTGCTGTAACTGATTTTGACGGAATGGTGGCGGGAAAGGCGGAGGGAGCTGGTGCCTCCGAGGCGGGAGCCGACTTGCTTGCTGGCGAGATTGGTGACACCGCTCAAGCTGGTGATCCCGCCCCACCAGAAATTGCCGTCGAATGAGACCCATGTGCGTTGTCCGAAGTCGTGGCTGAGGTGGCCTTCGAGCGATCCGATGGGCTCCTGGGTTTGGGGCTGGGGGACTGGACCAGCAAACGCGGCCGAGTTCTCGGTGTAGAGCCAGACGCCGCCGTAGCCGTCGAGCAGCCAATTGCCGAGGCGCCGGGAATAGCCCAGCTCCGGCTTGAAGGCCCAGCGGTTGATTCCCCAATTGATCAGCTTGGTGCCGCTGTATTGCCCGGTGGGGGCGATGACTCTCAGACTCACGCCGAGGAGAGCCTTCTGTTTCCAGCGGGCGAACTCCTGCACGGGCATGGCGGGTCCGCCCAGCAAGTTGACGGAGAAGCGGAAGGAAGCGTCGAGCAAACCTGAGCGGTAGGCCGAGGTTTGTGTACCCAGCACCGCGCCCTCGAATGTGCCTACGGCATAAGGCAGAGAGGCGGTGAGGTTGGCGGAGCGTCCGAAGAAGCTCAGAGTGTGGTAGAGGCTGATGACGGGAACGCTGTAACTGCCGGTGGCACCAGTGATCGGGATGGTGCCGCCAAAGTTGAGGCCTCCGTTGTAATAGCCCCAGGTGAGCGTGACCGCGTTGGTATGGATGGGGGAGATGACATAGGCGCGCGGGGCGAGGTCCTGGGCGGGAAGGCGGAGGCGCCAGGACCAAAAAGTCACCTTGATATTGCTGCCCCTCGGCAGTTTGCACTGTGCGTGTGTTGAGATCGATCGAAACGACCTCAGTCATTTTCACGGTTACGTTGGAACGGCCGATAAAAGTGCTGCGCAAATTGAAAGCGATATTGCTCGGAGCCAGGATTGCGGTGGCCACTTGGTAGAGCAAGGGCTGGAACTGTTGATAGTTATTCTTGTCGAGCAACGTGACTCGAACGTTTGAATCGGCAGCCAGCTTGCGGGCACAGTTCAGTCCGGCGAAACCACCACCCACAATCACAATGTGTTTCACCTGATTCGGCTTTTGTTTGATGGGCAGAGTCATAGTTGTTGGGACACTGGAGACCGTCCTTGGACGGAAGTCGGGATGAGTAACGCAATCATAGTGCTAGGACTTTTCATGGTGTTCTCATCTTTGTTGATTTAGCCGTCAGACTCGTTCGTTGGGGCAACAATTCGAGGTGAAGCAACTGATCGGGATTGGTGTCGAAATAGTATAACTTTGCCACTTCGATGCGCTTCGCCAGGAAACTGCAGACAAAGATTGCTGCGAGGGTACCGATCAGCGGGCCAATAAACCCACCATCCGTCCCAGGCTCCGGATATGATCGCCGGACCGAGGCTGCGAGCAGGATTCGTGCTGGTACCCGATATCGGCGACTCTACATACACCATCACGGCATAGAGAAAAGGAAACATTGCCGGGGTGAATTGGCGAAGGGTTCGAAACGCGAGAAACACGCACAATCCAGAGATCAAGGCGAACGTAGTGACCGCTTCGCCCATCAACGCAGCTCCGAAGGAATAGCCTTCGCCCGGCAAAGTGGCGCCGAACACCACGCTCCGGCCCATCAAACCCCAAGCGAGAAGTGGCAGGGCACCCGCACTCGCACCTGCCAACTGCGCGACGACATAGCCAAGGGCTGTCCGTGAATCGAGCTTGTGCATCAACCAGAACCCCAGCGTAACGACCGGGTTGATATGCGCTCCGCTTTCCTTTCCGACAGGGGACAGCGCAATCAACGCGCCCGTAGTGCCAAACAGGAAACCGGTAATCAGCCGTCGCAACCCTTCGTTCGGCACAATCCCGATGATGGGGCTGCCGATACCAAACATCAGAATGACCAGTGACAGACCGGTCAAGACCAACAGACCCGTACCGATCAATTCGGAAAAGCATAGTCGCCAAGGGAATGGGTTAGCATTCTGGTCTTTCATCGTGTGTGAGTCCCCCTGACTTCAGGACCGAATTTAGCTCAGACCGCCGAACTGCCAGGAACGTCGACCGTCGAGCGTGCAAAGAACGCCAAGACCCTTCGGGAGATCTTCTGAAGCGTCCGTAACTCGATAGGCCGAACTACAAGCCTTGCCTTGCTGAGACTCCCCTCGACTTGAGATTCTTGATGCTCTTGGCGGTTCTAGGGGTTGTAAGCCCAAACCCGCGGAATTGATCCAGTGCGTATAAATCGTTGTGAACATCATCGCGCCAGCACCTTTTTCCCATCTTCGCGGAGTGTGCCGTCTGGTCCGAGATGGCGGTAAAGGGTCTGGCGAGTAACGCCCAACTCTCTGCAAAGCTCGTTGACGACCGTATCCCGTTGACCCATCGCGGCCATGGCCAGGCGCAGTTTGGCGGAGGTCATCTTGTACTGGCCGCCGCCCTTGCGCCCGCGTGCGCGGGCCGACGCCAGGCCTACCTTGGTTCGCTCCGAGACAAGCTCCCGTTCAAACTCCGCCAGCGCGGCGAAGATGCCGAACACCAGTTTGCCTTCCGGGGTTGCCGTGTTGATCGACGCTCCATGTCCGGTGAGTACCTGGAAGCCGACGCCTCTGGTTGTCAGGTCATACACCGTGTTGATCAAGTGGCGCAAATTGCGGCCCAGACGGTCGAGTTTCCAAACCAGGAGTCGATCACCCTTCCGCAATGCCTTCAGACAAGCGGTCAGGCCGGGCCGTGCATCGAGGCTTCCTGACGCTTGGTCTTCATAGACATGCTCGGTATCGATGCCGGCGGCCAGCAACGCATCCCGTTGCATATCCAGAATCTGGGAGCCATCCGCCTTGGAAACTCGCATATAGCCGATCAACATCGTGTCACCTGAACGAGCGTTTACGTGACAACCGACAACAGGGCGTTGCACGCGCCGGAATCTGTCACTCGGCAAGTCACATGGTCAGTGCATCATGAACCTTTGGACCTGGTAGCTATGGTACATGCCGTTGGGTGTACCCAAACCTCGTTCTCAGGAAACATTTCATGCGCGGTGACCGCAGCAAACGACTGACCATTCTTTCAGAGTCCGAGAAGCTCGCGCTCTATGGCTTGCCTGATTTCGACGACTTCCAACGCTTCGAGTTTTTTGCCATGACCGATGCCGAGCGTGATCTGGCGCTACAGCGCAACGGTCTTTTGGCTCAGATCTATTGCCTGCTGCAGACCGGCTATTTCAAGGCCAAGCAGGCGTTCTTTCGGTTCTCGCTGAACGACGTGCCGCCGGAGGATATCACGTTCCTTCTCCAGCGGTATTTCCCTGGACAAGAACTCACCATACGGTCGCTCCCCGCCAAGGAATACTACGCCCAGCGCAAGAAGATCGCCGGTTTATTCAGCTATCGCCTTTGGTCCGATGAGGACTTGCCGATGATGTCGCCGAGATGCTGGAACGGGTGCGAGCCTGCTTCAAGGTCATCCGCCATGTCCGTCCGAAGCTGAGCTGCGATGCCTGCGACCGGATCGTGCAGGCACCGGCACCATCGCGCCCCATCGATCGTGGGCTTGCAGGCCCTGGGCTGCTGGCTCATGTGCTGGTCTCGAAGTACGCGGACCATCTTCCGCTGTATCGACAGTCGGAGATCTACTCCCGCGAAGGACTCGATCTCGATCGCTCGACACTGGCCGGATGGGTCGGCGCAACCAGCGAGTTGCTCGCTCCCTTGGTCGAGGCGGTCCGTGTTCACGTGATGTCCGCGAGCAAGCTCCACGCCGACGACACACCGGTCCCCGTGCTTGCGCCGGGTAACGGCAAGACCAGGATCGGGCGGCTCTGGACCTACGTCCGGGACGACCGGCCATCCGGCGATACGATCGCCCCAGCCGTATGGTTCGCCTACTCGCCCGACCGCAAGGGCGAGAACCTACGCCAGCACTTGAAGCACTATAAGGGCGCTCTACAGGCCGATGCTTTTGCGGGCTTCCAGCAACTTTACGAAGGAGGAACGATCAACGAAGTTGCGTGTTGGGCGCATGCCAGACGCAAGTTCCACGAGATCCATATCGCTCATACTTCGCCGACGACTTCAGAAGCGATCGAGCGCATCGCCGCGCTCTACGCCATCGAGGCCGAGATCCGAGGCAGCACGCCGGAGATCCGCAGATCGGTTCGTCAAGCGAGGGCACGGCCTCTGCTCGACAGTATGCGCACCTGGATGGAAGTCACGCTCGCGAAGCTCTCGCGCAAGTCCGATACGGCGGCGGCGATTCGCTACGCCTCCTCGCGCTGGCAAGCCCTCACCCGCTATCTGGACGACGGCCAACTCGAGATCGACAAGGCGATGGTTTCATACTGCACCTCATTGTGGGGTTTGAGTTGGGCTGGCGTTTCGAGCGTATGTTGATTGACGGAGGTTGGCTCTCAACATCTCAATGTTTTCGGGCGGTCCGTAGAGGCAGCGGCTCTGGTTGCCATGGTATCTGCGAGACAGCAGGCCTTCTTTACGCCAACACTTGATCGTACTTTGAGAGACCCCGAGGCGCCGCCGTAGCTGCTCAGTGGTCCCGAAGCCTTGTTCCTGCAATCGCTGCCGGCGGCTCTTGAGCTTATAGGTGTCGCGTAGCCAGACGACTCTATCGAGGGTGTAGGGAACTTGCCGGTAAGTGCGGTGCCCGCGTTCGTTCAGAATCGCCGTGATCTCAACTTCGGAGTGCGTTTCGAGAAGCTCATCGATCGTAGAGACAACGGCCTCAGGAGTTTTGCGCAGCATCCAGGCCGGCAATCCAACGGGTACGGTGAGAGTGCGCGTGGCTCCGCCGCGAAGTCGCACGTGCGCAGTGATGACGTCGGCCTTAATCAAGGTGACGTCTTCGATAAGCAGCCGCACGATGCGCTTACGCTCGCGCGGCTCGACGGTGGGGTCATTCCAGACCCGAGGAAAATCTTCGACCAACGACAGCAACTGCTGGCGCGTATGTGTGTCGATGAGGCGTCGTTCCTTCTCGGTCTGCTGTTCGTATTCTTCCTGCGCCGCGAGATGCAGACGCAGCTTGTCATTCCACTCCGCTTCCAGGTTGTTGACGACGAGCCGATTATCAGGATCCGCCTTCATGTATCGACGCCGTGCCAGTTCCGCCTCGTAGCGGGCGCGCTCGAGTTGCGTGCGACGCAGCTCATCGGTCTCACCGATCCGCGCCTCGATCTCGTGCTGAACGGAGAGTGCGATGTCCATGGTCAACGGCGTCATCAGCTCGATGAGCAACGCGCTGATGGCCTGATCGAGCGCGACGCCGCGGATCTGTTGGCAGATACTGCGACCGCGGCGCACCGAGTCTTCCTGGCACATGTAGATCGGCAACAGCTTCTCTCGAACATGATTGTATTGCATGGTCATGTGCGCACCGCAGATACCGCAGAGCACACGGCCCTGCAGCAGTGCGGGGCCTTCGCGCACTGGCCCGGACGATCGCTGCTTGCCGAATGCCATCGAGTTATCCGTCAGTCGCTGCTGATTGGCGAGGTACTGATCCCAGTTAATGTATCCGATGTGGCTCTCCGGAAAGACGAACTGCCACTCGGCCAAGGGCAACCTCTTCACGTTGACCCGACCGTTTGGTTGCGGGCGGCCACGACTGCGGCCGTAGACAAAGGCGCCGGCATATCGGGGGTTGCGCAATACTTGAAGAACCCGGCAGTGGGTCGGGACCGCCCACGTCAAATCACCCTTCTTCTCACCCACGCGTTGGCGGCACGGAAAACGAAGGCCGTCATCGACCATCCTGCGCACCGCCTGGAAAGCCGATCCGGTGTGCTCAAACGTCTCGAACACCAGCCGCACGGCCGCTTGTACCGATGCATCGGGGTCAAGCCCCAGCACGCCATTGTCTTGATACACGAGACCGACGGGCGGCATCATCTCGAGTTCACCGCGGCGGGCTTTGTTGAGTACACCCCCACGCATTCGCGCCTTTAAAATATGTAGCTCCGCTTCACTCATGGTTCCCTTCAACCCAAGCACCAACCGATCGTTGAAGCAAGTCGGGTCATAGGTGCCGTCCTGGTCCAGGATCAGCGTTCCGGCCATCGCGCACAACTCCAGCAGCCGGTGCCAATCCGCGGAGTTGCGCGCCAGACGCGATACTTCCAGACCCATCACGATCCCGGCTTTACCAAGGGCCACCTCGCTCACAAGTTCCTGGAAGCCGTCGCGATGCTGCGCGCTCGCCCCGGACTTGCCCAGATCGTTATCGATGACATGAATGCGTTCCAGAGGCCAGCCGTAAGTCACGGCGCGCTCGCGCATAGCGTACTGGCGCAGCGTGCTCTCGGTGTTCTCGATGACTTGACGTGCAGTGGACTGGCGAATGTAGAGGTAGGCATCCCGTTCGAGATGCGCAGTGGTGACCTTTATGTCCGGCATGGGGGTGCCTCCTGGCGGGGACTGAGAATCAAGTTGGCAATGAGCTTCACCAGCAATGAACCGGCGGTCTCGTGCTCGGCCGGTGTCCGGACCGACGCCAACGGTGCATTAGGAGGCAGCGCGGCAAGATCGTGTCTACCCAGCGCCCACGCGGCGAGGCCGCGGCGAAGCAACACGCTGAATCCGGCGGCAGGCACACCAGGTCGCTCGATCCCGAACAACTGCTCCCGCAATATCTCGTAATCCTCGCTGGCGCGTGCGGGGATCAAATGGGTGACGGCGGACCGCGCCGTTTTTTTTTGCTCTGCAGCGCACGTTCGAGACTGCGACGATGCACGCTGATCCCAAAGCGCTGTTGAACCTCCTGAACGCACTGCGCGGTCGTGAGAGTTGGGTTCGCGGCCTTCGCCGCGAGAATGTGATGGAGAACTTCGCCGGAAAGCTTGTGCCCGCCCTTCGGGCCGCGCAGCCGCGGTAACAAGCCGGCGAGCCCCTTCTCGGTGAACGCGGTCTGTGCGTGATAGAATGTCGGGCGAGAAACGCCGAAGGCGAACGTTGCCTCCACGATCGAGAGACCTTCGATGCGATGCCGACGCAGCATCTCGTAGCGGGTTTGCAGAAGATCCCGAGCGTCGAAGAAAGGGTTGTTCTGGAAGATCGGATCGAGGATCGCTTCCGGGTGCGGGTTGAGTGTTCCGCTGCGGTCCAGTTCCGCTTTCTTGGCATCGACCTTCCGGCGCTTGGGCATCGAGTTCCTCGGCAAGAAATATGTAATGATATATATGCCGCTTTGAGCAAGTGGTCAATAACATAATCGATGAAACTATCCATATATTGCTTATATGTATCGCGATAATAAACATGTAATGCGGTAGAGCACCCTGTCTGCTTGCGCGGCTATAAGGCATATTTATGATTACACAATCGGCAAATTTACCTTTACACATGATCAATCCCTGCCTTCTTGGCCGAATGACGATCTAGCCGTTCTCGAAGCTCCAGCAGATCGGCCAGGCGAAACGGCGCGCGGCCCGCCGACGCTTCCAGGAAGGCATCGGGAGGCAGCACATCGGTCAAATTGGTCGCAAAAGAGCGCTGTGTTCCATTACCGTCGAAATAGAACACCCGATCCGCGCTCCAGTTTTTACGGCGCTCAAGGAGCTCATAGCGCGTCCCGCGCAACGGATGGAAAGGATGGGTTATAGTGAACCAGCCACTCTCATCCTTGGGATCAGCTGTAGTTGATGGTGCTCGACAACAACGCCGCCGAGCGTGCGTTGCCCGTCGTCGCCCTCGGACGCAAGAACTACCTCTTCTGTGGATCGAACGCGGGCGGGGAACGCGCCGCAGCTATCTACTTGCTGCTCGGATCAGCCAAGCTCAACGGTCTTGACCCCGAGCTCTACTTGCACCAGGTCCTCGTACGAATCGCCGACCAGCCCGTCAGCAGAATCTCGGAGCTGTTGCCATGGAACCTCGCCGTCGCAAAGCCATAGGACACACCTAGATAAGTGTCCACCTATTTTAGGTGGACACTTATCTCAGCCATACACTCACAGCAACGGTCGAGACCAAGCGCTTACGATGACTGCATGGGAAACCCGGATGAGACAGAATCGCATCATATGATCTCAGTCGACCGTGGGCGTTCTAAGACGCTCTGCGAAAGAAAGGGCTTCCCAAGGACAAGGAGAAGTTCTATGCGAGGTCATGTTCTGCAAGTGCTCTCTACTCTGTGCGTGTCCGCCGTCCTGGCTGTAACAGTTCAGGCTCAACCGAATCTTCCCGACGCGCCTTCGGCACAAACGGCGCAAGAAAACGACCATATGGT
>Ga0193743_1001802_pt1 | contig 15606 bp, 13 predicted proteins | sample L2c2metaG_FD_143038 | JGI IMG/M metagenome (GOLD analysis project Ga0193743, IMG submission 143038) | Soil microbial communities from a riparian zone of the East river system, Colorado, United States - L2c2 | ecosystem: Environmental > Terrestrial > Soil > Riparian zone | place: USA: East River...
GCGCTTCGCTCAACAATACTAGCCGCTTCTTCATAGAAGAAGCTCAACAACCACTCCTCCTCATGCGTAAGTCCCTCGCTTGAGGCCGAACCTATTTATGCAACCAGTTCTAGGAAATGCTGTAGTGGAACATAAAGCGCAGACGCACTTTGAAGGTTTGCGCTCTCTAAGAGCCTTGCGACCAACCGTTTATAGCGCCGCACTAACGTACCTTTTCAGAGGCATTGTGCCGCACATTGTTATTGAAATGTATATTGCTTTATAGTGCATCCATGCCGCGCCGCAAACGACCGGAATCAATTCGCTACTCTGTTCGCCTGAGCCATGCGCAGGCCGAACGTCTCGCCACGCTACGTCAGCAGCTCCACGCTCGAAGCGACAACGAGGTATTCGACTACCTCGTTACGGTCGGGACCAACCAACGGGACGACCTTGAGCAACTGGTCTACTCCCTGTTTGGCAACCTGGCCGACTCCCTGGCTCACAGATTCCAAAGTTTGGAGACCGTCAGCCAGCTCCATCTCGCGCTCACCGACACGTACATCAAGTACGCCCTCACCGCCCTCCCAGAGGTTCCAAGCTCCCTGCTTGCCGCGGCGCGCATTCGTGCGACGAGGATCTACGAACAGGTCAATCTCACAGCTGCGCGAGAATTCCAACGCCGTCGTCAGTCGGACGCCTACAACCCTGCCCAACTTGGGATTGAAGATGAGCCCGGCTATTCCCCACTCCGTCGAGTGAGGTCTAAAGTCACCATGCCAAGACATCGAAGAATGCGGGCGCTCGACCAACCTCGTCCTGGCCGGGTCCGACCCACAAACATATCTCCGCACCGCGTGACGGCGCACCTCGTCAGTCGGTCATCCTTACGATCGAGCCGGGCTGGTATTCAACCGCCACCTTTCAGCGCACGGCAGCCGACTTAGGGGTCGGCGGCGAACTGAAGCCAAGAGAAAACGTCCTCCCCATACGGCCTTTCCTTGCTTAAATACGACACTATCCGTAGTCTTATATTGAAATGTATATTTCAATATAAGACTACGCGACTCTGTTGAAACCCAGACGAAACGTGTGGCCCATCACCGGGCCAGGAGGTTGCAATGATGACCGAAGAAACACTAATCAAGCAGCATGGACCACAATTCGAGCCTTTGTTGACGGCGGCCGAAGCCGCGAGATTGCTTAACATTCACCCCGTGACCCTCCTGCGATGGGCGCGAGAGGGGAGTGTGCCTCACCGCCGACTCGGCCGGAAGGTCGTGTTCCGAGCATCGGAGCTTAATTCCTGGTGGACCAACGGCCACACTAGTAGTGCCGTTCGTGCCGCCCAACCATAAAGGAGAAGGCGCATGAACTTAAAACGCAAACGCTATCAGCAGGGCTCTTTGACAATCGAGAAGAGGAAGAACGGATCAGACGTCTACGTCTACCGCTGGCGGGAGATGAGTGCGAACGGTCAGCCAACACGCCGCAAACAAATCGTTGGGCTGAAATCGGCATTCCCCTCCAAGGCTGCTGCAAAACGTGCTGTGGAAGGGCTACGGCTCGACATCAACATCGAGGCCGTATCTGTCAGCTTTGCTCCGCTTACGGTCGATCAACTCCTCGACCACTACCGGCAAACGGAGCTTGGCAATAGGAACAGCAAGACGATCCGGACAAAGGGAGTTTATGAGCATCACCTGTCCAACGTCATCGGCCCAAAGTGGGGCTCGCATCACCTGCAAGACGTGAAGCCCATTGCAGTCGAGAGATGGCTCAATGAGATGCCGCTAGCTCCGAGCACGAGGTACAAGACGAAGGGCATCATGAGCCTCCTGTATCAACACGCCATGCGGTACGACTGGGCAACATCAAACCCCATTCGGCTCGTGAGGCAAAGTGCTCTCCCCCAACAGGAGGAGATCGTTCTCATTCCCGTAGCGGTCGCTGCACTACTCGCCGAGCTAAGGGACCCATTCCACGCACTTGTCCTCCTCGCCTCTGTCACCGGTCTGCGGCGTGGAGAACTGTTCGGATTGAAGTGGGAGGACATCGACTTCAACGAAGCCGAGATCCGAATCGTTAGATCAGTGGTGGACCAAGTCGAAGGTCCACCGAAGACTCTAGCCTCTCGACGTCCTATCCCGATGTCCTCGGAGCTTATGTCCTCTTTGAATAATTGGAGAAAGCGAACAAGTTACCCGGGTGCTAAGGACTGGATATTTGCCAGTCCTCAAGCGCTCGGCGCAAGACCCTACTGGCCGAATGCAGTGCTCCAGCGGCACATCCTACCAGCAGCAGAAGGGCAGGGATCACCAAAAGGATAGGCTGGCATAGCTTCCGGCGGACGCTGGCCACTTTGCTGCAATCCACGGGGGCATCGGTGAAGACGACGCAGGGTTTGATGCGTCATGCTTCGCCCGTAATGACTCTGGGAACCTATGCAAAGGCTGTCACCGCAGACAAGCGACTCGCTCAAGATGCTATCGCCGCTCTGTTTGTGGGGAAGGCGAATGGACCTCCGAAGCCCCAGCATCAACGTAGCGACGCTATTGGACCTTTATGGACCCACGCGAGGTCTAATGGACCTTTTTGTTAGAGCTAAGCTATTGAAAACATGGTGGGCACAGCAGGATTCGAACCTACGACTTCCACCGTGTGAAGGTGGCACTCTACCGCTGAGTTATGCGCCCCGTATTGCTGCAGAAGAACTCTTGGATCCTCCGGCGATGACGTTTCCAAAGAATATCATCTGGAGCCTTCTGTGGGCTAGAAATGCCCTGCCCACAACATCCGTAACTCTTTGAAGAGAGCTCGTCCCTTTCCATATCGGGCATTACAATCAATGAGAGGATGTCTGCCACGCCGCCCAACTCGGGTCGTCCCCGCCCCGAGGTTCCCCTCTCCCCTGAGAGCTCCGCACAGAATCCGCCCGAATTCGGACCCGAAGCGCAACCCAAAGGCGAAGACGGGGTTATAGAGGACATGGCTACGCTGGCGATCAGTCCGCGACTTCTTGAAAACCTGCAGGCCGCAGAGACCCATCACGCAGCCGGTGAATTTGGCGCCATGGACGATGCCGCCATTATGCTCGAACTCCGCGCCGGTAACATGGCAGGCTTCGATTTCCTGATCCAGAAGTACCGTAAGCCGATCATTCACTTCATGTACCGCATGGTTCACAATCAGGCCGTCGCTGAGGAGCTCGCCCAGGAGGTCTTTCTCCGGGTCTATCGCTCCCGCGAGACCTACCGCGCTGAAGCCCGGTTCAGCACCTGGCTCTATCGCATCGCCACCAATCTGGGCGTCAACCATGCGCGTGACACCCGGCACGAACGCACCGCCTCCACGGTCTATCTCGACGAGACCGACTCCGAGACCGGCACGACTCCCGACGTAGCGGATACCACACCCACTGCTGAGTCCAACCTGCTTCGCCGGGAGCGTCTCAACGCTATTCGCCAGCATGTGCTTGCACTTCCTGAGCGGCAACGCATGGCTGTTCTCATGCACAAGTACGAGGGGATGGACTACAAACAGATCGGCGATGTGCTGAAGCTGAGCGAGTCTGCCACCAAATCTCTCCTCTTTCGCGCTTATCAGACGTTACGCGAGAAACTGAAGGATTTCATTTAGTCCCATCCGGGACCGATAGACGCGCAATGCATTCACACGACGCGTCCAAAATGAAGAAAGGGTCACCATGAACTGCCACGACTGCCAATCCGTTCTCCCTGATCTCCTGCTCGATCAGACTGCGACCTCCACTGCCGCCGCCCGCGCCCATGTCCAGTCCTGCGCCGCCTGCCAGCAGGAGTTCGCCTCTCTCAAAGCCACCATTGCTTTACTGGACAACTGGGAGGCGCCGGAGCCCTCCGCTTACTTTGACCAGAAGCTGGCCGTTCGTCTTCGCGAAGAGCAGGCTATGGCACCGGAAGGCTGGTTTGAGCGCCTTCGGAGCCACCTGTTATTCAACACGGGACGTCAGTTCCGTCCTACGCTTGCCGGGACGATGGCGCTGGTTCTTCTGATCGGCGGTGGAACCGTCGTCAACCTCTCCTATCATGAGGAAAGCGTCGAGGCCTCTCCCACGGTCCAGGATCTGCAGATTCTGGACAGGAACGCCCAGGCCCTGCAGACGATGGATCAGTTGCTGCAGGAAGAAAGTCCAGTCGATGACGGCTCCGCGAACGTTCCCACCAGTATCTGACTGGTAAGGAATATAGAATATTTACCGCAGAAGGGAGGCCAATCGCAGTAATCTCTCTGATACACCTGTTATCTGACTTCTGATCTACGCACATTTGCCTGACCATGCCATTTCCCGCAACATCTCGGCACAGCCTCCAACCAGCCCTTGCTGTCCTTCTCCTTTCCGCCTTAGGATCGGGGGCGATGGCGCAGCCTGTCTCCGGACCGCCCAGGTTTGCGTTCGGGACACACCTTCCTGCGGCACAGGGCCCCCCTCCCGCGCATTCCGGCCGAAGATCCCAGCAGAATCAGGAGCATCTTGGCCAATGGATGGATCGGCATAGTAACCTCCCGCTCGCCCAGCAACAACGCGCGCTACAGAATGAGCCTGGATTTCACGACCTTCCACCTCAGACGCAGCAGCGTATGCTCAACAATCTTGGCCGGCTCAACAATATGTCGCCGGATCAGCGCCGCCGCCTACTGGAGCGCAACGAACTCCTGGAGCGCCTCAGTCCTCCGCAGCGTCAGCAGTGGCGAAGTGCGGTGCAGCAGCTTGGAGGACTTCACCCCGACCGCCGCCGTGTCGTTGCCCGTGCCTTCCGCGACCTTCGCGATATGCCTGAGCCTCAGCGCCAGACACTTCTCAACTCAGATCGCTTCCGCAGCCAGTTCTCCGACGGAGAGCGCAACACCCTCTCAAATTTGCTGGCCGTCGAACCCTATCTCCCAAGCCAGCGCTCGAACGACACTCCTGACCTTGGCAGGTGAGGCCCCCTCCCCCCGGGGGTATTTTGGACGTAAGTACATGACTGGCAAGGATATAGCGACGGTCTTTCTCGCTAAAATATTCTAAACAAAGCAGTTACGCCTAAAATATAAGAAACAAACGGGTTACGAAGCATCGACATCGATCTGGACCGTGGGTAGAGGCACATTTGGAACTTTGGCTTACCCCTCCCAGGTATTAAAAGTGAAAGAGCCCCGGTGGATGGCCGGGGCTCTTTCTTTGATCCTGTATCTAGTGTAACGAATGGAGGGAAACTCATCGGCAACCTAGATGTTTATTGTTTGCATAGAGTTAGGTCTTCTTTTCGTTTGACAGGAATTTGGCTGAGTTTCTTCCTGGAGTTGAGGAGACCAAGGAGAACAGCAACATCATTGGAGTTGGCTGTTGGGAAGATCCGGTCGGTTGTGGCGGATCAAGACCTTCGGGATCCTTCCCCTTCGACAAGCTCAGGGTTCAGGATGACGACGTAAACAAACAACAGCAATCCAGTGTATGGGATGGAAAAAATCAGGCTCAAGCTATATGTCAGTATTCTCCTAACAATTCTCGTCAAACGTGCAATAGTGCGGACCAGCAACCGTAGTAAGCCGCTTGACCTCAACCTGCGATGGGCCTACCCTAGCGATATGCATACGTATTTCACCCTCTGTTGTTGTCGCCGCTCTCCGCTGGCGTACACAGAGGCGCGTTGCTCACGCTAATTTAGCGTCCTTCCTGCCTAAAACATTCCCCGCACACATTTAAAGAATCGAGCCCTCCATGAAGCTGCTTGCTGGATTTCTCCTGCTTGTCGCACCTGTCTTTGCCCAGAGCTCAAAAACCGCCATCACCGGCACATGGGAGGGTAGCGCTACCGTTCGCGGTCAGCAAGTTCCGCTCCTGCTCCAGATCAGCGGGCCGGTTACCAACCTGAAGGCTGCCCTGCTCAATGGGTCTGAACAGGCTCCGGCCTCCAGCGCCACATTTGCGGACGGCCATCTCCTGTTGAACTTCAACTACTTTGCCCGCACCCTCGAGGCTACGCTGGAGAACGGACAATTGAGCGGCACCTTCGGTTTAGCCACGGCGACGGCCGCAGCTCCGCGGACGCCGTTCACGCTGCATCCCGCCAAGGCTTCGGCTACAGCTTCGGCAGCTGGTGGACCTGATATCAAGGGCGACTGGGAGATTGCCGTCAAAAGCTCCAAGGGCGAATCCGCCTGGCAGCTGCGGGTGGAACAGCCCGCAGGGAAGTCCCATGACGTGAGGGCCGTTATCCAGCGAATTGATGGAGACACCGGCTCGCTCTATGGCGCGTGGACTGGGAATGAGTACACCGTCTCCCATTTCACCGCCGCAGGCCCGGCGCTCTACTCCTTCACGCCGCAGCCCGATGGAACACTGCTGGTGAGCAACCTGCTGGCCTCGGATGCCCAGAGGGCGCAGCAGCGCGATCTCGTCGCGCGCCGGCCCGCCGAGGCTCGCAAGCAGAACCTTGCTGCTCCCACGGAGCCGACGCAGCAGACTACGGTCAAGGACCCTTCTGCCCGCTTTGCGTTCAACTTTCCCGACCTGGCCGGCAAAGCCGTCTCCAACACCGATCCGCAGTTCGATGGGAAGGTCGTCATCGTTGCCGTTGGCGGATCCTGGTGCCCCAACTGCCACGACGAGGCTCCCTTTCTGGAGAGCCTCTACAAACAGTTCCACAGCCGCGGGCTGGAGATCGTCAATCTCTCCTTTGAAGAGGATGACCAGCTTAAAGACCCGACACGGCTACGGGCTTTCATCGCTCGCTACGGCCTGACGTATACGGTTCTGGTGGCGGGAACGCCGGATGAGCTTGCGGAGAAGATTCCTCAGGCGGATCACCTGAACTGCTGGCCTACCTCGTTCCTTCTGGGACGCGATGGCCGGGTGAAGGAGGTCCATGCGGGGTTTGCCGGACCGGCGAATAAGCCTGCCCATGAGGCATTGCAGCATGAGATCACCTCCGTGATCGAACACCTGCTTGCGGAGCCGGTACCGACGCAGTCCGCTTCGCGTTAGGGATGGAGCGAGTCAGCAAGTCAGCTATAAGTGCGGTCAGCGAGTCAGCGGGAGAACGTGATGCTGGTTCGCTGACTTGCCGACTCGCGGGTGTATCGACATATCAAGAGGACGTGGATTGGGTTGAGATGCGCGGGAACTCGCCTGAAAGGTCGGCTCTCCGAGCAAACCGCAGGTCCTTCGACTGCGCTTCTCGCGAAAAAACCGCGAGAAGCTCCGCTCAGGATGACACTTCTAACTCCGCTCAGGATGACAGATTTATATATAAATCAGTTGCTTGCAAGTGTCCTATATTCAGTTACTTGCAAGCAGCCTATATTCAGCTACTTACAAGCAGCCTATATGTCGATACGCCCTAGTTCTTGAAGAAGTTCTTCACGAGGAAGAGGACGTTGGCTGGTCGCTCTGCGAGGCGGCGCATGAAGTAGGGGTACCACTCGGGGCCGAAGGGGATGTAGACGCGGACACCGAAGCCCTCGGCTACCAGCCTTCGCTGGAGGTCGCGCCGTATGCCGTAGAGCATCTGGAACTCGAAGGCGCTCTTGGGTACCCGGTGCTCTCGCACGAAGGCGCGCATGGCTTCGACGATGGCCTCGTCGTGGGTGGCGATACCGCAGAAGACGCCCGTGCCGTTCTTCGAGAAGGTGACCAGGCGTTTCATCAACTTGACGTAGTTGGCATCGACATCGGACTTCAGGGCGAAGGCGATCTCTGGAGCTTCCTTGTAGGCGCCCTTGCAGAGTCGGATGCGGATTCCCTGCCCCAGCAGCCGCTCGGCATCTCCCTCCGTGCGAAAGAGATAGGCCTGCAGCACTGTTCCCACGCGATCGGGGAAGCGCGCGGCGAGGCGTTCGGTCATGGCGATGGTCGCCTCGGTGTAGGGAGAGCCCTCCATGTCGATGCGCACGAAGGAGTCTGCCGCGTCGGCGTGCTCGACCATCTCGCCGACGACGCGCTCGGCCAGCGCAGGGTCGAAGTCCATGCCTATCTGCGATAGCTTTACGCTCACGTTCGCGTTCAGTCTGCGCTGCTGGATCGCATCGAGCAACCGATGGTAGATCGCGGCCGAGGTGCGCGCCTCCGCCTCCGTCGTAACGCTCTCGCCCAGCGAGTCCAGGCTGACGGCGATGCCTTCTCGATTGACGCGCTGACAGGCGGCGAGGGCATCCTCCACCGACATGCCGGCGACGAAGCGTCCCGACAGCTTGCGGCCCATCGCAGACCGCTCGGAGAATGCACGTAACTTCCTATTTTGAGAGAGAGCAATAAAGACAGATCGCAACAAAAGCAATACCCCTATTCCCACCTGGAATGACGGCAAGGGGTATTGTTGCATGGAGCTCGCCTCAGCGGGGCTACTGTCCGACCTCGCTGTGCTCTCATAGGATATTTTCTGGTTTCCCTGTTCGAACTGCCAAAGGAGGTCTACTGCCTTGCCTCGGCACCCTTGGCGACCTTCGGTATCTGCTTGACCTGCGGGGTCACCATCGTGCTGGTGTCCTTCATGGCCGCGATGGCTTCGTCATACCGTCCTGCGATCGAGTTCGTACGAATGCGCGACATGTCCTGCAGCATCTTCATGCCGTCTTTCAGATAGCTCATGCGAGTGCGCTCGTCGTGGCCCCAGGTGACAGGAACCTCGCGGATCACATACCTCAGCTTGCGGGCGATGAAGAGGATCTCCGGGTCGAATCCCCAGCGTTCGATGGTCTGCAGTCGAAAGATGACCTGCGCGGCTGACCGCTTGAAGGCTTTGAAGCCACACTGGGTGTCCTTGAAGGGCAGGCCCATGACGGTGCGCGTGATCCAGTTGAAACAACGCCCGAAGAACTGCCGGTAGAGAGGCTGATGGATCGTCTGGCGGGTTCTGTCCATCCAGCGGGAGCCGATGGCCACATCCGCGCCTTCATTGATGGCGGCGATGAGGAGCTCCGCCTCTTCCATCGGGGCGGAGAGGTCGGCATCGGTAAACATGACGATTTCGCCTGCGGCCTGCAGGAGACCGTTGCGGACCGAGTAGCCCTTGCCCTTGTTTCCCGGGTTCTGAACCAGATGCAACCGGGGATTATTGCTCATCCAGCGCTGGACGATCGCGGCGGTATTATCCCTCGAACCGTCATCGACGACCAGAACTTCAGCATCCCAGCCTTGCTCGGCCACGCAGGACATCACCCGTTGGAGTGCATCTTCGATGCGAGCACTCTCGTTATAGGCCGGAATTACGATACTCAACTGCGGATGCGCCATGCCAGAGCCCGAACCTTCGTGGAATAGGTCTTTCTAATTTGCGAATCATAGGAGAGGCAGAGCGCCCGCCGTTCATCATACTGCAATCATTGGACGCTCGGGCAACCTTTTCAGTCTCAATATATTCACGAATTCATTCATTTTCCCGTCTGGACCATTTTTTGTGCGCTCAAGAGCCGCTGCCCGAAGAATCCCTTCCCTGCTAAACTCCACAACATGCCGGAAGACTACGAACCCCAACCGCCGCCGCCATCCACCCCACCGCCGCCACCGCCACCGCCCCGGAGCTATGGCGCGCCGCCACCCTATGGCAGCGCCTATCCTTCCTATCCTTCTTATCCCCCAACGGCGTATGGCCTGACTCCTCCGCGCCGCCGCTCCGCGTGGTTTTACATCGGCGTCATCGGTGGGTCCTTTGCCGCAGCGTGCCTGCTGGTCAGCCTCATGGTCTGGGTGACGATGCGCTCTGTCACCGGCTCTGCCGGTCTGGGCCTGAATACCAGCCAGATCGGCGTCATCGACATCGAGGGCGTGATTCTGTCGCCTGAGACGCTGAACACCCAGCTGCGGAAGTTCGGCGATGACTCCTCGGTGAAGGCGATCATCCTGCACATCAACTCGCCGGGCGGTGGTGCAGCCGCCTCACAGGAGATCTATAACGAGGTCCTCCGGGTTCGGAGGGAGAAGCACAAGAAGATCATCGCTTCGGTGGAGTCGGTTGGAGCCTCTGGGGCGTATTACATTGCCTCGGCCTGCGACAAGATCTACGCCAATAATGCGTCCGTGGTGGGCTCGATCGGCGTGATCATGGAGTGGACCAACTACGGGGAGCTGCTGCGCTGGGCGAAGCTGAAGAACATCACGATCACGAAAGGCGAGCTGAAGTCGGCGGGCGACCCGAGCCGCGACCTGACGCCTAAGGAGCAGGCTTACTTCCAGTCGCTGGTGGACAATATGTACTCTCAGTTCGTCCACGACGTAGCCACTGGAAGGCATACGGCAGCGGACAAGATCCAGCCGCTGGCTACGGGGCAGGTGTGGACCGGCGAGCAGTCGCTTTCGCTGGGGCTGATCGATAAGATCGGTGGATTTCGCACGGCGCTGATCGACACGGCGCGCGACGTGGGAATCTCCGGCGAACCTACGATCGTTCGCCCCTCCAAGAACAAACGGGGTCTGCTCGCCATCCTGACGGATGATGGGGAGGACCTGTTTCCGAATCCCAGCCAGCTGTTGAATCATGCTCCGGGCTTCTACTTCATGTGGAAGTAGACCCTGCACTCCTCACTGGTATATGGAAAGGTCCCGTGAAGAGACGGGGGGTACCCTCTTTATAATTGACAGCAATTTCTTGCATTTACGGTCCTGTTTAAACCGGAATGCCGTGTGCCGGCCTGGGAGCTTCGATAGGGAGTAACACGCCATCCTTCCGTGTTTACAGTCATTTACCCGGCAAAGACAGGGAACGAGTCCGGAGCTTTTTTTTATTCAGGCGGTACGCGCGCCTGTTTTTTTGCATCTGAATGCACTTATGTTCTTTCTATCTCCCCTTGCGGATCGTTCCCCAAATTGCGGCATCCCGTCTACAATCAATAAGAAGGGGCAGTCCCTCTCGCCCTCCCCAAGCACGAAAGGATCCCACTCATGACTAAAGCTGATCTTGTCGACAAAGTCACCTCCCTAGGCGACCTCACCCGCCGCGACGGGGAGGTTATCGTCGATACTCTGTTTGACTCCGTCATCGGCGCGTTGAAGTCCGGGGACAAGATTGAAATCCGCGGCTTCGGGAGCTTCCGGACTCGCCAGCGCAACGCTCGCACCGGCCGCAATCCCAAGACGGGCGCCAAGGTCGATGTGCCGGCCAAACGAGTTCCCTTCTTCAAGCCGTCCAAGGAGCTTCGCGACTCGGTCAATCCTCAGGGCGCTGCGAAGAACCATAAAGGCGACTTGAAGTCCGTCGATCCGCATCACCCGCCTGCGATGTAGCGATACGCCGGGCGAACCCAGCCCGGCAGTTGCGCGTCCGTTTCCTGGCCCCTCTTCACCGGTCCGCCCCAAAAGCCCTATACTGGACCAGAGTGGAATTATTTCTCAATTCCGTGTGGCTTTCGGTGTCCGTTTTTCTGGTCATCCTGTGCCTACGGTCGTTTCGCAACGGCCATACGAAGCTGAAGTGGAGTATGGTCATCGCACTCTGTCTTCTTCTTGTGCTCCTGTTCCCCGTCATCTCCATGACGGATGACCTTGTTGCCATGACGGCTCCCGCGGACGCCGAACACATGTTGCGCCGCTACGACGCGTCCTGGATGCAGAGTCACTCCCTCTGGCTGCTGGATGCTCTCGCTCTTCTCTCGCTGATTGTGGCGGGAATTGTCTCGCTCCTCAGCTGCTCCACACGCGTCCGTCCACATACATTTGTGGCGACGCTCCTGGATGGTTTGGTCCGGGCCCTCGGCGTTCGACCACCCCCTGCAGCATCCCCTGTCGCCGCTTAGTTTCTTCCGAAGACTGCGCTCTTCCATTTCATAGGTATTCCCTAATTCAAATTTAAAGGCCTGCATGACACAGAAAGCTCTCCGTGCACTCTGCGCCGCGATGTTGGTGATTCCGTCGGCGTTGACCGCACAATCGCCCCCATCCCCTGCACCCAGTGCGGTCGCTCCCCTGACGCTGCAACAGGCTGTCGACCGAGCGCGAACTGGCAACCCCGCCCTGATCTCGGCGCAACAACACGTCTCGGCAAATCAGGCGGCGAAGGTTACCGCCGGACTTCGCCAGAATCCGACGTTCACCGCGCTTGGTCAAACCATGACCCTGCCGGAGGTCAACAACAATGGCGGCAATCCTTACTTCTACTCCGCTGGGGTCTCCCGACTCTTCGAGCGCGGGCAGAAGCGCCGCTGGCGCATGGAGGGCGCAGCCGCGACGGCAGACCAGACGGAGAGCCAGTACCGCGATCAGGAGCGTCAGCTGGTGCTTGCCGTCCGCCAGGCCTTCACGAATATGCTGCTCGCCAAGGCCTCTCTCGGCGTGGCCCAGGATAACCTCACCGACTACCAGAAGACGGTCGATCTGAGCAAGGCGCGGCTCGACGCAGGCGACATCACGCGGACGGACTTCGAGCGCATCGATCTGCAGCTGGCGCAGTTCGAGTCCGATGCCGACAACGCCCGGCTGAACCTGCAGCAGGCCAGCGCGCAGCTGCAGCTTCTGTTCGGGGTGGATCGCCCCGACCCCACGATGGACATCGTTGGAACCTTGGAACCTCCTGCTCTGCCCCTCACGATGACCGACGCGGAGACCAAGGCTCTGGCGGCACGGCCCGACTACACGGCCGCGAGACAGTCGCTGCTGGTCTCTCAGGCCAACGCGAAGTTCGCGATCGCGAGTGGAACGGCGGATCCGACGGTAGGCGCCGAGTACGAGCGCAGCGGCGCAGACAACACCTTCGGCGTCAATGTCGCCATCCCACTGCGCATCTTCGACCGCAATCAGGGTGAGAAAGAACGCACCCGGTATGAGGTCGAGTCCAGCCGCTTTGCCGTCACGGCGGCACGCAATCAGGTGATCTCCGATGTCGACCAGGCGTGGCTTGCGCTCGATACGGCCCAGAAGCAGGCGCATCGCTACAACAGCCACTATCTGGACGAGGCCTCGCATGTGCGCGACAACCTTCAGTTCAGCTATCGCAACGGCAATACGACATTGCTCGACTACCTCGAAGCCCTTCGCGACTATAGGGCCATCCATCTGAGCAGCCTCAATGCGAACGCGCAGGTCTGGCTCGCCATCCACCAACTCAGCTTCGCCACCGCGACGGACATCCTTCCATGAAAGCGCCCTTGAAGACACTCATGACACGAACTGAATCGTTTCTGCTGCTCTCGCTCCTCGTGGCGCCACTGACGGCCTGCAAGCACACTCCACCGCCTTCGCCCAAGGACCAGCCGACCAACGTCGGCGTCGAGACGACGGTTGTGCACTCGCAACAGGGCACGGACTATCTTGAGGTTCCGGCCCACGTCACCGCCGATCCTTCGCATGTCGTCCATATCTATCCGCCACTCAGCGGCCGCATCCTCGGCCTTCGCGTCCTGCCTGGCCAGGAGGTGAAGAAGGGGGATGTGATCGCGCAGCTCCAGAGCAACGACATCGCCGTTGCCCGCGCCGACTTCGAGAAGGCGAAGATCGAGGTTCTCCGCGCCGACCGCGCCCTGAGTCGCGGCAAGATTCTCCTGCAGCACGAGGTGCTCTCGCAGGCCGACTACTACGAGCTGGAGGCCACCGACCAGACCGCCCACTCTGAGCTCGAGCGCGCACGCCAGCACATCCACGAGCTTGGCTTCGCCGAAGACGGCGTCTCCGACGAGGTCGCCCTGCGCGCCCCGATCTCGGGCGTAGTCCTCGACATCGGCACAGCAACCGGAGAGATGCAGCGCTCGCTCGACAACGCAACGACGATCGCGACGATCGCGAACATCGACACCGTATGGATCGTCGGCGATGTCTTCGAGCGCGACCTGGCGGCCCTCAAGCCAGGCCGCGAGGTCGAGATCCACGTTCCGGCCTATCCCGACCTCAAGCTCACGGGACGCATCACCAACGTGGGCGATGCACTCGACCCCAACACCCACACGCTCAAGCTTCGCGTTGTGCTTGCGAATCCCAGGCACACGCTGAAGTCCGACATGTTCGCCACCATCCGGATTCCCGGCATCGCGCGGACGACCTTCATCCTGCCAGCGACGGCCATTCTGCATGAAGGCGAGAAGACCTACGTCTTCGTTCCCAATGCCTCAGGGAAGTTCGATGAGCGCATCGTCACGGTCGGCCGCTCGTTCGATTCGGCGGGCGTTAAGAGCATTGAGGTCCTGAGCGGACTCAATGACGGCGAGAAGATCGTCACAGTCGGCGGAGCGCTGCTCCGGCCCACGAGCGGAGACTAAGCGTGCAACCACTCATCCGTCTCTTCATCCGCTACCGCGCCCTCATCCTGATTCTCTTCTTCATCATGCTCGCCGCGGGAACCTTCGCGCTGACGCGACTCGACATCGAGGCCTACCCCGACCCCTCGCCGCCTCTGGTGGAGATCATCACGCAGAACCCCTCGTGGTCGGCCGAGGAGATGGAGCAGCAGGTGACCGTGCCCATCGAGACGACGATCAACGGCACGCCGCATCTCGACCAGGTGCGATCGATCAGCATCTTCGGCCTCTCCGACGTGAAGCTCTACTTCACCTTCGACAGCGAGAACTTCCGCGATCGCCAGGAGGTGCTGAACCGGCTGCAGACGCTTAGCCTCCCGAACAACCTTCAGCCGCAGCTCTCTCCGTGGTCTCCAATCGGCGAGATCTTCCGCTATCAACTGGTTGGCCCCGGCTACACGCTCAACGAGATCAAGGCCACGCAGGACTGGCTGGTGCGCCGCGAACTGAAACAGGTACCGGGCATCATCGATATCACGACCTTCGGTGGAACCACGCGCCAGTACCAGATCGAGGCCGATCCGAACAAACTGCTTAGCTTCGGCGTCACGCTGCCGCAGGTCCTCAACGCAGTCCAGTCGTCGAACGCGAACGCCGGGGGCAACTACCTTCAGCTCGGCAATCAGAACGTCAACATCCGTTCGGTGGGCCAGGTCCACACCATCGAGGACATTGAATCCGTCGTCGTCGCGGAGAAGAATGGCGCGCCCATCACGGTCCGCGATATCGGCAAAGTCACGGAAGGCTTTCAGCCCCGTCTCGGACAGATTGGCCGCGACAAGGAGAACGATGTGGTCCTGGGCATCGTCCTGCTGCAAAAGGACGAGAAATCCATCCCCGCGCTGCAAGCACTGAAGGCCAAGATCGCCGATCTCAACAAAGGCAGCCTGCTTCCGCCCGGCATGCATATCAGCACCATCTACGACCGCACCGTGCTGATCGGCCGGACCACCCACACGGTCCGTGAGGTCATCATCACGGGGCTGATCCTCGTGACTCTCGTTCTACTCTCCATGCTGGGCGACCTGCGGATCACCTTCATCGCCGCCGTGACGATTCCGTTTGCGGTCCTGTTCTCGTTTGGCATGATGGTGCTGACTGGCCGCTCCGCCAACCTCATCTCTATCGGCGCAATCGACTTCGGCATCCTGGTCGATTCGTCGATCATCGTGCTCGAGAGCATCTACCGGAAGCTCTCCCGCCGAATCCCGGGTGAGGAGACAGGCGACCTCATCGTCGAGGGCGTGGCAGAGGCCGCAACTCCCGTACTCTTCTCCACCGCCATCATCCTCGTCGCCTTCATCCCTCTCTTCACCATGCAGGGAGTCGCCGGACAGATCTTCTCTCCCATGTCCGTCACATATGGGTTTGCTCTGCTCGGCGCGT
>Ga0193743_1001803_pt1 | contig 15599 bp, 23 predicted proteins | sample L2c2metaG_FD_143038 | JGI IMG/M metagenome (GOLD analysis project Ga0193743, IMG submission 143038) | Soil microbial communities from a riparian zone of the East river system, Colorado, United States - L2c2 | ecosystem: Environmental > Terrestrial > Soil > Riparian zone | place: USA: East River...
GATATAAATAAGATATGGCATATGTGGATTTATTGATATTCTGCACTGTGTTGATTTATTAGGATTTTTGACTGTGTTCAGATATTGGGATTTTCAACTGTGTTTAGATATTAGGATAAGAGACTGTGTTCAGATATTAGGATTTTCAACTGTGTCCAGAAATTAGGATAAGAGACTGTGTCTACTGTTGTGATGCAGCCAGGGGGTCTGGGGGGCGGAGCCGTGCCAAAGGCACATCTTCGTAAGCTCATGTTGGACAACAGGATTCAGCTGCTCACCTTGTTCCAGCATCTGTCATTGCCATCTGGCTATCAGTGCTTGGATCCACATCCATCGGCAATGGAGTGGGGGGGCCTGGTAAATGAGAGAACCCCCCTTTGAAAACTGGAGCAACTTCATCTATGCGATATCTGTTAGATGGTCTTTCGCTCGACATGATAGTCAAGAAAGAGCGCTAATGGCTGTACGACTCTGCTCTTCCCACGGTCTTCTACAGTTTATGATAGACAGGTGTCATAGGTAACGCGACGACCCATCATGTTACCAACTTGAAGTTTGTTGTCGGACTCCAGTTTTACTCATTCCATGCTTGCGGCTCGAGTTATTTAAACATGCATACTATTGCCCAATTCACCTCTTTGGCGTCATTGCTACTCTCTTTACTCACCCTTATGAATGGTGCGATGGGACAGGTTCATAATATTACCGTCGTCGACACAGACCGTTCTATCACTGTGCGTAATACAAAAGAACCCCCTCATTTACCTCGCCATGAGCAGACATAATCACTGTTCTTTTTGGGGGGAGATTCCACCCTCAGGTTGCTCACTCTAAATCCATTCTATCTACAGTACGAAGGTCCCAACACAGGCGACGCGTCCATATGCAAAGTCGATGCTAACGGGAACCTTGTATCTGGTCAACCAGGATGTTATAACGTTGCGGATAATTGTACATCTAGTGTTGCGATGGGTCAAAGTTCGAGTTCGGCCGCGTCATTCAAGTTTCAAGGTAAGTTTTTTTGTTTAATATTATGTACTGCTTGCTTTTTCTATGCTGTGAAATGATTTCTGACGTTAACTTTTTTTTATTTTTTATGGAAGGTAGGTTCAGCGATATATATCAACTCTCTTTTATACTCTTTGTCACCGATTTTTACTGTAACTCTTGATGGTAAATCTACAGATGTAGATGGTTTTCGCCCTTCAGGTTAGTCCCAAGCATTCCTTTCAAACGCTGGCTGAATAATTGCCCTGTACCTAGCCCCATTCGTATGTTCAGCCCTCTTCTCTGCCACCGACCTTAATCCAAGCATCGAACACACCATCCGTCTTTCCGTTAAAGGTCCCTCTCCCAATCGAAACATAACTTTAGATCCCACTGGGAACACTCTTGTGTTCTCGTTAATTAATTTCATGTGCGTTGTTTTTATCATAGAACACATCTTACGAGTTGTTGTATTTCTTCTCATCCTCATTGATGCTTCCTCATAGGTTTACTGTGCCGGGTTCGAACAGCACCGGAACCATCACCGGAACCAGCGCCACCAGCACCAGCACCAATGTCACCAGCAGCAGTATTTCGACAACTCCCACAGCACTACTCATACTCATGCTTAGTCTCGTTGGGCTTGGGCTTCTGGTAGGACACTAGAAAGGGATCTAGTTTTGGATTTCTTCCTTTCATACCCCGCGGTCAACTTTTTTGTATTTAAAAAGGTATTATGAGTTTTTGTTATAACGTATTTATATAGGTTACCTACGGCTGTGGAATAGCTGGGTTGCCGAAAGGTACAAGGTTTACTTAGTGCAAGCTCCGATCAAGCTTCTAGATCGTACATCCCACACGAAAGACCCCAATGCTCACAATTTACAGGTGCGCGCACGCTTGGCTGGCCCTTGCGATTGTACGTTTCCCAGATGTATGCAGAGCCTGTGTCTCTCGTTATGTCAGCTCAGAGCAGACGATTTGGCTTTGATTTGAGGTTCATTTGGATTTTCATTTGAGTCTCGGCGGGAATTTTTCTTTTTTTGTTGTTCGGCGTTTTGTCAAATAACGCTCGTGGTCTTACCTTCAGCGCAGTCGCTGTTGTTCGTTTTTTTTCCAATTTGTTGTCGTGACAATACCAGAGCTCTACACCATTTTTCATCTTGCCAAGGATGCAGCTTTTTTACCATGTTCCTCACTGTTTTTGGCACGTCTTCATATAAATCGTGTGACGAAAGTAACACCACACTGAGGAATCCAAGAGATAGATTCGCTCAAAGTGTCTCGTCTAACGGGAGGGTCCGTTAATCAATAACATCGGTAAACTACGGGGAGTGAAAGGAGAGAATGAGACAGGAGGTTGTAGACAGATAGTAACTAAACATATGCATATCGCAATCGGAGGAGACCGTAAATGAGACAGGAGTCTGGTATTGCAAAAGAAGGATATCGATTGATTATTTTCTGTGTAAAGGTACGAGCGCAACTTGTATTTTTTCGCACAAACCACATCATGTGTCTCCTTCATCCAAATCTGGTTCCGTGGGCGGCGCCAGTATAGTGTACATGTATGCATTTGATAACCACAGTGGTCTTTATCAATCGATCTGGCACCCTGTCTTAATCGAGAGATAAAGTCGGGGATTCCGATAGTCAAAGTACTCCCGGATTTCTCTCGATCGTGCTCTAGTACGTATCAATTAGACTTAGATGCCATTAAAAGACGAGTAAGATTTGTTATTATTTCCGCTCACTTTCATGCTCTGACTAGACATCGTCCTCATCTACTTCGACCGCCAAATTTCGCGCACAGAAAAACCGCAAGCAATCGCACACTTACATATCAGGACAAACTACCCAAACTACCGATACCATCTCTTGAATATACATGTAATCGGTATTTGAGGGCTTTGGAGGCGTTGCAGGATGAGAAAGAACATGAAAGTACCAAGGCGGCAGTGAAGGAGTTCTTGGAGAAGGATGGTCCTATAATTCATGACATATTGACGGAATATGCAAAAGATAAAGCAAGGTTCGTTCTTCTATCATATGTATATCTAGGGCTATGGAGTGATTGTGGATTCAGTTATATAGAGGAATTCTGGTATGAAGTTTGAACACTTCATCTTGATTCATTCAACTCTGCTCAACTATTTCACCACTCGCGATAGGTACGAATCCTATCTCTCGCATAGTGATCCAGTCGTCCTCGCATTGAACCCTTACTTCGTCCTCGAGTACGTTATCTTCTTTAGACCTCCTGCTATGGATGACTTATCTTTGTTCTCTAGGAATGATCCAACTCCTGACCGAGGTTCCCAATTGCCTCGGGCAGCAGCTCTTGTGGTCTCCTCTCTCGGGTTTATACACGATCTACGAGCAGGCTTACTCGAACCTGATACTGTACGCGGGACGCCTTTGGATATGGATCAGTACTCCAGGTTGTTTGGAACCTCCAGGATACCAACAGATGTTCGTCTTAAACCCTCGCTCTCTTTGCTTATTTATCTGATGTTCCCTTTTATTCAGCATGGCTGCAGAATGGAAGTTCACCCAGAATCGAGACATATCGTTGTCCTTCGACGGGGCCAATTTTGTTTGTTCCTTTTCTTTTTGGCCCCCCCAGGAATTGCTTATACGAACGTTTTCGACTAGACTGGTTTGATGTCCTGGACGATGAAAACCTTCCGGTCCTCACTGAACGTGAAGTCCTACGTAACCTCCAAGCCATCGTCACAGATGCAGACAAGACTGACAAATCTGAGGTATATATAGGCAGCAGCGGCTTTCCACTTCCTCTCATTTCTTCCTCTAGGTTGCTCGAGGTGCCATCGGTGTTCTCTCAACTGAAAACCGCAAGGTCTGGTCAAGCCTCCGACTCATGCTTTCTGAAGACAAACATAACAAATCATGTCTCCACATCGTGGATAATGCGCTTTTTGTTGTATGTTTGGATGATACCGCTCCGGATAGTCTCGCGGATTTGTGTAACAACTTTTTATGCGGGACTTACAACTTGCAAGGAGGCGAACAGGTTGGGACATGTACGAATAGGTGGTATGATAAGGTATGTTTTTTTGGTTCTGGGTTTGCCTTCTGGAAAAAAGGTATAAAATTTGCTTTTGGTAGCTTCAAATCATCGTGTGTGCGGATGGCTCAGCAGGGATAAATTTCGAACATACTGGGGTAGATGGCCATACTGTTCTCAGGTTTGTAGTTGTCCTTTCCCCTCCGGTCTTCTTTTCACACCGTTCCTTAGGTTCGCAGCAGATATATTTACAGAAGGTCTCATGCTCCTTGCTCGGTCGATCAACCCATCTGCACCTACCTTGTTCCATGCACCTCTTTCTCCACATGCGAGAGCTTACAACCCTCCAAAAGGAGGAGCGAGTAAGTCTTATATTCCCTTTGTTCATCACATTACCGTGACTGATGATACATCATCCTCTCTTTTTTCCGTCTCCAAAAAAACAACTGAACAGAACCGCCATCACGAATCGAAACCATCGATACCACTCCCAAAAAACTAGAATGGAACCTAACTCCTCACCTCCGCGCCGGAGTCCGGTTCGCCGAAACTCGTCTAAGCGATTTGATATGTCAGAACGATTGTCAAGCTTTGGAGTTTAAAGGATATGGCAAAAATTTCATTACGAGTCATGGGTTTAGCCCTGATGCGTTTGTGCAAATGGCTTTTCAAGCGGCTTATTTTGGGTTGTATGGTATGTTTCCCCCCTCCCTCCTCCTCTTCTTTCATGTTTTGAGATGACATAGGTCGAATTGAATGTGTTTATGAACCTGCTATGACCAAGGCATTTTTACATGGACGTACGGAGGCTATCAGGTCTGTACAACCTGAGAGTGTACATTTCACAAATGTGCGTTAAATATTCTCCTTTGTCTATGTTTCCTTGGTTCTTATGTCTAAACTCGCTCCTCATTGTTTCGAAGACTTTCTACTCTGAGGCATCACCGTCACAAAAAGTTTTAGTTTTGAGGGAGGCATGTGAGGCGCATGTTAAATTGACGAGAGAGTGTGGTCAGGGTTTAGGACAAGATAGGTATGTTTTTTTTTTGTCCTCTTTTTTTCCTCTCCACCCCACCACCATTTTTTCTATTCCATTGTCTTTCATTGGGCTGATGTAGATGGGCGTTTTATATAGACACTTGTATGCCATGTATTGCCTCGTCCAACGTCAGCTCAAAAACAACAAACTCCCAACGCAATCGCCATCTCAACCTAATGGCACATCTATATCTAAAATGCCTTCTATATTCACCGACCCAGGATGGGCTCTACTCGGCACATCCATCCTCTCCACCTCTAATTGTGGTAATCCTGCGTTGAGATTATTCGGGTTCGGTCCGGTGGCGGCGGATGGATATGGAATTGGATATATTATCAAGGAAGATGGGATTTCAGTGTACGATTTCTTTCTTTCTTTTTTATCATTATTATATATATAAATTCACCCATCAAATACTCATTTTACTGATACCTCTTTTTGAACCAGTTGCGCATCCTCTAAACATCTTCAAACCCGCCGTTTCTTGGACACATTACAAGGTTATCTTTTAGATATCCAACGACTCCTTATCCAACTACATAGGTCTGCGAATGAACGTCCAGCACCATTCGTAGATCATTTAGGGATATTAAGGGATTCGAAAACGGGTAGACCGATTAATGGGACAGATGAGGATGAAGAAGACGAAGTTGCTTTGTGTGAGTTTTTTTTTTGTTTTTTTTTTTTGCTTTTTAGTCGGAGTAGAATATTGACGATATTCTTTAACCTTTCTCCTTATGTTTTAGCTGGTTATTCGTTCTTCGATAGTGGAGAGGTAGCATTATTAGGACGGAAGAAGACATCACCTTTCTCTGGCATTGGTAAAGAAGATTTTCATTGTTTGAGATTACCTTCTAATCTTTTTTACTGACTGCATTGACCTTTTCAGGTAAAGTGATCCAGCTTGCGGAATATTGAAGATTTTTACATTGTTAGAAAAATAAAAATAAAAAAAGTGAAATGGGAAAAATGGTACTACATCCATTTGAAGATAATTCTGCGCGAGAGTATTTGTTCATATTTTATTCCTGTAGAAAAGGTCGGGGGAGAAAAAATAACGAGGAATATAGTCATAGTAACAGAAGAAAAAAAAAAAAAAAAAAAAAGACTACGAATCGTCATGAACTTCGCGTCTGTCCGTCCATGTGGTGTGTGTTCAAGAAGCGCCTAGCTCTGCTAGCCTTGTATCCAGTAAATTTAGCACCGTGTCCATCCCAAGCAACACACCATTGTCAGGACCTTCACCTGGTACAAAACGGGTATGCGCAAAATCGATGAGCTTTACGACAAAGGGGGGTCCGGGCCGCTTTGAACGACTTCTATCTTCGTCATGCTCATTGTTCATATCTATGTCTCTATCTTCGACTTCCCCGCCGTCTTCCTCGCTGAATCGTGTCAGACCTTGCTCTGCACGGGTCCAATCGGCTTCGTAGATGATCAACAAACTGGCTCCCACCATGCGCATTTCCAGAGAGGCGTAAACTGCTCGAATTTTTGCGATCTCTTCGCAGATAGCACGGAGGATGGGTACCAGAGTTTTCTTTTGGAGACCGCTGGGAGAGGAGGAGGGTAGGTCTGATGTTTCTGAGGAGGCTGGTGAGCCAACGGGGAAGAACTTTGCGATCCCTTCACCAAGTTGGGCGGCTTTAATGGATTTACCATACGATTTGGGCGTATTTACAGGTTGGCAGGTGACGTTATCATAGACCTATATTACAAAGGACGCAATGAAATTAAAAAAAACTCTTAAACAAGTAGGCGCTTTCGAAAAGGATAAAAATAAAATAAAAAGATGCCAACCTGGAAACCTGTCAACCTCACGCCTGTCTCGAAAGAAGTAGTGTCTTTAGCAGCTTTCTGCATTCGAGCCACTTTCTCTGGCGGAGCAGTTTCCTCGTACAACACCGTTCCGAGCTTGATGTCTATGATATTGGGTTTGAGGAAAGGAAATGAGAGATTCTCTAGAACAATGGAGTGTAGAAGAAAGAAAAAAAAAAAAGATATATATGAACTGATCAACGTACGGTTCACAAAAGAATAAACTCATCTTTTTCTTCTGCTACTGGTTCAACAATGACAGATTCCGACAAAGCAGAACGCGTTTCGTCAGGTTGTCCCTGTAGTTTGAAGGTTCCCAAGAATGTCGGCGTGAAGACACGCAAATCTTCGAGACGACTGTCTTGTTGTACCCGTTGATAGAATGAAAGCTCGTTTTGCAGAGCAGGTTTGATCAATAGTGATCCATTTTCGGTTGTCAATACGCCAGGATGTCCTCCAACTTGAGATCCCAAAGGTTGAATTGTCGATGTTGAGTCCATATTAGAAAATCGTTGGTGGAAGGGTCACCAATCAGTGTTTTATCATCCGTGTGTTTTTATAAAGCCTTTTAAGGTCAAAAGCTGCTATATATATATTCCCACCAGCATTACTTGTAGTGATTACTTTCAATCACAATCTGCCAAGCTCAACAAGGTGGTGAACTTGAAGCGTCTACCAGACAGCTTTAGACGGAAATTTTCAAAGCGTGAAACCGAAAGCATGTATTGGATTTCAGGAATCAAACTGTTAACATTGTACACTACAAAATAGGAGGGGAAATTTTTAAGCGCGGCTAGTGGGCTTCGCGGCTTTGGTGGCAGCCTTCGTACTGTGTTGGTGCTGCTGCTTACTTTGGTGGTGGCGGTGGTGACTATGCCTGTGGTGCACAAGGCGCACTGCAGCCTTGTGGAAGGGGCTGTGCGAGTCGGCAAGAGCCCATTCCAGTTTGCTGGGGTTGGAAAGGTACTTGTTGACAGCAGCCTTGTGGTACAGACTCTTTTTGTTGTGCAAGGCTTTGTGGAATTGCGTCTTATTGGATAGGTAATGCCTAACGGCCGCCTTGTGGTGCTTGCTCTTCTTGTCGTGCAGAGCCGCTTGGTAGTTGCCTTTGACGGAGAAGTAAGCCTTGGTCTCGCGATGCTTCTCGATGCGCTTGGCAGCTCGGTGCAAATGATTTTTCTTATCCGCAAGTGCAGCCTTGTAGGTGGCAGGGTCATGCAGCGCCAATTTGACCGCATTCCTGTGTAGAGGACTGTACTTGTTGCTGAGCGCTTCTTGGTAAAGACCGGGGTATTTATGGAATTCTGCCTCGGCAGCGCGCTCTTTCGAGATATGGACGGCAGCCTTGTGCAGAGGACCATTTTCGCTTTTCAAAGCCGTTTCCAGGGCCTTAGCATTAGCGAGTTTGATCCTCTGTCCCTCAGAAGGAGCCCAGTGGTGGTGGTGATGATGGTGCTCAGAGTGCTTAGAGTGCTTAGTGGGAGTAGAGGTAGTAGAGGGAGCCTGTAAATAAACACCGCTGAGCCAAACGCAATGAAAGGATGCATGGTATTAGACTTACGCTAGTAGCGGCACGGGCTTCGAGGTCTTCGAGATATTCTCGAGACTCCAATTCCAAGGCGTCAGGGACGGTACGAGCCTCCAAGTACATGTCAGAGTACTCGCGGGCAGAGAGGTCGGAATCGACTTCACGAGCCTCGAGGTCGTAATCCGCCGCAAAAGGAAGGGCAAACGCGGTAGCACCGAAGACAGTGGCAAGGACAGCGAATTTGGTTGTGAGTTGCATGATGTATAGAAGTTGGATTTTTAAGTGGGCTAAGTAAGACACAACGATGAGCGAACGAGGTGCATCAGGAACAGAGATGACAACGTACAATTGAAGGAGAGTTTGTTTTTTTTGGGACCGGCCACAAACTGTACAAAAAAAATATCAGTTAGAGTGAAATGGCAGGAGATTGGAAAAAATCCGTACAGAGTGTATATGTGAGTGTGAGTTGAGCACCAGGCTTGGGGAAAAATTCGATGGACATGGGCTGCCTTTTAAACAATTCCCCCAGAATGTAGCATCTCGCGACCGGCAACAGCAACCCAGTAGGAATCTGGAATTTCAGATTCGTTCTAAACTTCGGCTAAAATTAAATAGCTTGGATTTAGAATCTAGTCGGCATTGAGCTGCATTGAGATTCCAGATTTGTTTTTCGCATGAGATTATCAAAGACCGTAACGCATCAGGTTTGGAAAGCGTTTGTAAGAGGGATGGACTGCATTTCAGACCGAGCAATCTGATATCGTCTGAAAATACCCTCCCAATTTGAAATTTAGTGTGATAGGGGTTCGGCATCCCGGCTGATGGACGGAACCCTTTAGAATATCAGATTTGTATCGAATTCCTACGAAAAGTCATCCAATTGGTTAGACCATACAGTAGACAATAACCGATAGTGTAATAACAGAACATCCGCAAGGATTTGAACGGCATGGTTCGACTCCTGGCTGGACTAAATGTTTCAAGCCAAGTTATGAATATGTATATGAATTGTTGGTAGTCGAGGAGAACCGATGATCGACGATCAGTTGTGGTGGGCGTGGGATCCGTCCATCATACTCTGTCGGACCCTATCTGGCTAGACCCTGTTTGGCTAAATTTGATTGACAGGTGGTCACATCAAAGGGCGCTGAGAATTTTGATGTGCAAACCAATATGCAAGATACTTGTATTCAATGTGCTTGGTCTAAGTCTTAGCGTAGAATTTGAGCCTCCTTGATTTACTAAAGCCAACCAAGTGGAGAACCGGCAACCTATCCTGGGAAAATATACTGAAAAAGTCACTAGCCATTACTAATACCAGAAAAGGAAAGTAATTGATCCGAATCGTTCCAGCTCCTGTACATGTTGTAAGACCAATCAGAGAGTCTCTCATTGATCCTGGGCATTTATCGCACAATTCGTTCATACAAAATTGGTTCCGTGGGTGCTACATATGTATAGGATTCAGATAGTCACAGTGCTGTCGATCGTCACCAAAAAACTTGTCCTTCAATCACCAACTTTGCACACTGAAAACTAGCGAGCAATCGAACATTCGCATACCACAGAAGCTAATGATACCATCTCTTGAACATACATGTAATCGGTATTTTTGAGGGTTTTTGGAGGCGTTGCAGCATGAAAGTACCAAGGCGACAATGAAAGGAATTTTTGGAGAACTTCAAGAATGGTCCTGTAATGCATGACATATTGAACGAATATGCAGAATATGTAGAGCATATCAATCATAATCGTTATTTCATCGTTTATTATAGGTACGAGTCCTACCTCCCCGCATAGTGAGTCGGGCTGGTGTTGATCGTTGATCGTTAGCCCTTGCTTCGTCCTCGAGTATGTTCTCTAGGACAGATCCAACTCCCAATCCATGTTCCCAATTGCTCAGACAGCAGCTCTTGTGGTCTCCTCTCTCTTAGGTTTATACACGATCTATGAGCCAGGCATACTCGAACGACACCGTTGGATATGGATCAGTATTCCAGGTTGTTGTTCGTCTTGGAAACCTGTAACAAACTGAATAAAACTGGAACACTCCGGAATTGCACACGGCACAACCGTTGGACTATCTGTCCCATTTTTACCAGCCTTGTTACGTTATTAACGAGCACCCGTTACTCCGGTGTACCAAGCCGGGTCGGCCATGCTTCTACTAATCCGTGACGGGAATTATAACCGTCACGAAACCCCTCTGTTTTTTTGTTTTGTTTTCCTGATTTTCCTTATTCAGCGCGGTTGCAGAAGCCCGTTCGGAATCAAGGCATACGCTTGTCCTTCGATGAGGCCAATTGTTTTTGTTCTTCTCATTTTATCCACAGGGATTGTATGTTCGATCAGACAGACTGGTTTGATGCCTGAGCACGAAGTTCTCGCAACCTCCAAGCCATCGTCATAGACGCAGATAAGGCTGACACGGTATCTATACCTGGGCTTCGCTCGAGGTGCTGCCGGTGTTCTCTCAACTGATAACTGTAAGGTCTGGTGAAGTCTCCGACTCATGCTTTCCGAAGACGTGGGTTTTCCAGGTGGCGGATTTTGGGTTGTTTGTTTGTTTCTCTGATGAGGCTCCCGCTTTCTGCGGAGTTGTTTTCGACGTAACCTTATGTAAAATGTGAGTAACAAACAAGGATCTCTTTGTTATCCTCCCGTTACTTACTTCCAAAGGACCGATTTCCCGACCTTGAGTCACTGAACAATTCCTTTGTTTTTCTTCTTTACCCACGAACAAGTCTCGGAACTTCATTCGACTTCGAGGTGGGTCCACACCCGACGCCGGTAGAGACATTAGTATTACTTAGAGACTTTTTACAAATTATCTTTGGCGGACATGTGAGAGGTGGCATTTGTAAAGTATAAAAAAAAAGAAAAGAGAAAAGTATACAATTGTTAACAGATTTTTAAAAAAAAGAAAAAGAAGAAATTATCTCAATTAGCAATGGACAGTGGTTTCTCGATTAACACGACGTTCTTCAGAGAGGGTAGCAATCTCCTTGGAATCAATGACTTGGAAAAACCAGTTGAACCAATGGCCACCGCTTCGATAGATAGGTAAAGACATGTCTCGTAAAAGTTCTTCCACCGCCTGAGGCCATCTAAAATAAAAGGAACGAGAGAGAGAGAGACAGAGAGAGATTCAGAAAGTTAACCCAGAGGGAAAATATAATAAAAAAGAGTAGTCCTCTCACCCGTAAGCATATATACCTGCCAGCCAACTCGGATTTGTCCAAGGTAAAATATGAGGAAACCGAATTCTCAACCAAGCAGCATGTTCCTCTGCTTTAGCTGTAGCCTCTTCTGGTGATGGGACCTTCAATGCTTTGTCACCTTGAAAATAGGACGAAATCCAATGTGCAGCTACTTCCGCTGTATAGCTAAAATTGGTTACGAACTAAATTAAAAAAAAAATTTAAAAAAACGATTGAGATGACACTTTTTTCTCTTTTTTTTTTTGAAGCGGTCTAAAAAACTAAGATCAGCCACTTACGAAAGCTCCAGCGATTGCAAAATCGCGTTTCTCAATATTTTTCGCAGGCACCAAACCGCGATATATCGAAAGCACCCAATTGTCTGTCTTGTATTCGGGAGCTTCGGGAGGCCGGTTCTTGAGGGATTCATAATTCCACTGTTTTTTTACAATTGTTTGCGGAGCATGCTTCGCGATTCCAATTTCTTCCGCCATTTCGGCTGTAAAACATCGAAAAGTGAGTATATATATACCCTTTCCCTCCCCCCTCCTCTTTCATCGCGAACAAGATGTTTTTACGTACGTGAAAAGAGGTTGGACCAAGAAGATTGATAACCAGTAGCCAAGATGACGACCTTGGTGGGTATTTCTTGTCCATTGCTTAATATGACAGACTTTCCGTCGCTTGAGTAACCCAAGGCGTGGACTGGAGCGATTATTTTGATCTTGCCAGCCAAGGCATGGGCCTGAAAGCTATCCGAACGGACTGCTCCTACATCGCTTGATCGGACACTCCAGAACAGTGGATATGGTGTGCATCGTAAGACGGAATCGGGTGGAACTCCATATGCGTTGAACTGTGTGTGTGTGTGTGTGTGTGTGTATGTGCATTGTGTGTGTATGTGTGTGTGTGGTATGTGTAGCAAAAAGGTGAAGACAAGGCCGATGTGACGAATGAGGAACCACCAACCGATGATTCTTCCACCTTTTTCCAAATGAATCGTACAATTGCACTTCCAATCGTTGTGGTATGCAAAAATCGTCTACGTCGGGATATTGTCAGCTTGGAAAATAAAAACTAGTAGCTTTGCATATGACTAACTCTATGTGAGTATGTAACGTTTGATGCGGGGTTAGAACGGGTAGTAGTCTTCATTCCAATTTTGAAAAGAGAAGCCAAGGTGATTAACGTTAAGGAAAGATCTAAAAAGAGACAACTGACGAACCTGCTTTTACGTATAAATGCTGGAGCCGGGGTCGTGCGGGCAATAAAGCCACCTATGGTTTTGGATGCCATCACCACTTTGCGACCTTCGTTAATCAACTTGGTGCAGATACTAAAAATAATCAGAACGGCCAAAAAGATTGAACAAAAGGACTTTTTTTGAAGGCTTACTCTTGTGCAGATTTGCCGCCACCAACCACAAGTATAATTTCATTCCCATCTTCCGATGCAGGCTTTACAGTATCAAGTATTTCGTCAAGGTGAGAGGCAAACTCGGTTGAATGAATGATGAGGCCCTGAAAATTTGCGTTATCTGCAGCTCCTTGAGATAGAGAAGAAGGTATATTCGGTTCACTGCATCCCTGGAAGGTGGTAAGAAGGCGCGTTAGTCAGCGAACAGTCCAGAACGTCAAAGGTCAAGCAGCGTACTCCAGTAGAAAGAATGATACGCGAAAAAATTAAAACTCGAGAGGAGCCATGACGGAGATCTTTAATTGTGATTTTCCATTTTCCTTTTTCATCGCGTTCTATATTCAGAACCTCCGTCTTCATCTGGAATTTGGCCTTGCCAATAAGGAATTTTTCCGTGAAATTCTCCATGTAATCACGTAGATCGATGCCAGAAATTCGACGACCGTTGTCGATAGTCAAGTTCTGTGGTGGAGGCATATCCATGCTCGAGAATCTATATTCACCATGAACGCTGTTAATAACAAACGTCAGCGACTAGACTGAACTGCGAAATTCGATACAAATGCTTACTTGTTGATGTAAAGACCCTTATAAACACGATCGCGCATCCATGTGCCGCCAACAGACTTATCCCTGGAGATGAGAGTAACATCTGTAAACCCGTCTTGTAGCAAGACATGAGCGCTGATGAGTCCAGCGGCGCCGGCACCGATTATCCCTACGGACTCTTGAAGGACATCAGAACTTGAATGCGACATGGTTGTGTGACCAACGATAATCAGAGGAGATCAATTGTGGATGAGAAAAGGGTGGTTATTCGGGATACTGTTCGGGTCTTGACCTTGTTCGCCCTTTATAGCTTTCTACGCTGGGTGGCTGAGTGGCAATAATAACCCTTTTTTGCATTGCGAAAATACGGTTGGTACTAGCAGACACAGTACACTAGCAGCAAGGCTAATTCGACCCGCGGCTCTGCAGTCCGAAAACCGGGGCCGCGTTGCGCATCGAGTTATGTTACGTAATAGTGTGGGGTTTCCACATCCGCAATAAGCGGGGGGGCGCGGGGGCAAGGCTCGCTTCGTAGCGCGGTAATTGTACATTGTATATGCTGTTATTTAGTATCTATAGATCTACGGGCATACTGGCGACGCGTGAGATGAATTGTACACACTTAGTCTTAAAAAGATAGAAACCACGAAAGACTTCACTCGCAAGTCGCAACAAGCATAAGCTCGGAGAAAAGGATGCACTGATGTATTGTAATGGGCTTCGAATAATCGCGCTCAACCTGTGAAGATTTTCTTAGATCATGTCAGAAATCTAATCATCGATTGACTCTTTTGGAGGATCAATCTCAATCGCTCCGACACAAAATTGTATACAAAAAAATACTCGGAAACTACTAACGTGATGTACTAGATGTCATATATCATATATCAAGTTTGGTATAGTTTGAACAGAAATTGAAGAGAGATACGAAGTGGACGAAAGGTGGGGGGGGGGGGGGGGGGGGTTTGGCCGAAAGATGGGGGGTCATGATATGAGTAGTCTCGACACCAACCAGACGCTATGGATGAAAACGATATCGTAGGCAACCCATCAACACTATTTCAAACCTCGAACAGCTTCTAGGCTAAGTGCGCCTTTATATTCACGACCAGATACTATCAATGATCCCTGTAAAATATTAGGGAACCTGTGTTTCTGTTCTATTGATCCATTATGCGCCTGACCTTACTGCCATGGCAGTAAGGTCTCTCTGATCTTAAGACGTTGTGTTGCTCTGGGTTTTTAATATATCTCTCCTCAACCAGGTTGCGTATTTAACGTTGGGTCGCCGCTTTCGGTGGTCATATGGGCTGTTTCAGCAACTTCCAAGAACACCTCTGACCATGTCATGTAACGTTGTATCGAAATCCATCGAAAATTCCCCGGCCGTTTATTAACGACGAACCCTAGCTTAATTTTTAAAAAGTGACACAGCACCACATATTTCGCTATCAAAGGAAAAGGACAACTCGCAACTTAAAATGAGGACAAGCTGTCCGGACCGACTTCAACTCACGAAAGGTCCATCACCTAAATAACGATCGCAATTAACAGATCATACTATCGACAACATGCAGTGTAGACTAAACATGGAAGGTAGCAATGGGGGGAGTGACCTCTTTGACAGCGGCAGGTGCGGGTACAGGAGTACCAGAAGGTGGAGCAACGCTGGAGGAGCCGGAAGGCGTAGGCGCCTTAGCACCCTTGTGGTGCTTGTGGTGCTTGTGGCCGTGGTGCTTCTTCTGCATGCTCTTGGCGGCCTTGTGGTATTTGTTGTGCTTGTCAGCCAAAGCCGCTTTGTAAACAGAAGGGTTGTGTTTGAGGTATATCCTGACGGCAGCTTTGTGGAGCTTGCTCTTCTTGTTGGCGAAAGCCTCTTTGAAGTGCTCGGTGTTGTTGAGGTACTGGCGGACGGCTTGCTTGTGGAACTTGTTCTTCTTCTGAGACAAGGCCTTCTTGAAGTTACCCTTGGTCTTGAAGTAGGTCTTGGCCTTCTGGCGATGCTCGAAGCGCTTAGCATCTTTGTGGTGAGGG
>Ga0193743_1001804_pt1 | contig 15594 bp, 13 predicted proteins | sample L2c2metaG_FD_143038 | JGI IMG/M metagenome (GOLD analysis project Ga0193743, IMG submission 143038) | Soil microbial communities from a riparian zone of the East river system, Colorado, United States - L2c2 | ecosystem: Environmental > Terrestrial > Soil > Riparian zone | place: USA: East River...
ACCTGGCCGCGCTGGCCGACGGCGCCGCGCTGCTGATCGCCGAGGCGACCTATCCCGAGGCGGTGCCCGGGCACAGCGCCGGCCGGTTGAGCAGCGCGCTGGACGCCGCGGCGGCCGCGACCACCGCCGGGGCCGGCCGGCTGCTGCTCACCCACCTCTGGCCGGGGCTGCCGGCCGCCGCCGCGGTCGACGCCGCCCGATCTGGGTTTGCCGGCCCGGTGGACATGGCGGACGCCGGTCAGACCTGGAATGTCACGGGTTAAAGTCGACCCCGTGGCGTTCCGCGGCTGGCCGAGTGAGGCACTGGAGTTCTACGAAGGGCTCGAGGCCGACAACTCGAAGACCTACTGGACGGCGCACAAAACCGTCTACGAAGACCTGGTCCGCGCCCCGATGACCGCGCTGCTCGAGGAACTGGAACCCGAGTTCGGCCCGGGCCGGATCTTCCGCCCCTACCGCGACGTGCGGTTCAGCGCCGACAAGTCGCCATACAAGACGGCGATCGCGGCGACGCTGACCCGCGGTGGCTACCTGCACCTGTCCGCGGAAGGGCTGGCCGCCGGCAGCGGGATATACCACATGGAGCGCGACCAGCTGGCCCGCTACCGGGCCGCCGTCGACGACGACAGGAGCGGCCCGCCGCTGGAGCGGATCGTCGCCGAGGCGGCCGCCGACGGGATCCGGATCGACGGCCACGACCGGCTCAAACGGGTGCCCCGCGGCTACCCGCCCGATCACCCGCGCGCCAATCTGCTGCGGCACAAGGGCGTGGTGGCCTGGAAGGAGTGGCCGGTCGCACCCTGGCTGGGCACCGCCGCCGCCAAGCGCCGGGTGGCAGACTTCCTCCGCGCGTCCGGGCCGCTCAACGAATGGCTGGCCACCCGCGTGGGCCCCAGCATGCCGGAAGCCGAATGACCGACAGGAGTGCGCCCGTGTCCGACATCGCGCCATACGAGTCCGTGCGGGAAGACTGGCAGCGGGCGCTGGCCGTGGTGGCCCACCCCGACGACCTCGAGTTCGGTTCCGCGGCGGCGGTGGCCCGCTGGACCGCGCAGGGCAAGGAGATCGTCTACTGCCTGGTCACCAGTGGCGAGGCCGGCATCGACGGGATGGCCCCCGAGGAGACCCGGGTGGTCCGCGAAGCCGAGCAGCGGGCCTCGGCCGGCGTGGTCGGCGTCTCCGCCGTCGAGTTCATCGGCCTGCCCGACGGGATCATCGAATACGGCGTGCCGCTGCGCCGCGAGCTGACCCGGGTGGTCCGCCGGCACCGGCCGGACATCGTGATCACCAACAACTTCCGGGATACCTGGGACGGCGCGGAGGCGCTCAACCAGGCCGACCACATGGCGACCGGGCGGGCGACCCTCGACGCGGTGCGCGACGCCGGCAACCGGTGGATCTTCCCGGAGTTGGGCCTCGAGCCGTGGGGCGGCGTCCGCCAGGTCTGGGCGGCGGGCTCCCCCGACGGCCGGCACGCGGTCGACATCACCGGCACCTTCGACCGCGGCCTCGAGTCGCTCCAGGCGCACGAGGCCTACCTGCGCGGGCTGGGCGAGGGCGCCTTCGACCCGGAGGAGTTCCTGGAGGGCGTCGGCCGCGCCGCCGGCACCCGGCTGGGCACCCGCTACGCCGCGCTGTTCGAGGTTTTCACGATCAACCTGTTCTGAGGGAGCCCGTGAGCGGGCCACGCGTCTGCTCTACCATCGTGCCCGGAGGTCGTTGGCGCCGGGCTGCGCGACCGACCATGGAGGCACCCCGATGTCGACTCCCGCGTCCGTTGCGGTCGAGCCTGGCACGGCACCGGCGCCCGACGGGTGGCGCCAGCGGCTCACCGGATGGCTGCGCGGCGGCGGCTGGGTCGCGGTGGCCGCCTACCTGATCGCGCAGGCCGGCCTGCTGTTCTGGTGGGCGGCGAACTTCCCGGGGCTGTTCAGCCCGGACTCCCTCGACTACATCTGGCAGTCGACCACCGGCAACTGGAACAACCACCACTCCATCCCGTACACGGCGCTGGTCTGGGTTTCGTTGCAGTTGACCGGCGGTGTCGGCGCGCTCACGCTCGGCCAGACGGTCGCGATGGCCCTCGCCGTCGCCTACCTGCTCACCGGCCTGCGGCGGCTGGGCGCACCGGCCGCCGCGCTGCTGCCCGCCGCCGCCGTGCTGGTCGCGCTGCCCCCGGTCGGCACGTTCTTCGCCTGCGTCTGGAAAGACGTCGGCTTCGTCATCGCCGTCACGTTCCTGGCCGGCACGCTGGTCCGGCTGGTCGCGGCAGACCGGGAACGGCGCGGCGGTCACCTGGTCGCTCTGCTGGCCGTGGAGGCGTTGCTGGCCGCGGTGTTCCGCCAGAACGGTTTCGTGATGGTCGTCATCGTCGCCGCGGTCGGCGCGGCCGTGCTGGCCGGTGCCCGGCTCAAGATCGCCGTCGCCGGCCTCGCGGCGATCGTCGTCGCGCTCGGGCTCAACCTGGCCGTGCTGCCCGCGCTGGGCGTGCAGAACGGCTTCGCCGGCGTCTCGCTGGAGGCGTTCGCCGGCGACATCGCGGTCGCCTACCGCCACGACCCGGGCAGCTTCACCGCCGAAGACCGTGCGGCGCTGGCGACCACCGCCCCGCTCTCGCTCTGGGAGTCGAGCGGCACCTGCGCGAGCACCGACACGACCGTCTACGACCCGGCGTACGACCGGGACGCCTCCATCGCCAACAAGGACGCGCTGATGGGCGTCTGGTACCGGGTCGCCCGACGGACGCCCGGCGAGGTGATCGCGACCCGGTGGTGCCGTGGGTCCCTCGCGTGGAGCGTCACACCCCGCTACGGCCTGTCCCGCAACCCCAACCCGTGGAGCGCGAAGACCTACGTGGCCCGCGATCCGCGGATGGGACAGACCCCGTTCCGCGGCGCCGTCGTCTCGAAGCCGCTCAACGACACCGTCTACCGGCTCGCGCAGCGCGGCGTCCGGGCCACCAACGGCCGGGGCGTCGAGTGGATCGCCTGGCGCGGCGCCACGCTCGCCTACCTCACCTACGTCGTGGTCGCGTTCGCCGTCTGGCGCCGGCGCAACCCGACGCTGCTGCTGCTCGCCGTGCCGACCGCCGCCGTCCAGCTCTCCGTGCTGCTGGTCAACAACGTGCAGGCGGCCCGCTACATGGCCGCGCCCTACATCGTCGGCGTGCTGCTGCTGCCGCTGCTGTTCGTCAAGAGATCAGCGCCCGTCGAGGAAGGCCAGGACGGCTAGCACGCGACGGTTGTCGTCGTCGGACGCGGCCAGCCCGAGCTTGCCGAAGATGCTCGCCGTGTGCTTGCCGACCGCGCTCTCGCTGAGAAACAGCCGTTGCCCGATCGCGGCATTGGACCGGCCCTCGGCCATCAGCTCCAGCACCTCGCGCTCGCGCGGGGTCAGCCGGCCGACCTTCTGGTCGCTCTGCGCGAACAGCTTCGCGATCACGTCCGGGTCCATCGCGGTGCCGCCGGCCGCGACCCGGCGCACCGCGTCGACGAACTGCTCGGCGTTGAACACCCGGTCCTTGAGCAGATAGCCGACCCCGCCGGTGCCGTCGGCGAGCAACTCGCGGGCATAGAGGCGCTCGACGTGCTGGGAGAGCACGAGCACCGGCAGCCCGGGCAGCTCGCGGCGGGCGGCGAGCGCGGCCTGCAGCCCCTCGTCGGTCTGGGTCGGCGGCAGCCGCACGTCGACCACCGCGACGTCGGGCCGCTCGTCGAGCAGGGCCCGGAGCAGATCCGGTCCGTTGTCGACGGCGGCGACGACGGAGAACCCGTGCGCGCTCAGGAGTTGCTTGAGTCCCTCCCGGAGGAGGTAGAGGTCTTCGGCGAGAACAACGCGCACGGGACCTCCAGCGTCACGGTCGTCGGTCCGCCGGCCGGACTGACCACCCGGACAGTACCGTCGAACGCCGAAAGCCGGTGCCGCATGCCCCGCAGCCCGCTGCCGACCGCCGGGTCGGCGCCGCCCCGCCCGTCGTCCTCGACCACCGCCGTCAGCACGCCGCCGGCGTGGGTGAACGCGATGGCGACCGTCGACGCCGCCGCGTGTTTGGCCGCGTTGACCAGCGCCTCGCTGACGGCGAAGTAGACGGCGGACTCGACCGGTTCGGGCGCCCGGCCGGCGAGCGCGCCCGCGACGGTCGCCGGCACCGGGCTGTCCAGCGCGAGCGCGCGGATCGCCTCGACCAGGCCGCGTTCCGCGAGCACCGGCGGGCGTACGCCGCGGACCAGGTCACGCAGCTCGGCCAGGGCCCGGGCGGTGCTCTCCCGCGCGTCCGCGACGAGCCTGCGAGCCGCGGCCGGGTCGGTGTCGATGAGCGCTTCGATCGCCCCCAGCGCCAGACCCACGGCGACCAGCCGGCCCTGCGCGCCGTCGTGCAGGTCGCGCTCGATCCGGCGCAGCTCGGCCGCCTGCGCCGACGTCGCGTCGGCCCGGCTCTCGGTGAGCTGCTCGACCCGCATCGACAGCCGGGCCCGCGCGGTCGGCGCGAGCAGCACCGCGCTCCACCGGCCGTGCCAGTGCAGCGCGGCCGGCGCGGCCAGCGCACCGGCGACGACCAGCACCACGCCGGCCACCAGGGCGAGGGCCGGCCGGTCGGCGAGGAAGGCCAGCGCCGGCGGGTCCTCCGCCCGAGCCAGCCGGAGCAGCGCCGGAATCGCCACCTCGATCAGGCCGTAGCCGACCGCACCGGCCGACGCCAGCACCAGCGCGCCGCCGACGAACGGGTCGGTGACCGTCCACAACAGATCGCGCCAGGTCGCCGGGTCGTGCCAGATCCAGTCCAGGCGCTGGAAGAACCGGGTCCAGCCGCTCGACTTGTAAAGGTGGGCGCCGACCGCGTAGAGGCCGTCGGGGCGGCGGTCCGGCAGCGCCGGCTCGGGCCGGTAGGGCGTCTGGATCGGCACGCCCGACCACTGCTCGGCGAGCCGGCGGCGGATCGCGGTGACCCGCCGGGTCAGCGCCGCGTTCTCCGGTACGGCGCCGACGACACCCACGGCGAAGAGTGCCAGCACCGCGGCGGAGAGCACTGCGAGACCGACGGTCACCACGGTCATCCCGCCGAGCGCCGCCAGCCGCAGCAGTGTGAAGAATCGACTGCCCAGCCAGGCTTTCAGTGAGCCGACCTCGGCGCGCGGCCCGAGCATCCGCCGGGTCCAGCTGTCGTGCGCCCGCAGCGCGGCGGGCGCGACCACGACGCCGAGGGCAATCAGGGCGAGCCCGACCGGGATCCAGTAGACGGCCCGCTGCCCCGCTTCGGTGGCGACGGCCAGGCCGCCGACCACGAGCGCGGCCGGGCCGGCGCCGAGCACTCCGCCGACCACCGGGTTGAGCAGCATCCAGCCCGTGTCCCGCCAGGTCGCCGCGTCGCCCAGCACCCAGTTGAGGTAGCGGTACTGCCGGGGCCAGAACGGCGTGCGGTAGAGCCGCCGGTCGTGCCGGTAACGCCCGTCGGCCTCGCGCTCCGGCGGGCCGGGGCGGTCTCGGTAGGGCGTCGGGATGTCGCCGCAGGACCGGCGCACCAGGTTGGTGATCCGGCGGAGCTGGGCCATCGGCCAGGGCAGCAGGAAGATGATGCCCAGGCCCAGGCCGGGCACGAAGAGCACGAGGTGCACAACCAACAGCACGGCGGACGCGACCGCGTAACCGCCGCGGAGCAGGCCACGTGCCAGAGCACCGAGTCCACGGGTCATGTGCCACAGTCTCGCCGAACGCAGGTCCCGCGGGCAGTGTGTCCAGGCGCCGTCCTGGGGGGTGTAGCTAGCCACACCGGGCCGGGTGGCTGAACGCATTCTGCGTGCCGGCCGGAATTTCTAGCGTTCTCGGCATGACAACGAACGCGCTCCGGCTCGCCGGACTGACTAAGCAATTCGGAGATCAGACCGCGGTCGACGCGATCGACCTGACCGTCCCGACCGGATCGTTCTTCGGTCTGGTCGGCCCCAACGGCGCCGGCAAGACCACGGCGCTCTCGATGGCCGTCGGCCTGCTGCGCCCCGACGCGGGCACCGCCGAGATCTTCGGCACCGACGTCTGGCGGGAACCGACCGCGGCCAAGCGACTCGTCGGGGTGCTGCCCGACGGTATGGCGATGACCGAGCGGCTGACCGGCCGGGAGATGCTCACCTACCTGGGCCACCTGCACGGGCTGCCGGCCGGCGTGGTCGCCGACCGGGTCGACGAGCTGCTCTCGGTGCTCGACCTGGACCGCGCCGAGCGCACCCTGATCCTGGGCTACTCGGCCGGCATGCGGAAGAAGATCGCCCTGGCCAGCGCACTGCTCGGCGGGCCGCGGCTGCTGGTGCTCGACGAGCCGTTCGAGGCGGTCGACCCGGTGTCCGCGCTGACCATCCGGTCGATCCTGAAGCGCTTCGTCGCCGGCGGCGGCTCGGTGGTGCTCTCCAGCCACGCGATGGCGTTGGTCGAGCAGCTCTGCGACACGGTCGCGGTGATGAACGCGGGCCGCGTCGTCGCGGCCGGCCCGATCGACGAGGTCCGCGGCGGCCGCACGCTCGACGAGGTGTTCGTCGAACTGGTCGACGCCCGCACGGCTGGCGAGGAGGAGCTGTCATGGTTGGCGTCCTGATGCGGATGAAGTGGCAGATCCTCCGCAACTCGTTCACCGGCACGAAGGCGACGACGACGATCACCGGCGTGTTGGCCGGTCTCGCCGCCGCCGGCTGCACCCTCGCTCTGACCGTTTCGGCCGGTCCCGACCGGGCCGGCGGCGCGCTCCTGCTGACGATGGCGTCGTGGCTGCTCGGCTGGATCGTCGGCCCGATGATGGGCGGCACCGACCCCGGCGTGCGCCGGGAACACCTGCGGCACGTGCCGCTCACCGACCGGCAGCTCGCCACCGGGCTCTTCGGCGCCGCGCTGGTCGGGATCGGACCGGTGGCCACCCTGGTCGCCGGAACCTCGTTGATCTGGTACGCCCTGCGGATCGGCGCGTCCGCCGTACCGGTGGCGGTCGTGACCCTGGTGCTGTTCGTCCTGCTGCTGGTCGCACTCTCCAATGTGGTCGTCGCACTGGTCGGCCGGGTGCTCAACAGCCGGCTGAGCGCCGCGCTGATGGCGGTGCCATGGGGCGTGCTGGTCTGCCTCGGCGCACAGGGTTGGGTGATCATCGCGGCGATCACCGGCGGCCCGGAGGCGGCGCTGCCCCCGGTCATCGCCGACAAGCTGCGGCTGGCGCCCTCGGGCTGGCCGGTCGTGGCGATCGAGGCCGCCGGGCGGGGCGACTGGGCTCTGGTCGTGGCGGCCGTCGCCGGACTGGTCGCGCTCATCGCCGCCGCCCTCGCCGGCTGGGCGCTGCTGCTGCACCGGCCGGTACCCCAGACGGTGATCCGCGGCGCCCGCTGGCGCGGCTGGCGCCCGCCGACCCCGCTGGCCGCCGTGCTCGGCAAGGAGTTGCGCACCTGGCGCCGGGACATGATCCGGATCCACTTCCTGAGCTTCTCCCTGGTGTATGCGCTGACCTACACGCTGCTCCCGCTGCTCATCAACGTGACCGACTACCTGCCGATGACCGGCGTGTTCTTCGCGGTGCTCGCGGTCGGCAGCAGCGCGCACCTGCACAGCTCCGACGGCACCGCGCTGTGGCAGACGCTGCTCGCACCCGGTGCGCAGCGGGCCGACATCCGCGGCCGCCAGCGCGCCTGGTTGCTGGTGGTCGCTCCCCCGGCGATCGCGCTGACCGTGGTCGGGCTGATCTGGCACGGCCGGGCCGACATGGTGCCCTGGGCCGCCGGCCTGTTGCCGCTCGTACTCGGTGGCGGTGTCGGGCTGTTGATCCTGATCTCGGTGCTCATGCCGATGCGCATCGTCGACCCGCACCTGCGGGGCAACAACCCGGGCTCCGACGGCGCCGGCACCGCCGGGATCGTCTGGCTCGCGCTGCTCGCGCTGACCGTCCTCGCGTCGCCGGTGCTGGCCCTGCTGATCACCGGCACGGTCCGGCACAGCGAGCTGCTCCGCTGGTCTTCGGTGCCGGTGAGCGTGCTACTCGGCATCCTGCTCGCCTGGGGCTTCGGCCAGCTGGCGATCACCCGGCTGACCCGGCGCGGGCCGGAGCTGCTGGCCAAGCTGGGCTGACGGCTGGACAAAAGGAAGGGCCCCTCGCCAGCGCGAAGGGCCCCTCCTGCTGGCCTGGATCAGGTGGCCGACGGGGTCGGCGTCGCACCCGCCGGCAGCGTCAGCACGGCGTCGATGAGGTAGACGGTCGCGTTCCTGGTCTGGATGTTGCCGCAGACCACGCTCGCGGTGTTGTTGACGGTGAAGTCCTCACCGCTGCCCGTCACGGTCAGGTTCTGGCCTTCCATCGTCTTGTGCGTGCCGGCCAGGTTGCTCGGGCTCAGCCGCTGCGGCACCACGTGGTATTCCACCACCCGGGTGAGCTGCGTCTTGTTGGCCAGCAGCGCGTTGAGCTGAGACTGCCCGAGCTGGTTGAACGCGTCGTTGGTCGGCGCGAACACGGTGATGTTCTGCGCGTTGTTGAGCGTATCGGTCAGCCCGGCGGTCTTGATCGCGTTCGACAGCGTCGACAGCTGCGGGTTGCTGGCCACCGCGGTGGCTACCGGCTGCGAGGCCATCGACGACAGGCTGCCGGCACCCGAACTGGGCAGCGACGAGCAGCCGGGGCCGAAGGCCGCGCCACCACCGGCGGTGTTGGACCCCGACGGCTGAGGGCTGGCACTGCCGCTGGGCGACGCGGACGCCGACGCGCCACCGGTGGGCGCGAGGGCGGTGGACGGGCTGGTGTCCGAGCCGCACGCCGCCATGGCCAGGGCCATCGCGGCCACCGTGACGGCGAGACCCGCTGTCCTGAAGACACGCATGATGCTGAGATCCCCTCATGTCGGTTTTAAGATGCTTTACACAGATTCGTACCAGCATGGGCGGACCGATGATGCCTACTTGACGTAATCGAGACATAGCGTTACGTAAGCCGACCCGGTGGATGGGCCGCCCGTGCGGCGTACCGTGTAAATGCCTGTTAATTGGCAATTGATCGGAGTTGGTGAATGACGCGGCGGGTCGGGCTGGCCGCGTACGGTCTGTGGATGGCGGTGCTGACGGCCGTCTACTTCGTGGTGCCCGACTCCTGGCTGACCGGCATGTGGACCGTGATCAGCGTCAGTGGCGTCGCCGCCGTCTTCGTGGGCATCCGGATCAACCGGCCCCGGATGGCCAGCACCTGGCTCTGGTTCTTCGCGGCGCTGGTCTTCCTCGCCGCCTCCGACCTGGCGTTCAACCTGACCCGGGCGGGCGGCCCCGCCAGACCCCCGCTCACCCTCTCCGACGACATATTGCTGCTGATCTCGTTCAGCTTGCTCGCCGTCGCGCTGGTCAAGTTCGCCCGGGCCGCGGAACCTCGCCGCGACCGGCCCGCGCTGATCGACGCGCTCGTGCTGGTCCTCGGCACCGGGCTGCTGGTCTGGGTACTGCTCGTCGAGGCCAATTTCGAGCAACCGGCCACCGGCGTGGTCGCCGACATCCTGCAGATCGCCTACCCGGTCGCCGACATCATCCTGCTCGCCCTCGTCGTGCGCCTCGTCACCGCCGTCCGGTTCAGCCCGGCCGTGCTGCTGCTCGTGCTCGGCACGGCGGGCTACATGGTCGCCGACGCGCTCTTCCGGGTCGGCCGGATCGACGGAAACTGGCCCGTCGGCACCCCGCTCGACCTGGGCTATTTCGCGCTGTACGCGTTCTGGGGCGGCGCCGCGCTGGTGCCGTCGATGCGCGGGATAACCGAGTGGCAACTACCCCGCCCGCGGGAAGCCACCGTCCTGCGGCTGGTGCTGCTCGGGCTGTCCGCGCTGATCCCGCCCGGAATCCTGTTCTACGAGTCGCTGGCGTTCGACAGCGTCCGCCACGGCGTGGTGATCGCGGTCGCCTCGTTGGTGATGTTCATGCTGGTGCTGACCCGCCTGGCCTATCTTGCGCAGCGACTCCGCGAGCAGATCGCCCGGGAGCGCGGGCTGCGTGAGGTCACCGCGGCGCTGGTCTCGGCCGCCGACAACGAGGGCATCGCCGACGCGCTCGACGACGGCATCCGCCGGGTGCTGGGGCCCGGTGCCACCTACCGGTTCCTGCTGCTGACCGACGGCGCCAACAGCGCGACGCCCGGGCGGCACATGGGCAGCCTGCCGACCGACCCGTCGCACGAGGCGATCCGCCGGCTCCGCGAGCCCACCCTGATCCACTCCGGCGACCTGCCGCGACCGACCATCGAGGCGCTCGGCGCCCGCCGGATCCCCGACGGGCGCCAGACGCAGATCCTGGCCCTACCGCTGCCGATCGGTGACGGCGGCGAGGACACGACCGGCGCCATGCTGGTCGACGCCGCGGAGCGCGCGCTGGTGATCGCGCAGGACCGGCTCGCGGTGCTCGCCTCGCAAGCGGCGCTGGCCATCGACCGGGTGGCACTCAGCGAGAAGCTGCGCAAGCGCACCAGCGAGGAATACTTCCGGGCGCTGGTGCACAACGCCGCCGACGTCATCCTGATCGTCGACAGCGCGGACCGGATCGCGTACGCGAGCCCGTCCGCCGAGGCGATGTTCGGCGACGTCGACCTGGTCGGCACCGCATTGCTCGAGCACAGCGACCCGACCGAGCGACACCGGGCCGAGCGGGTGTTCCGGCGGCTCCAGCGGCAGCCCGCGGACAACACCGAGATCAACGCCCGCGGCAGCACCGACTGGACGCTGAAGCGCGCCGATGGCACCGCGGTCCAGGTCGAGATCTCGGTCCGCGACCTGCGCGACGACCCGACCGTGCGCGGGCTGGTCTTCACGCTGCGCGACGTCACCGACAAGCGCCGCCTGGAGCGCGAGCTCACCCACCGGGCCAACCACGACGCACTGACCGGACTGGCCAACCGGGCGTTGTTCGCCGACCGGATGCAGAAGGCGATCGACGCGCGGCGCGGCGTCGTCGGGGTGCTGTTCATCGACCTCGACGACTTCAAGGTGGTCAACGACACGCTCGGGCACGCCAGCGGCGACCAGTTGCTCAAGGCGGTGGGCCGGCGGATCAGCGCCGCGCTGCGCCCGCACGACACGGCGGCCCGGCTCGGCGGCGACGAGTTCGCCGTGCTGATCGACGACGCCCGCGAGCCGGCCGACGTCGAGGACGCCGCCGACCGGATCACCCGCTCGCTGCGCGATCCCTACACCATCGGCGGCCACCAGATCAGCGGCTGGGCCAGCATCGGGATCGGCACCACCGCCGACGCCGAAGACGGCGCCGAACTGCTGCGCCAGGCCGACCTCGCGCTCTACGTGGCCAAGGGCGCCGGCAAGAGCCAGTGGCGGCGCTACCAGCCGGAACTGCACACCACGATCGTCGAGCGGTTGGAGCTGCGCACGGAGCTCGACCACGCGATCCACAACGGCGAGCTGGCGCTGGAGTTCCAGCCGATCGTCCGGCTCTCCGACGGGCACACCGCGGGCTTCGAGGCGCTGCTGCGCTGGGACCACCCGACCCGCGGCCGGCTCTACCCCGACGCGTTCATCGACGTGGCCGAGGAGTCCGGGCTGGTGGTGCCGATCGGCGAATGGGTGCTCAAGACCGCCATCGAGGCCGCACGGACCTGGCGGCGCGGGCAGCATTACGGTGCGCCGTACGTGGCCGTCAACGTCTCGGCCCGGCAGTTCCGCACCCCCGGCTTCGTCCGGCTGGTCAAGCGGGAGCTGGCCGGACACGGCCTGCCACCGTCGTGCCTGATGCTGGAGATCACCGAGAGCCTGCTGCTCCGCGACGACGAGCAGGTCTGGGACGACCTGGCCCAGGTGCGCCGGCTCGGCGTGCGGGTGGCGATCGACGACTTCGGCACGGGCTACTCGTCGCTGAGCTACCTGCGGCACGTGCCGCTCGACGTACTCAAGATCGACCGGCTGTTCACCGGCACGATCGCGACGTCGGCGCAGCAGCGGGCGCTGGTCGACGGCATCGTGCGGCTTGCACACACGCTGGGCCTGGAGGTGGTCGCCGAGGGCATCGAGACCACCGAGGAACGCGACCTGCTGCGCCGCACCGGCTGCCCCTACGGCCAAGGCTTCCTGTTCTCCAGACCGATGCCCCTGCCGGACGCCCTGCGCTGGCTACGCCAGAAAGAACTGGCGGCCTAAAGCTTGGCGATCCGGCCGTCTGCGCGGGACCGCTCGGCGGCCGCCAGCACCGCGACCACGTCGCGTCCGAAGTGGACACCGACGTCGTGCTTGGCGCCGCCGATCTCGGCGATCAGCAGGTCGATGGCGTTGGCGAAGACGGCGCGCACGTCGCCCTCGCCGCGGGGGACCGAGGCGATCCCGTGCTCACCGAAGAACGTGATGTCACGCAGCACCGCGGCCGGCGGCGCGTCGACGGTCAGCGTGACCGTGCTGACCGCGCCGGAGGTGTGCCGCAGCAGCAGGTTGGTGGTGGCCCGCGGACCCTCGACGGCGGACACCTCGGCGACCGGGCCGAGCACCGGCAGCACCTGCGACAGCGCGTGCGGGCCGACGTCCCAGAGCCCGCCCTCGGTGCGCCGCCAGGGCGACGCGCCGTAGGGGTTGCCGGGCTGGAAGATCGAGCTCAGGTGGGCCACCCGGCTGCCCTCCCAGCCGCCGGTGGCGACGATCTCGCGCAGCGCGGCGGTCACCTTGTCGTCGAACCGAGCGGTGAAGAACACCACCGAGGCCACCCCGGCCTCGTCCGCGGCGGCGACCACCCGGTCGGCCGCCTCGACGCTGAGCGCGAGCGGCTTGTCGAGCAGCAGGTGCCGGCCGGCCTTGGCGGCCCGCTCGGCGATCCCGGCCTGCACGTCGGGCGGCAGCGCGACAGCCACCGCGTCGACGTCGGCGAGCAGCGCGTCGACGTCGGCGTAGGCCCGGCTCCCGGTCTCGCCAGCCAGCGCGGCCGCCTTGGCCGGGTCACGGCCCCAGACACCGACGAGCTCGGCGTCGGGGTGGGCGACGATCGCGGGCGCTTGGGTGGCGGTGGCCCAGGGGCCGGTGCCGAACAGACCGAACCGGAGAGGCATGGGGCCCAGTCTGCCCGATGAGCTGGGGCGCCCTCGCGCCGAGTACGGTGTGCCCGTGAACGGCGCGCTCTCCGGACTCGTGATCGGCCTGTCGCTGCTGGTCGGCGTGTGGGCCCTGGTCGAGGCGCTGCGCGACCGCGCCCCGGGCCGCGGTCACCTCATCGGGTTGGGCCTCGTCGAGGTCGCCCTGATCGCGCTGCTCATCTCGGCGGCGGTCGCGGCCTCCGGCGGCGACCGGCCGGCCAGCGCGGTGACGTTCCTGGGCTACGTCGTGACGATCATCTGCCTACCGCCGCTGGGCTACGTGCTGGCCAAACTGGAGCCGACCCGCTGGGGCTCGGTGATCATCCTCGTGGTCTGTCTGACGGTTCCGGTGCTGGTGTTGCGCCTGCAGCAGACGTGGCAGGTGGTGACAAGTGGCTGAGCAGACCGCGCCCCGCACGCTGGGCACCGGCCCCGGCCGGGTGCTGATCGCCGTCTACGGCATCTTCGCGCTGTCGGCCAGCGGCCGGGCCGTGGTGCAGATCGCCTCGAAGTTCACCGAGGCGCCGCTGGCCTACCTGCTGTCGGCGATCGCGGCCGCGGTCTACATCGTCGCGACCGTCGCCCTGGCCAAGGGCGGCGAAACCTGGCGCCGGGTGGCGCTGGTGAGCTGCTCGATCGAGCTGGCCGGCGTGCTCGCGGTGGGCCTGCTGACCGTCTTCGACGCGGCGGCCTTCCCCGACGACACGGTCTGGACCGACTTCGGCCGCGGCTACGGCTATGTCCCGCTGATCCTGCCGGTCATCGGCCTGCTCTGGCCCCGCCACGCCGGCAAGCGCCGCACCGCCGCCTAGAACAGCACCCCAAGCTGGGGGCCGCCGGAGACGTAGATGACCTGGCCGCTGACGAAGCCGGCGCCTTCGCTCGCCAGGAACGAGATCGTGTGGGCCACGTCTTCGGGCTGGCCGATGCGCTTGACGGCGGTCTGCTCGGCGCCGCCCTTCTTGAGCGTTTCGAAGTCGATGCCCATCCGGGCCGCCGTGGCGGCGGTCATCGCGGTCTCGATGAAGCCCGGCGCGACCGCGTTGGCGGTCACCCCGTAGCGGCCGAGCTCGATCGCCAGGCTCTTGGTGAAGCCCTGGATGCCCGCCTTGGCCGCCGCGTAGTTGACCTGGCCCCGGTTGCCGAGCGCCGAGGTGCTCGACAGGTTGACGATCCGGCCCCACTTGGCCTCGACCATGTGCACCTGCACCGCGCGGGTGACCAGGAACGCGCCGCGCAGGTGCACGGAGAGCACGGTGTCCCAGTCGTCGTCGGTCATCTTGAAGATCAGGTTGTCGCGCAGCACACCGGCGTTGTTGACCAGCACGGTCGGGACGCCCAGCTCGGCCACCACCCGGGCGACCGCGGTCTCGACCTGCTCGCGGTCGGCCACGTCGGCGCCGATGCCGACCGCCGTGCCGCCGGCGGCGGTGATCGCCTCCACAGTGGACTTGGTCGCGGTCTCGTCGAGGTCGAGCACCGCCACCGCGAGGCCGTCGGCGGCCAATCGCTGTGCCGTGGCCGCGCCGATCCCGCGCGCCGCACCTGTGACGATCGCCACTCGCATGACCGGAAGACGTTCTGCCGCGTCAGCGGCAGGACGTCTGAGGACCTCAGGCTCACTAGCCATGTGTCTGCCTCCCCTTGAGTTACCGCAGAGTAGCGGACGCCGGGCTCAACCGGCAGGGCTGCGATTCAGGCGGATCCAGCGGTAGCCGTAGCCCGCCAGCTTCAGCTCGGAAAGGTCGCCGACCGGCGGGTATTCCTGGTCGGCCAGCACGTCGTTGGGGTGGTCGGCGTCGACAGCGAGCTTCCCGAGATCGACGTTCGCCGCGCGGCGGCCGAGGTTGTGCAGAAAGAGCATGCAGCCGGTCGGACCGTCCGCGCGGTGCGCCAGCACGCCCGCGGGCACCGCGACGTCGACGTGCGCGCAAGACCCGGCACCGGCCTCGGGCGCCTCGCGCAGGGTGCGGATCATCCGCTCGAACCAGGACAGCAACGAGTTCGGGTCGTGCCGCTGGGCGGTGACGTTGACCTGCTCGTAGCCGAACTCGCCACCCGACACGACCGGGCGGACCAGCCGGTCCGGCGCCGCGCTGGAAAATCCGCCATTGGGCAGGACAGACCATTGCATGGGGGTACGGATCGCCTGCCGCCCCGGCAGCGACAGGTCCTCGCCCATGCCGATCTCCTCGCCGTAGCGGAGCACCGGCGTGCCGCGCAACGAGAACTGCAGCGCGTAGGCCAGTTCCAGCCGGCGCCGGTCGTTGCCGAGCATCGGGGCGAGCCGGCGGCGGATGCCCCGGTCGTAGATGCGCATGTCCTCGTCGGGTCCGAACGCCGCGTACACCTCGGCCCGTTGTTCGGCGGTGAGCCGGGAGAGGTCGATCTCGTCGTGGTTACGCAGGAACGTCGCCCACTGCCCGCCCGCTGGGAGCACGGGGGTGTCGCGCAGCGCGTCGATCAACTGCTCCGGGTCTTCGCGGGCGAGGGCGAGCACCAGTCGCCCGTTGAGCATGAAGTCGAAGAGCATGTGCACGCGGTCATTT
>Ga0193743_1001805_pt1 | contig 15590 bp, 12 predicted proteins | sample L2c2metaG_FD_143038 | JGI IMG/M metagenome (GOLD analysis project Ga0193743, IMG submission 143038) | Soil microbial communities from a riparian zone of the East river system, Colorado, United States - L2c2 | ecosystem: Environmental > Terrestrial > Soil > Riparian zone | place: USA: East River...
AGCGGGAACTTCACCTGGCGGTATCGCAACACGCTGGCACTCGAACGGACACTGACAATTCACTCTTATCATCTCATACCCTACGCCAATGCTGAGTTTTACTACGAAAGCCAATACCGAAAGTGGAGTACGACCGCACTCTACGCGGGCGCTCTTTTCTCCATGGGAAAGCACTTTCAACTTAGGCCTTACTATGAGCACCAAAACAATACCGGTAGACCCCCCAACAAACAAGTACATGGCGTGGGGTTGGCGTTGGAGATCTACTTGTCGAAGAAAGTCAAGTAAGCGCTCGATACGCGCTGATACGTGTAAGCTCTGGCATTGGATTTGCGATTGCATTGTGAACCGTGGCGTGGACGACTCTTTTCAGAGCGATATCGCGTAACGGGCTTAGGTCGAACAATTAGATTTTGTAATCAGTGAGCAAGAGCTTGATCGCAATCTCGTCGAAAATCTGGCCTGGATTGGCGGGTTGTGAAGGTTCGACTGCCTACGCGATTGCTTGGACACGACAATGCCTTACGCGCCGTGCCTCGCACCAACCCCCTCTCTTGCCCTGAGTTTGAAACGACTTCCCAATCATTCATGTTGGCCCGCACTCCTTTACCGAACCAAATCGTACGGACGCAGTGTTTCTGGGCTCTTGCACGGCAGTGTTAGACCACCGCGGGGCGAGGCTGTGCTACAGACGTTGCAGCTCAGCCACTCTACTTATCGCGTTAATGATCGCTGTTTCCTTTAGAACGTGAACCAGGTAAAGGCCGCCTTCCACCCAGTGGTCTTCGTGGTCGCAGTAAAAATCGCGCCTGTACTCACCGTGGGATCGGTCTTTACCTGACCGGCACGCCAAGCGTGTTGCTCGACACCGAAAGGTTCGTCGGATCGAGGTTGGAGGTGCCCGTCATGTTCAGGCTCAGGTTTGCCGTTGCAATCGTGCTGGTGTCGGTAGGCACCTTATTCACGATGGGCTGTCGTGCTGGGTATGCTGCGTAGAAGTCACAAAACGACGGCTGCGGTAGTCCGTTCGGACTGGACACGCCGAACCACACCTGGCGTAAATGATGGGTCTGTCGTCGAGTTGAGAAAGATTTTGTACCGCGTCCAGTTCTGCGGCGTTGTCAAATGAACAAATTTTACGCTTTGCACTTTCCCTGGAAGCAGCGGCTGGCCGGCGTCTCCGCCGCGATCGCCATCGTCGCAGCATCGTGGGTGCCCAGCGCGCAGCGCTATGGCGGCAGCCTGCTGTTGCCGCTGAGTTCATTCGCGCCAGCGAGTTCTTGGATTGGCTCAGGGCATTCTGACCAGGCACCTCGGCATACATGCCGCGGTAAATGCGGTCCATGCGGTGGCATCATCATGACCTGGGGGCTACTCACACCGGTGGTCATCTCGGGGCAACAGTCGGCAACCTGCAGCAGTCCGATTCAAAGAATCGAAGCCCCATTGCCCGCGGCTGACCATCTTTCACTCGCCGGGATGGCCTTCTTGCTGCTGTACTACCTTTCAGACGAACCATACCTGGCCTACACCCGCGGCCGGCGCCATGGCGGTTGCCGGCCTGTATCTCGCAAGTCGACTCCCTGTGACGCAGCGCACGATCTACGCGGGCTCTTCATGATTTCGTCCTGCCAACGGCGTTAGGTCTCTATCAGAGGCTCTGCGCTCGGTTCGGCGATGCAGAAATGACAAATCTCTGACCCCTCCATGACATCGTTGCGCCGCTAAGAGCAGTATCGTGTGCAGTAGATAGTTGGACAGAATAATGCAAATCACGATAACAAAAACAAGACAAGGTCTGCTCTCTTTCATCGCGGTCATCTTTCTCGCACCAACGCTCTGCGCAGCGAACGCCTCTGCCCATCCCGGCACGCCAATCGAGCAAGGATTCAACGACATGTACAACCTCGATTTCTCCGCCGCGCATCATCAGTTCGATGTATGGGAAGCCGCGTATCCCGATGACCCCATGGGACCCGTCTGCCACGCCGCCGCGCTGCTTTTCACGGAATTCGACCGGCTCGGCGTTCTCGAGTCTCAACTCTTCACCGACGACGACCGATTCGATGACCGCCGGAAGTTGAGTCCCGATCCGCAAACCAAACGGCAGTTCATGGCTGCCCTCGACAGGGCCGACGCTCTTGCCGACAAGGCGCTACAGCGCAACAGCCAGGATGCCAACGCCGAATTCACGAAGATATTATCTTTCGGCCTTCGCTCAGACTACGCTGCACTCGTCGAGAAGCGTGATCTCGCCGCCCTCCGCTACACGAGGCAGGGAAGACAGTTCGCGGAAGTGCTCCTCAAGCAGAAACCGGATGACTACGACGCTTATCTCGCAGTAGGGGTCGAAAACTATTTGTCAGGAATCAAACCAGCCCCAGTACGCTGGCTCCTCTCCGCCGGCGGAGTCGAAACCGACAAGGCGCAGGGGATTCACGACCTAGAGCTGACCGCCACGCATGGAGACCTGCTAGCTCCGTTCGCCCAACTATTACTTGCCGTATCAGCACTCCGCGACAAGGACCAATCCCAAGCCTGCAGCCTGCTCACCGGTTTGTCGCAGCGTTACACGCGCAATCCCCTCTACCGACATGAACTTACCCAGAACCACTGTTGACGTCGGCCTCATCTCGCTAACCTCCGCGCTCACCTTTAGATCGCAGCGATATCGGCTCGGCCCCTGAAACTCATCCGCCCACATTGATTGAGTGAACACCTGCCGGCTTATTTCATCAGCAACTCCAGGAGCGCGGAGTTCCAGATGAATTCGTGGACATAATTGCGGCAACTGCAACAGCAAAAAAAGCGGCGATCCAAAAGCGCCACGATTGGTCCTTCACGAGTGAATGTTGTGCCAGTAGTTGCTGTGCCCACCTCCAAGGAGGGGGCACAGCGACGTTCCTGGCTTGTGGGACGACTGTTTCAGAATTGCAAGCGCATCGCGAACTGCAATTGCCGCGATGAGCCTGCATCGCCTACGGCAGTGCGGGTCGCGCTGATCTGTCCAAAGGTGCTGGTCGCTGCTCCGCTCGCCGTCAGGTTCGGATTGGCGAAGTTTACATGATTGAAAAAGTCGAATGCGTCGACGCGCAGTACCAATGAAGTAGCTTCGGCGATCCGGGTGGTCTTTTCGAGTGAGAGGTCGCTGTCCGCAAAACCGGGACCGGTGAGCGCGTTACGCCGCATGTCGCCAAATCCTGTTGGCTGGGCAAAGAAAGTGCAATTCACAGTAAGTGCGGCGCAGGCCATGCCCTGGATGAACGACACATTTCCATTGGGAAGTATAGGTCCGCGGCCGGTGGAGTATATCCCGACCAGAGTGGGTCGGACCGTGGCGGCCACTCCGTTGAATGTCGATGGAGTGACGACGTTCATCGGATTGCCGCTTTGCAACTGCGTGATATTTGCCAGTAGCCAGCCTTCCACGAAGCGGTTTCCGTGGAACGGCAGGTCCCATGTTCCCGAGAACACGAAGTGATGACGGGCGTCGAAGTCGGAAAGTCCATAATCGGCCTTCGGGTCGAAGTTGTTCTGCAGAGTATAGGTGCCCTGGGAACCGAGCGAGTTGAGGTCCTGTGACTTGGACCAGGTATAGGTGGAGTTGATTTGCAGGCCATGGGCCAGTGATTTGCGGACGGTGAACCAGAGAGCGTTGTAGTTGGAAAGTGAGTCGGAATCGACGTACGCGATGTTGCCGAGGCCAGCGCCGGGTCGGATGGAGCTTGCGGGTGACACTTGAGGAAATGGCCGCTTGCCGGGTCCTGCCGGAAAGTTGAGCTGGTTGAAGTTTCTTTGAATGCGGAGATGCTTACCCTGCGAGCCGATGTAGCCGATCTCCATCACGATACCCGGGCCAAACTGTTGTTGAAGGTTGAGATTGTAGCTTTCGGTATAGGCATTACTGAGCTTCGGATTTATGGCGCTGGGGGCGAGCGATGCAAGCGCGGCGCTCGAGTAGAGGGTACCTACCGAAAGGCTGCCGGTCTGGCTTACCGGGTAGGCATTGGGCGGATTACCCGCCAGGCCGGTGACGGCATTGCTAACCGGCGCATCCGCCATAAGCCCATAACCGCCGCGAAGAATGGTATTTCCTTTACCGAAGACGTCGTAGATGAAACCGACACGCGGCTCGAAATTGTAGTTTTGGTTGTAGGGCTCACTGACAGGCACGAGACTGCTGGTCGTCGGATCGAAATTAATGAAGCGGCCGCCGCCTTCGGTGGGCGTTCCGTTCCATTCGAAGCGAAAACCAAGCTCCGCCTGAAATCTCGGCGTGACCTTGTAGTTGTCCGAGGCAAACGCGCCGACGGCGTTCTGAAAGATGCGGCTTGTCACCTGAGTCGGCGTTACGGAGAATGCGCTGGCGGTGCCGTTGATGAAGTTCGCGGTGGAACTGAATGTGAGGACTCCCGGGGTTTGATTGAAGGAATCGCTGATAAAGCGACGGTATTCCCCACCAGCCTTAATGGTGTGCTTGCCGCGGTTCCAGGTGAGCGTGTCGGAGAAGACGCCGGTTGTATCGAAGCGACCTTGCGGAAATCCCGAGGGCCCGCCAAAGTTCAGGCCGATATCCTGAACAGTGATCTGAGGAAGCGCCTCGTTATAGGGCACGCCGTTCTGGATGCCGAAGTTCAGCGGATTTTCTGGCGTATTTGGAACAAATGAGATGGCGATCCTGTTGAAGCCGAGACGTGCCTCGTTGATGAGAGCCGGCGAAAAGATGTGCACTTCGTTCAGAGTGGCAATCTGCCGATGTGCGGTGCGGTGGTCGCCGAACCCAGGGATGGTGTTGCCCTGCAGGTTGGGTTCGGTGCGCGCGTCCTGCTGCCAGGCATAGTAGGCGTGCAAATTGTCCTTGGAGGAAATGGTGTCGTAGAGATCGCCTGAGAACTGGTCGGTTTTCACCGGTCCCGGCGAAGAGCCCTGGAAGACGCTCGCCGTCGCGTTATTTCCCGACGGTATCAGGCTGATGAGCGTGGCGTAGGCTGGGCCAGCCGGGCTGGCGGCGAAAGCGGCGCGCTGCGCGGGAGTCAAGACCGGATTGTTGAACAGCAGACTCTGCTGCTGGCGAAGACCCTCATAGCTGAGAAAGAAGAAAGTGCGATCTCGGATGACCGGGCCGGAGAATGCGCCGCCAAAATTGTTACGAATAAAGGAATTCTGGCGCGAGGGCTTCCTGTTGAAGAAGTTCCGCGCATCGAAATAGTTGTTGCGCAGGTAATCGAACGCCTCCCCATGAAACGAATTGGTTCCCGAGCGAGTGGCCACGTTCACGATAGATCCGGAAGATCGGCCGTACTCGGCGGAATAGGTTGAGTTTGAGACCTTAAACTCCGCCGTAGTGTTGATTGACGGCTGGAAGGTGATCTGGTTCTGCGAGGCATCGTTGAGATTGATGCCGTTAATCATGAAGTTTACGGAATCCTCTCGCTGACCTGCAGTATCGAAAGAGTTGGCGCCGAGGCCGCGGCTGGCACTTGTCAGGTTTCCGGTGACAGGCGGCACGACAGTGCCCGGCGTCAGGTTCGTCAAATCAAGGAAGTGACGGCCATTGAGAGGAATTTTCTGGACAGTTGTCTGATCGATCGCCTGGCCAACAGTACTGGTCTGCGCATCGATGATAGGTGCCGCTCCCTGCACCTGCACGACTTCTCCCATTGATGCGAGGCCAAGGCGTATATTTGCGGTTACATTCTGGGCCACCTGCAAGGTCAGGCTCGGGATTTTGTAGTCCGAGAATCCTGAAGCATTCACGGTGACGCTGTAATTGCCGGGCTGGAGAGAAGGTACAGTGTAGTTTCCCGTGGAATCCGAGGCGGCTGCTCGGTCGGTGCCGGTTGAAAGGCTGTGAACTCTGATCTGCGCCTGTGGGACAACCGCACCGGAAGGATCGGTGACGGTGCCCGAGATGGTAGCTGTGGATTGTCCGAAAGCGATCGAACCGCCTGTGAGAGTGAGGAAAATAGCTATCGTGAGAAACGTCTTTTGCACGGGGGATGGCCTCCAACGAAAGAGATAACCAGTGCGCCGTCAAAGTCGGGCGCCAGGTGAGGTTTGGGACCTGCAAGAATGATTCTCGAACCAGCCGCTGCGTGGAGGCCGTTCTGAGTGCACGGGGCACGATTGCTGCGAATAGTACTAGGAATAGATGCCCGTCTCGCTGGCCTTTGTGTATTGTTACATTGTAATGACAATTACTACGTATTCCTCGGCTACACCGACATCATCCATAATGGCGAAATAGCGAATTCTGACGATCGGATGGCGCACGTCGAGGTTCCCGGGCGGCTGTCACTATCTCGGCTTCATCCTAATCCGCGCCCCAGGTTGCTATACATCGCGCCAATGCGAGGCCTAAATCGCAACATGGCCGATCGGATGGATCTCTGCGACGTACTCACCGGGATTTGGATCAGTGCCGCCTTTCGATCTTGGCAATATAAGGCGGATCAGAACGGTCACACCGAGACTGCGTGCCCGGGTCAGTGTTGCGTCAGGATCATCGACCTCATCGCGGTCTTCGACCAAATCCGACCTCAGACTTATCTGGTGGGTGGTTCCTGGGGGATTGCGGCGCCGTCGGAACGCGGATCACCCGCGGCGAAGTTCACCTGGCGGCTGCTGTCGCGAACCACGGCCGCGCCTTGTCCAACAGTAAAGGAAAATGGCTGAAGCAGCTTAATCTGGTGACCGCGTTGTGCCAGGCCGGCGCGGATACCGAGCGGGATGGTCTCCTCCATCTCGACATCGCAACCTTCGAAAGTCTCCTTGGTGAAACGGGGCTGTTCAAGCGCAGCTTGGACGTTCATGCCAAAATCCACGATGTTGGAAACAAACTGCGCGTGGGCCTGCGCCTGATTCCAGCCGCCCATAATGCCAAAGCCGATGTGAATGTCGCCCTTCTGCATGAAGGCGGGGATGATGGTGTGGAGAGGACGCTTGTGCCCTGCCAGCGAGTTGGGGAGGCCGGGCGTGAGTTGGAAGCCCGCGCCGCGGTTCTGGAAGGAGAATCCGAGTCCGGGTGTGACCAGACCCGTGCCGTAGCCAGCATAGTTGCTCTGGATGAGTGAGACGATGTTGCCGTCCTTATCGATGGTGGAGAGATAGATTGTCGAGTTGCCATGTTTGTCTAGTTCGGCCGCGATATCAGAGGGCACAACCTGGCAGGAAGCCTTGTTCATGTCGATGAGCTTCGCACGCTGGGCGGCTAGTTCCTTGGAGATGAGCCGCGCCACTGGGATGGGCGTGATTCGTGGGTCGCCGACGTATTTGTACATATCTGCATAGGCGAGTTTCTTGGCCTCGATCATGATATGCATTGCGTCGACCGAGTTGTGGCCGTATTGGGTTAGGGGAAAGTGCTCCATAATGTTGAGCATGGAAAGCGCAGCGATGCCCTGTCCGTTTGGAGGAAGCTCGTAAATGGTCCACCCGCGATACGTGGTGGAGACCGGCTCGACCCATTCCGGCTGAAAATCGCGGAAATCTTCGAGGGTATGAACGCCACCGTGGGCGTCGAGGAATTTGACCATGGTTTCGGTCATAGGACCGTTGTAGTAAGCGTCACGTCCATGAGCGGCGATCTGCCGGAGAGAGTTGGCCAGCGCAGGATTCCGGAACAGATCGCCAGGTTTTGGCGCCTCGGGCCAGATGACGTAAGTCTCTTTGTAGCCGGGCTGATCAAGGAGCCGTTTGGCTATCCAGTAGCGCGCATTGCGCTCAGCGAGGGGGAATCCGTTCTGCGCATAGTAGATAGCCGGTGCGAGGATCTGGGTGAAGGGCAGAGTGCCGAAGCGGGTGCGCATGGCGTCCCAACCAGCGACCGCGCCGGGGATGTCGATGGTTTCGACGCCTATAGGGTTGATGGTGGTGACGCCTTTGGATTTGAGGTAGTCGATGCTGAGGGCTTTGGGCGTCCAGCCGCTGGAGTTAAGGCCATAGAGCTTACCGGTCCGGGCCTCGTAATAAACCATGAAGAGGTCTCCGCCGATGCCGTTGACATATGGCTGGACAACACCCATGACCGCGTTGGCCGCGATGGCCGCGTCGATGGCATTGCCTCCTTCCTCGAGAATGTGAGCGCCAGCCTGCGAGGCAAGGAACTGCGGCGTGGAGACGACCCCCAACTTCGAGACGATCATCGACCGACCCTGATCAGGAACCGATGCAAACTGCTGCGCCCGGACAACCGCGGAGCTAAAGAACAATAAGGCCAGATACGCGAGACGTTTCATAGCACGCTTTAGATGAGACATTGTTGAATTCAGCGGAAAATGATGAGCTCTCTCCCAGGGATCTTTCCAGAGGAACATTATTCCACGGCAAATGTGACCCTTCAGAACGAGCGTCTCGATCCTAAAGCCTATCTCGAATACATGCCCGACTTTATGTCGCGTTCTGCCGTATCGCTAAGCTGCGGCCAACGTCGAGGGCGTTTTCCCAACTTCCATAATCAGCATCTTCGCCATTCGGGTACGGGGTTGATTCTCTGCTCGACCGAGTACGGAAACCGGTCTCCGCGACAAAGCCGTGTTGATGCATGGGCGTGAGCCAGACGAGTCGAGTGGACCGGCATATATGCCGGTCCCGAAATTCGGAGAAATCAAGCTCAGCTGGATCCATCGACCATGAGTCTTCAAACAGGACCGCTCTTGTACGGGCCATCGTGGTCCCTCAATACTGAAGTGCGACCATTCGCTGAGAGATGAATCAGCTCCCACTCCCCGCGGGGTTGATATGTGTAAGCGGCGCAGTTTGTTATAGTGTCTCGGTGAAGACAACCGAAATTCTTGCCGCCCTTGATGCCGAGATTGCACGTCTTCAGGAAGCCCGGAATGCCTTAGCTGGCCTGTCCGGCGCAAAGCGGAGAGGCCGGCCTTCGGCATCCGCCTTAGCGAGCCAGACCAACAGGAAGAAACGAACTCTCTCCGCCGAGGCTCGCGAGAAGATCGCTGCCGCACAGCGGAAGCGCTGGGCAAAGCAGAAGAAATCGGCCTAGCCGTTCACGCGATCTTCCGCGAGATGATCTGCAGTGGCTCGAGTTCACGAGCCGTTCCGTTCTTGGCGCGCCCGGCTTGCCCATGCGTCGGGTCCATTTCAAGATGGACAAGATCAAGATCGACGGCAGCTTCATCCATGGCATGCAGGGATTGTCCGAGCGTTGGCTGGCCTCGCGCATGGTCTCGGTATAACGGTCGCCGCAGAGCCGCAGAGGGTATTCAAAATTCTGCGCAATAGGCTTCGCTGATTCTCACGGGTTGCGAACAGGGTCAAGGGCACTTGTATAGTGACGTCATTTCCGCTGAGCGCACGCTAGACTTGATCGGAGCGGATGTCCGACCGCTTCAACTCGCCGGAAACTAGGCCTGTCAAATGGTCGCTCAGTGTGCGGTTAACGCCATCGAAGCGGAGTGGGTGCCGAAGGGTGCCGGAATTGTGCAACAATCCGCTCAGAAGTCCAGAAGTCCGGGCAAACCTTTTAGCCAACGGGATAAGGACGCGGGATCCGATTCGCCGCACAGCGATCCGTTTGTTGGCGCGCAGATAATCCAGAGCACGTGGGCTGATAGAGAGTAGCGCCGCGGCCTCTGTTTTACAGACAAGAAGGCAATGGCCGTATGACACTCCGCCAGGCCTTGGGAACTTCTTTGCTGAAAACTGGGCTTCTTGCATCGAAGTTGTACATCTCAACTGGCATCATTCCGATTACATTTGTCACTGTCTAATACCAATTTGCGATGGATACCCATGCCGAAATGAGATGACGCTTTCCGATTCGGAGCCTCCTGGCAGTGGTCAAGCAAATCTTGTGATTCTGCTATTCATCAGCCAAATTCACACTACAGTGACGCGCACCAATTCGCGCGAGATCGAGTCGGACGAATCAATCAGAGTGCCGTCGAGATCGAAAATAAACGCCTGCGTCACTAGGCTGCCTCTTGCCTCGAGTGGGCGAACAATCGGTTGACGAATTGGTTTTCAAATAACCCATTGGGATCGAGCTCCTTGCGCAACCGGTCGAAATCACGCCACGCGGGGCGCTCCGAAAGTTTGTAGATTTCGGGAGAAAAATGCTTGCCCATGTGCGGAGCTCCGCCGAGGCGAGCCAAGCGCGCTTGCACCTCATCCATCCAATCAAGGGAACCCCGAGCGAATTGGCCGTCTGCCGCCAAATACACCAAAAAGCCGATCCAGCACACGGGTTGGCCATAAGCCGGCGACAGCCAAGCCTCGGAGGCTCCGCAACACCGCAAGATGAAAGGATAATGCAACACGCTAGGATGCTCCTGTTGCCATTGTCTGAGGATGCCGAAGGCTTCGACCGATTTGTCGAAAGGAACGGACACCTCGCAATTGATTTGGGGAGCGGGAATCCCCTTGCACAACAGCTGATAAATGTTGCCGATCAGATCGCTGCCGTTTTTGAAGCGGCGCATCGTTTCGATGTGCCGTCCGTTCAAGGCTTCGTTTTTCGTGTCGGCGCCCATTTTGAGCATCGTAGCCTCGACGGTGGGGTCCAAGAGCGCCGCCGGCCCGGCGCCGGAGCCCAAATCCAAGGGTAGGCATCCCGCGGCCCGATAAGCCCGGGCCTCGAATTCCGACGCGGGGTCCACCAGCCAGACATGGGCCTCTCCGGTCCAAGCGAACCACCATGTTTTCACAAACAGGTGCTCCCGGTTCAGCCGCTCGTGGTTAGCAATCAGCCATTCCTGATCGACGGTGAGCTTACGGCACTTCATGATGACATTCGGCACGGTTCGAAAGCTCACCTCCATGACGATCCCCAGGCATCCCATGGAGAGCATGAATGCTCCAAAGCGCGGATCGTCGCGCTCGACGAGTTGGATTTGGCCGTCCGCCAGCATCACTTTCATCGAAAGCGCCGCATCGCCCAAGCTCGATTGGCACAGTCCCTGACCGTGGGTGCCCGTCCCCAAGGCCCCCGCGAGAGTCTGGATGCCGATGACGCCGGGGCAAGCGGGCAGCATGCGATCCATTTCGATCAGATCCGCGTAAAGCTGCTCTACCGCTGTGGCCGCCTTGTAGGTCACGAAGCCGTCACCAACGGCGACTTGGCCCGTCCAAGATCGCAAATCGATCAAGGCCGCGGGGCCCGCTTCGCCATGCACCGAGTGCACGGGCTCGAACGACAGTGTCGAGCCCACGGCGCGCAGCGTTTCGTACCCTCCAAGCACGATGGAGCGAAGCTCCTGCTCGTTGATTGGCTGAAAAACCTTGTTTAATGGGGCCAAGGGGTTGGTTTTCGACCAGTTGAACAAAAAGCCCTCATCGTCGATGCTTTCGATTGCAGGAAAGGCTTCAAATCGGTAATCGGGGCTGGGCCGGAGCATTCGCAGTTCCTTTTTCTGAAAACATGTCCAACTGGTTGCGGGTTTTGATCATGCTTAGCCGCAGCACGGTTGAGCGAGCTTGTGAGACCGGATGAGTGGCGGCTAGCAGACGGGCGATGCGAAGTTGTGTGTCGTTGCGTGAAGGCTTTTGCATGGCGCGAACGAGCGCAATCGCGGCGCGATCCGCCTGAGAGCGCAAGTACAGGTATGGGCGCGGGGACGTGCAGGCCGTATTGAGCACACAACATTGTGGTGAATACGGCGAATCGATTGATAGCGAAAGTAGATTTCGGCATCGGTCGCTCTCTTTACCAATGTGGTCCGTTGAGCGTCCGCGCGTGTCAAGCTATCGTCTCTACGCTGTCATCGGATTGTTGCCTGAACTACCTCCATCCGTGAACAGCGGATGACGACGCCGCTGACAATTCTCTTCGACCGCTGCATTGTGCTTGACAGTATGATGGTTGGCGACTGGAACGTATACCAGACGAGATGATCCTTAAAGAACCTGAGCTCTCGCTACTTGGAAACGCTTCTGAAAATCAGCAGTTTTGCAGCAGCAGCGTACTGCTAATAGGCTCTCACTATTATTAAGTCTGATAATGAGGCCTTCTGTATGGCAACAATGTAGAAGCTCGTTAGAAGTCTCAGGTCCCCGGTGCTTCGCAGTTTAAGCGCCACCAGTTAGCATGAACTCGTGCGGCTCGCCTTATATCTAACCTTGCTTCTCTTGTTTGCCAGTTCCAGCGCGTCTGCGCAAACACTCACGATCACCCACGCCACCGTGGTCGATGTCAGCAACGGACAGCTCCACCCTGAAAATACGGTGGTCATCGAACGAAACCGCATCGTTTCCGTCGTCGTTCATGGCCCAACGCCTCCCTCCGGCAAGGTCATCGATGCCCAGGGCCGTTTTTTGATCCCGGGGCTCTGGGACATGCACACTCATGTCTTCTTTGATCACACCGCAGCGGATGGCAAGGATCTCATCCTTCCCCTCTTCGTCGCATTCGGAGTCACTGGCGTTCGCGACATGGGCAGTGCGCTCGGCCCGGTACTCGAGGCACGGGAGGCGATCACCGCGCATCGCCTGCTTGGCCCCAGAATGGTGGTCTCCGGGCCCATGCTCGACGGCCCTACATCTTCCTACAAGGCAGCGATTGCAATCACTACACCGGCAAGCGGTCGCCAGGCAGTAGATATGCTGCACAACCGTGGTGTCGATTTCATCAAGGTTCAGTCCGGCGTTCCGCGCGACGCATATTTCGCTATCGCCGAGGAGACACGCCGCGACCACATCGAATTCGAAGGCCACGTGCCGGACGCCATTCGCGCCTCTGAAGCGATTGCCGCCAGCCAGCGGACCTTCGAACACCTCATCGGCATCTTTGAGGCGAGTTCACCTGACGAGAACATCTATCTGACCGGCAGCTATGGAGACAAGCAGGGCACCAAGACAGTCGCCAAGCTCCTCTCCTCCTACGACCCCGCTCGCGAGCAGCGCATCGTTAACCTCATCTCCAAGCATCACATCTGGCAGTGCCCGACCTTGTTCTGGGAACGAGGTCAGTGGCTTGTCGACAACATCGACTTCCGCAAGGATCCCGACCTCATTTACGCCGCTCACACCTGGCAAACAACACTGTGGCCGTCAATGCAGAAGAGCATCGGCACCTCGCTGGATACCGATCCTCTCGCAATTCGGGAGCGCTTCGTCCTGCACGAACTCGGCATCGTTCATCGCTTGCAGTCTGCTGGGGTTTCCTTTCTCGCAGGCACAGACACGCCGGCAGGCGTGGATGTCATCCCCGGCATCAGCCTGCACCGGGAACTGGAGCGATTTGTCGCAGCAGGCTTCACACCGCTCCAGGCGTTACAAACGGCAACCCTCAATCCCGCTATCTTCTTCCATCGCCGTGCCGATTTCGGCTCGGTCGAACCTCGAAAGCTGGCAGACCTCGTCCTGCTCGATCGCAATCCGCTTGAAGACATCCGGAACACTCGCACCGTCTCTGCGGTGATCCTGGACGGGCGATACCTTTCGAAGGAACAACTCGAGCAGCTTCGATCACACCTCATCAAGCTCGCAGCCGAGCGCTGATATATACGGTAGACCAGAAGCCGTGGCGCAATAACGTGGAATCCCTACGGCGCCCGCCCGCGGTCAGATTGATGAGTCTCAGGCGGGGCTCTTCGAACTCTTGTCTGCACAAACGCAGCGCGTAAGCTAGCGAGATGTCTTGCCCGCGCGAGGGAGCGGAGTTGCCCCTCGAGGTGCGTTTTCATCTTGAGGATCGTCGGGCGCGAGCGGAACCGTCTGAGCCGCAGGCTCTCGCGCGCTGAAAGCCAGCATGATTTGCTCCTGGCCGTCCGGGTGCTGCTCTCGCCAGAGTTCCAGCAGCAAGGGATTCATCTCCGCAAGAACCATCTCGTCCGCTCCACCTTGGCATGACAGCCCGGACAAAGCGAAATCATTAGCTCTAACTTGGAGACGCCTGGCACCCGATGATGGAGCGTTTCTCTCGGCCAGGCGCGCCACAGCCACGGCAGCGGTAGCCATCGCGCTCGAGGACCGTTTCCCGTAGCCCTCCAAAGGGCACTTCGTCCTGCCGCTTCAACGTGTAGCAGGTCGCGCAGAGGCCCAGCGCAAGGATCTCCGGTCGCCCGCAAGGGCAGCAAAGCGCGAGTTGGACTCTTCCCTGCCCCATCGCTACTCTTTGGACTTGAGCCGGGCTTCGTTGTCGCGAATGAACGCTTGAATCTCCGATGCGTTCCCCAAGATACGGAGCCACTGCTCCTTGTAGAGAGTGACAGGAAAGCGGCCCATGCCATACAAGGACACTGCCCCCTTCTCACTCACCTTTAGCGTGACGCCACCCTTGTCCTTGTTCTTGAGTTGCGCATTCTCTGCCCGCAAACGCTCCAGCTCCGCTTGCATTTCCTGGTCACTCATTCATTCCCCTTCCGATTCCGACTTACTTTCGTTCCACCTAATCGGGAACCTCGTAGCGCGCTCCAATAGTTTCTCTGCGTGTTATGGTCTATGCGTATCATAACGTCCTTCAGCCTTTGGGTGGCGAGCGCCCGTCAGCGCAGCGATGGAGACCGAGGACCTCCGTCGCTAATTCGTCGCGCGTCTCGCAAGCCATGCATGAATTGTAGAAGAGGACTGCTACCTTCCTCTTTTGATAACAGCGGTTCAAGAGCACTTCGGGGGAAGGCGCTCCGCCCTTCGTTATCGCTTTGAGGCATTGGACCGGCCGGATCGCTTAGTGATTGCGCTCTTCGGCAATCGCGGAACAGCCTGGACGCCCGCCCAAAGCGTTGCGATCGTTTGCTCGACCACGAGAGTCTGATCAGGCAAGTCAGGCACAACCCCTTGGATGACCATGAGTGTGGCGAGGCCAAAGATCGCGTACCACCAGGTGTGGGCTACCACTATGTCATCCCTACTTGGCAATCCTTCATCCTTGGCAACATCGAAAAAGAGCTCCACGAATCGTCCAAACAACGGCGTGCCAATGTCGTTGATATATTGTCCAGCGCGGATGCCGTTGCGGTTCTCCGGCCCGAAGAAGACGTTGCGGAACCGCTGTGGATGGGCAGTGCAGAACTGAATCAAGCCACGTGAAGTCGCAAAAAGACGCTCTTTCGGTGCAGGATGTTCAGCGGCGATCGCGTCGAAGTTCTGAATCAGCAGCCCGATCGTCTCGCTGCTCAACTCGGCAAGAATATGCGATTTGTCAGGAAAATGCTGGTAGATCACGGCGTGCGTATAGCCGATCTCTTTAGCGATCGCGCGAAGCGTCACGGCTTCGTAGCCGCGATCGGCAAACATTTTGCTGGCAGCCGCAAGGATTTCGCCCCGCAACCTCTCCTTGCGCTCTACCCGGCGACTTGGTGATGTGGATGTCACTTCAATAGCTTAGTCCCTTTTGACGATTCTTGCGACCGGTTGTTGATTTATAACCATTGGTTATGTAACCACTGATTAATTTGCAACCAATGGTTTTTCTAGGCCTCTAATGGTCAGGTCGCTCATTTGGATGGGCGGCCAAATACGAGGCAAAAGGAGGATGCGATGAAAGTTCTAGTGATTGGAGCAGCGGGCAAGAGCGGAGAAGCGCTGGTAAATGAGGCGTTGGCGGCTGGGCATAAGGTGACGGCTTTCGTGCGTGGTGCCGCGCAGTACAAGAAGGCGAACGTCAGAGTTGTTGCGGACGACGTGCTGGACGC
>Ga0193743_1001807_pt1 | contig 15577 bp, 15 predicted proteins | sample L2c2metaG_FD_143038 | JGI IMG/M metagenome (GOLD analysis project Ga0193743, IMG submission 143038) | Soil microbial communities from a riparian zone of the East river system, Colorado, United States - L2c2 | ecosystem: Environmental > Terrestrial > Soil > Riparian zone | place: USA: East River...
GCCCGATGAGGTGATGGAGCGGCTGGAGAACGACAAGTACTACCGGTACTGCACCTACATCTACATCCCGTTCCAGTACGCGAGCGTGATCTTCGGCGCCTACCTGTTCACGGCGTCGGATCTGAGTTGGCTGGGATTTGACGGCGGGCTGGGCTGGCCGGCCAAGATCGGTCTGGCGCTGTCGGTGGGCATGCTCGGCGGGGTGGGCATCAACACCGCGCACGAGATGGGCCACAAGAAGGACGAGCTGGAACGCTGGCTGGCCAAGATCACCCTGGCCCAAACCCTGTACGGGCACTTCTACATTGAGCACAACCGCGGCCACCACGTCCGCGTTGCCACCCCGGAGGATCCCGCGTCGGCGCGCTTCGGCGAGACGTTCTGGGAATTCCTGCCGCGCAGCGTCTGGGGCAGCCTGAAGTCGTCGTGGAAACTCGAGGCGCAGCGGCTGCGCAGGCTCGACAAGAGTCCGTGGCACTGGTCCAATGACGTGCTCAACGCGTGGGCGATGTCGGTGGTGTTCTACGGCGCCCTGATTGCGGTGTTCGGTCTGGCGCTCATTCCCTACATCCTCATCTCCGCGGTGTTCGGGTTCACGCTTCTCGAGACGGTCAACTACCTCGAGCACTACGGGCTACTGCGGCAGAAGCTGGAGAGCGGTCGCTACGAACGGTGCGCGCCATCGCACAGCTGGAACTCCGACCACATCGTGACGAACCTGTTCCTGTACCACCTGCAGCGGCACAGCGATCACCACGCCAACCCGACGCGTCGCTACCAGACGTTGCGGAGCATGGAGGGCGCGCCATGCCTGCCCAGCGGGTATGCGTCGATGATCGGGCTCACCTACTTCCCGCCGCTGTGGCGCAAGGTGATGGATCACCGCGTCATGGCGCACTACGACGGCGACATCACGCGGGTCAACATCCACCCCAGGATGCGCGACAAGGTGCTCGCCAAGTATGGAGTGCAGGCATGAGCGCCTACCGCTGCCCCGGCTGCGACTACGTCTACGACGAGGCGAAGGGTGCACCGCGGGAGGGCTTTCCGGCGGGGACATCGTGGGATCAGGTCCCCGACGACTGGTGTTGCCCCGATTGCGCGGTGCGCGAGAAGGTCGACTTCGAAGAGATTGGAGCAATGAAATGATCGACTACAAGTTGTTCGTCTGCGTGCAGTGCGGATTCGAGTACGACGAGGAGAAGGGGTGGCCCGAGGACGGCATCGCACCCGGCACCCGGTGGGACGACATCCCAGAGGACTGGAGCTGCCCGGATTGCGGCGCGGCCAAGTCGGACTTCGAGATGGTCGAGGTTGCGCGCTCTTGACCACTAGTGTCGCGCGTGTGAGCACTCCGAGCGACGGGCGGTCGGCACAACGCGTGCCGTTCGCCGAGGCCTCGCGGGTGCTGCTGCGTGACTCGATCCTGGACGGTATGCGGGACATGCTGCTGAGCCGGGACTGGTCGTCGATCACGCTGTCGGACGTCGCCAGGGCGGCGGGCATCAGCCGGCAGACCATCTACAACGAGTTCGGGTCGCGACAGGGCCTCGCCGAGGGTTATGCGCTGCGACTGGCCGACCGTCTGGTCGACGCCGTCGCCGGCGCCATCGAAGGCAACGTCGGGAACATCTACGCGGCCTTCCTGGAGGGGTTCCGCGCGTTCTTCGCCGAGTCGGCGTCCGATCCGCTCGTCATCTCGCTGCTGACCGGCGGCGCCAAGCCCGACCTGCTTCAGATCATCACCACGGACAGCGCGCCGATCATCTCCAGGTGCTCGCAGCGCCTGACGTCGACCCTCGTGTCCAGCTGGGTGCGCGCCAGCGAAGAGGACGCCGGCGTGCTGGCCAGGGCCATCGTGCGGCTGGCGATGAGCTACGTCTCGATGCCGCCGGAGGCCGACCACGATGTGGCCCGTGACCTGGCCCGTTTGATGACGCCGTTCGCCGAACGCTACGGTGTTGTAGATACCCCGTAGCTGGCAGAGCGACGAACCGCCTGTCCCGCGAGCCCGCAGGCTACGGGTGTCGCCAGCGCACGTTAGTGCGCTCGAAGGCAATGTCGAACGAAAAAAGGGGCTCTACATGACTGCACCGACACTGACCGCCGAAGTCCGTAACGGCATCGACTTCAAGGTCGCCGACCTGGCCCTGGCCGAATTCGGCCGCAAGGAGATCCGGCTGGCCGAGCACGAGATGCCGGGCCTGATGACGCTGCGCCGGGAGTACGCCGAGGTGCTGCCGCTCAAGGGCGCGCGGATCTCGGGGTCCCTGCACATGACGGTGCAGACCGCCGTGCTGATCGAGACGTTGGTCTCGCTGGGTGCTGAAGTTCGGTGGGCGTCGTGCAACATCTTCTCCACCCAGGACCACGCCGCGGCCGCGACCGTCGTCGGCCCGCACGGAACACCGGAGGAGCCCAAGGGCGTCCCCGTGTTCGCGTGGAAGGGCGAGAGCCTCGACGAGTACTGGTGGGCCGCTGAGCAGATGCTGACCTGGCCGGGCGAGCCGGCCAACATGATCCTCGACGATGGCGGTGACGCCACCATGTTGGTGCTGCGCGGCGCGCAGTTCGAGAAGGCCGGCGTGGTGCCGCCCACCGAGGACGACGCCTCCGCCGAGTACACGGTGTTCCTGGCGCTGATCGGCAAGCGGTTCGAGACCGACAAGGACAAGTGGACCAAGATCGCCGATTCGGTGCAGGGTGTCACCGAGGAGACCACCACCGGTGTGCTGCGGCTCTACCAGTTCGCCGCTGCCGGTGAGCTGGCGTTCCCCGCGATCAACGTCAACGACTCGGTGACCAAGAGCAAGTTCGACAACAAGTACGGCACCCGGCACTCGCTGATCGACGGCATCAACCGCGGCACCGATGTGCTGATCGGCGGCAAGGCGGCTCTGGTCTGCGGCTACGGCGACGTCGGCAAGGGCTGCGCGGAGGCGCTCAAGGCCCAGGGCGCGCGGGTCGCGGTGACCGAGATCGATCCGATCAACGCGCTGCAGGCGATGATGGAGGGCTTTGAGGTCAAGACGGTCGAACAGGCCATCGGCTGGGCGGACATCGTCATCACCGCCACCGGCAACCAGGGCATCATCACCCTGGAGCACATGAAGGCGATGAAGCACCAGGCGATCCTGGGCAACATCGGCCACTTCGACGACGAGATCGAGATGGCCCGGTTGGAGAAGGACCCCAAGATCCGCCGGATCAACATCAAGCCGCAGGTCGACGAGTTCGTCTTCGAGGACGGCCACTCGATCATCGTGCTGTCCGAGGGCCGGCTGCTGAACCTGGGCAACGCCACCGGGCACCCGTCGTTCGTGATGAGCAACAGCTTCTCCAACCAGGTGATCGCCCAGATCGAGCTGTGGACCAAGAACGACGAGTACGACAACGAGGTCTACCGGCTGGCCAAGCACCTCGACGAGAAGGTCGCCAAGATCCACGTCGAGGCCCTCGGTGGCTCGCTGACCCGGCTCACCAAGGAGCAGGCCGAGTACATCAACGTCGACGTCGACGGTCCGTACAAGCCGGAGCACTACCGCTACTGATCACCGTTCCTGGGAGGGTTCCGCCAGTCCGCGGTAGCTGGTGGGCACGTCCGAGGCCTTCGTCAGCGTGTTGATGCTGACGTGCGGCCACCCGATGCTCCCGGGCAGGCCGTCGCGGCGTGGGAAGAAGTCGAGCATCACGATCTGTAGGTACTGCAACCTCAGCGTGTCGTCGTTCAGTTCGTGAATCCAGAACGTCGACTTCATCGACGCCGCGTTGGCGTGCTTCACCACGAACGGAATGTTGTGAATTCCGCCGGTCGGATTGCTGGTGTCCAGATCGAGGATCGTCGTCTTCGTGATCTCGGCCTTGAACCCGTCCAACTGCAGCTGTAACAGTTCGTGCGGGGCAACGGGATTGAATCCGGGGAAGGTGGGCGCGGCTACGTTGCCCTTGAACGGGTTGTCCGCGAAGAACTTGTACGGCTCGAGATAGGGATTGGTGAGGTCGTGCCGGACACCGATCGGTAGGCCGTTGACGGTGGGGATGGACGGAACTGCCGGCGGGACCACCTTCGAGCTCTTCCCGAGCGCGAGTGCGGCGTCTCCGTGCGGGACGGTGGCAAGGCGCCCGATGTCGAACCCGTCCGGAATCGGTTGCCCCATATTGAGAAACAGTCCGGGCTCGTGGTGGATGGCGGCATTGGGCAGGCCCGCCTGATCGCTCTGTGGATGATCGATCACGACGTCCTGGTGGATCACCTGCTCGTAGTCCAGGGTGACGACGTGTTGGTCGGTTTGTTGGGTCCGCGCGTCGTTGACGCCGCGGTTGGGCACGGCCTTGTCGACGAGGGTGAAGGTGAGCTGCTCGCTGTACTGGTTGAGCAGGAGGCGGTAGTCCAGCGGCGGCGGCGTCTCGAACGGCAGCGCAATCATGTTCCATCCCGTTCCTTCACTGGTCCAGGTGCCCGGTAGCAGCCTGAACGGGCCGAGCGCCGGATCGCCGGGTTCGGCGACGTCGACGGTGCGGCCCTGCGCGACTAATCTCCGAACTGTTGCGTTGGTGATCATGTGACTTCCCTTGTTCGCGGCCTCGCGGCCTCCTCGTGTCGGCGTCAGTATTTCCGCGCGCGATGGCGATGCCTCGAGTAGTGAGCTACTCGAATCCGGCAGTCGCACATGGTGGTTAATGCGGAGGACGGCCGCTCAGTACGCGTCCGCAACCATGCATTGCGTTGCTTGGTCGGCCGTGACTGCCGCTGGCATCGGCGCCGAACGTCATCGGGCGTCGCCCGCAGGGCATTCGGCAACGCATCGAGCGAAGGTCCCGTTGGGCGCTCACCGCATTCGGCCTACAGGCCGCGCGCCCTTTGTTAACGTCCCCCCGTGGGTCGGGTCTCGGGGGTTCTGCTTTCGCTGGTGTTGTTCGGATGCCTGGGAATCCCGCCGCAGGCATCCGCCGACCCCACCATTGACGGGCACGACCCGTACTTCAACGAAGACGAGTACACCGAGTTCTACACACCGCCGGATCCGTTGCCGCCGGGTGCGCCCGGCGATGTGATCCGCAGCGAGCCGTCGCGGCTGGTGCTCGAGCCGTCGGGTCAGCTGGGCGCGATCATGGCGACCGGCACGCGGATCATGTACCGCAGCATCGACGCGCGCGGAAACCCGATGGCGGTGACCGGCACGTACTTCGAGCCGTACAACGACTGGCCCGGACAGGGCCCGCGGCCCCTGATCGTCTACGGCCCGGGCACCCAGGGCCAGGGGGACCAGTGCGCGCCGTCGCGACAGTTCAACCAGGGCATCCATTGGTCCCCGTGGTTGGACCTTGCGTTCAATTACGAGGAACTGTTCGTCGCGACCATGGTGGCCCGTGGCTTCGCCATCGTGATGACGGATTATCAGGGTCTCGGAACCCCTGGCCTGCACACCTACGTCAACCGGGTCGCCGAGGGCGACGCGATGCTCGACGCGGGACGCGCCGCGATGCGGCTGCCTGGAACTTCGCTGGATCCGCATGGGCCGCTTGCCTTCTGGGGATATTCGCAGGGTGGCGGCGCTGCGGCGGCGGCAGCCGAGCTTGCTCCCTCTTACGCTCCCGAGCTTCACGTCGTCGGAACCTACGCGGGCGCACCGCCCGCAGACCTCAAGGAACTCTTCCCGTACGCGGACGGCAGTGCGCTGGTGGGCGTCGTCGGCTACGCCCTGAACTCCGTCATCACCGCGTATCCGGAGTTCGAGCAGGCGATCCGCGACAAGCTGACACCGCGCGGCGAAGATCTGCTCTACAAGGTCCAGGACCAGTGCATCGCCGAGACCATCACGAAGTTCATGTTCAGGCACCTTCAGCCCTACTTCAATGAGGACATCTTCCAACTGGTCAATGAGGAACCGTTCAAGTCGCTGTTCGACCTGCAGCGCATCGGTCGGCTGAAGCCGAACTCGCCGGTGCTGATCAACAGCAACCGCTTCGACCCGTTGGTGCCGTGGACCGGCGCCAACCAGCTCGGTCGGGACTGGTGCGCGCAGGGGGCCGACGTCGAGTTCCGCACCAATGAAGAGCCGCCGTTTCTCAACAAGCTGGTGGTGAACCACGCGTTGCCGATGCTGGTCGACGGTGAATCCGCGATGCAGTGGATCGCCGACCGATTCAACGGCGTGCCGACCGCGCCGAACTGCGGGACGTACTGACCGGACGACGCCCTTGTCCCGTGGATAGCCGATCGGCTACTCTGCGGAATAGCCGATCGGCTAGCGTCGGCGGAATTGGAGTGTCGGAACATGGACGTTCGGGCTCAGCGGATAAGTCTGTGGATCACACCGTTGTTCGGTGCGATCCTGCTCCTGGCCTTCGTCTCGTTCCCGGGGTTCCTGCCGCCGATGTCGCCGCAGATGCCCGCCGAGGAGGTCGCCGCGTTCTACACGCAGAACTCGGCCATGATCCGATTCAGCATGATCACGTTCAACCTGTGCGCGATCATGCTCGTCCCGTTCTTCATGACGATCGTGGTGCAGATCAAGCGGATGGCGCTCCCAAGCCATCTTCTCGCATACAGCTACCTGTGCGGCATCGCAGGCGGCGCAACGCTGTTCGCGATCGCCGACATCTTCTGGCTCATCGCGGCGTTCCGGCCGGACCGCAATCCGCAGCTCGTCCTGCTGCTGAACGACATGGCGTGGCTCATCTTCACCGCCCCGGTGGGCATGGTCGTCGTGGCGAATCTCTGCCTCGCACTGGCAGTCTTCCTCGATGCGCGGTCCGACCCGGTATTCCCCCGGTGGGTTGCCTACGTCAACATCGCGACCGCCGCGGCGATGACCCCGGCCGCCTGCGCGGTGATCTTCAGAACGGGCCCGCTGGCCTGGGACGGTGCGGTGTCCTTCTGGCTCAGAATCGCCGCCTTCAGCCTCAACATCGCCGTGATGTTCGTCGTCTTGCGTTCGGCGATCAACCGACAAGCCTCCGAGGAAGCGCCCGAAGACGAACTCCCGCAGGACACGTCGGTGCAAACGGTCGCCCTGTGAGCGGAGCGATATCGACGGAGGCGCCCGCAACCGTCCCGGCCGGGGGTCCCGGGCACTGGACCCGGATTCCCAAGATCGACCAGCGGATCGCCTGGTGGACGATCCCGATCTTCTACAACGTCTTCGGACTGATCTTCGTCGTCCTTACCAGGGTGATGCCGCCACCGCGACCGGATGTCGGATCCGAACAGATCGTGGACTTCTTCCAGGCCCACGCACTGACCATCCGGATCGGGTTCGCCATCCTGATGGTCGTCATCGGATTCACTGCCGTCGCCAACGGGCTGATCGCACTGCTGATCAAGCGAATGTCGGTGGCGCCGGTATTCGCCTACGGCTACATCGCAGCCCTCGTGGTCGGCGCCATTCCTGGTTGCGTGCTTCCTGGGTTCGCCTTCGTGGCCGCCGCGTTCCGGCCGGATCGCGATCCCGAGATCATGGTGATGCTCTACGACTGGTGCTTGTTGTCGTTCGTCGGCTCGCTGGGCTGCTTCGCCACCCAGAACATGGTGCTGGCGCTGGCCATCTTCCTGGACCGCAACGAGATCTTCCCCAAATGGCTTGCCTACATGTCGATCTGGATGATCGTGACCGAGTTGCTCGCGGGACCGGTATTCGTCTTCAAGTCGGGACCGCTGGCGTGGAACGGCTCGATCAGCTTCTGGCTAGGCACGGCGGTGTTCGTGCTGTGGGAGGTCTGCATCATCCGGCTCGTGTACGTGGCGATCAAACGCCAATCACCTGACGAGCGGATCCAGGACTGACATGGCCAACGCGACGGAAACGGTCGACACCCGGCCCGGCCGCAGGACTCACCTCCCCGCCGACGGCAGCATGTGGGTGTTCGTGCTCGGCGATCTCGTCATCTTCGGGGCCTACTTCCTGATCTTCATGATCTACCGCAACCAGGAGCACCAGCTGTTCCTGGACTCGCAACGCCACCTCAGCCTCAACATCGGCACGGCCAACACGCTGCTGTTGCTGACCAGTTCGTGGTTTGTCGCCAACAGCGTGTCGGCCACGCGGGCGGGGGCGTACCGCCGGGCGCTGACGCTGACGTGGTGGGGCGGCGGGTGCGGGGTGCTGTTCGTACTCGTCAAGGCCTACGAGTGGACGTCGAAGATCAATGCGGGACTGACGTTCCCGCACAACGACTTCTACATGTTCTATTACATGCTCACCGGTATCCACCTGTTCCACGTCCTGCTCGGACTGGTGTTCCTCGGTGTCGTCGTCGCCGAACTGCGCAACCCGCGCAAGCGCCGCACTTCCAAGGTCGAAACCGGTGCGACCTACTGGCACATGGTCGATCTGCTCTGGATCGTCATCTTCGCTTTGCTCTACGTCATGAGGTGATGAGAGTGCTCTTGCCCAAGGCCTTGGCCAAGAACTGGGCCAAGAATCGACTTGCCGTCGTCTGGATCGTCCTCGCGGGTCTGACCGTGGTGTCGTGGGCGCTCGCGCCAGGACGCGCTGCGGGATCCGTGGTTTCAAGCGTGCCGATCACCGTCGTCATCCTCGCCATGGCGCTGATCAAGTCGCGCTTGATCATTCGCGAATTCATGGAGGTGCGCACCGCACCTGCCTGGCTGCGCGCAGGCACCGACGTCTGGCTGGTCGTGATGTTCGGCGCGGTGCTGGTCATCTACCTCTGGTGATGAGGAGGCGGTAGCCCGGTTACGCTCGCCGGGTGCTCATCGCGATCGAGGGCGTCGACGGCGCAGGCAAGCACACCCTGACGCAGGGTCTGCGCGCGGCGTTCGAAACTGAAGGCAAGTCGGTCGCCACCCTTGCCTTTCCCCGGTACGGCAAGTCGGTGCACGCCGATCTGGCCGCTGAGGCGCTACACGGCGGCCACGGCGACCTGTCGTCGTCGGTGTACGCCATGGCGGTGTTGTTCGCGTTGGACCGCGCCGATGCACACGCCGAGATCGCGGGCCTGAACGCCGACCACGACGTCGTCATCCTCGACCGCTACGTCGCGTCCAACGCCGCCTACAGCGCGGCACGGCTGCATCAGGGCGTCGACGGCGAGGTGGTGGCGTGGCTGCGTGAGCTGGAGTTCGGACGGTTGGGCAACCCCGCGCCGGACTGGCAGGTGCTGCTCGCGGTGCCCACCGAGCTGGCCGCGCAACGGGCGCAGCGCCGCGCCGACGCCGACGCCGCGCGTGCCCGCGACGCCTACGAACGCGACGACGGGCTGCAACGCCGGACCAACGAGGCGTACGCCGCTTTGGCCGCCGCGCAGTGGGGTGGACGCTGGGTGGTGGCCGGGCCGGACGTCGACGCGGCCGATCTCGCCCCGACGCTGGCCCCCTGACCGGGGCTCAGCGGGCAAAACACCCGGTGTGGTATCCCGGCTTTATCGCGATTCGGTGACACCATGGACACCATGAGGCAAAGGATCCTAGTCGTCGATGACGACCCATCGCTGGCCGAGATGCTGACGATCGTGCTGCGCGGTGAAGGTTTCGACACCGCAGTGATCGGTGACGGCACCCAGGCCCTGACCGCGGTCCGTGAGCTGCGGCCCGACCTGGTGCTGCTGGATCTCATGCTGCCAGGCATGAATGGCATCGACGTCTGTCGGGTGCTGCGCGCCGATTCGGGTGTGCCGATCGTGATGCTGACCGCCAAGACGGACACCGTGGACGTCGTGCTTGGGCTGGAGTCGGGCGCCGATGACTACGTGATGAAGCCCTTCAAGCAGAAGGAGCTCATCGCACGGGTGCGTGCACGGCTGCGCCGCAACGACGACGGACCCGCCGAAATGCTCTCGATCGCCGACATCGACATCGACGTGCCCGCCCACAAGGTCACCCGGATGGACGAGCAGATTTCGCTCACGCCGCTGGAGTTCGACCTGCTGGTGGCGTTGGCGCGCAAACCGCGGCAGGTGTTTACTCGGGATGTGCTCCTCGAACAGGTCTGGGGATACCGACACCCCGCTGACACCCGTTTGGTGAACGTGCATGTCCAGCGGTTGCGTGCCAAGGTCGAGAAGGATCCGGAGAACCCGCAGGTGGTGCTCACCGTTCGAGGAGTGGGATACAAGGCCGGACCTCCGTGATCTGGGGCTCGAGACGGCGCATCCGCAGCCGCTCGGCGCCGATGCTGCGCGGGCTGGGAGCGCTGGGTCGAGCGCTGGGCTTCGCATGGCGTCGATCACTCCAGCTGCGCGTTGTGACGCTGACCCTCGGGCTGTCCCTGGCCGTGATCCTCGTCCTTGGCTTCGTGCTGACGAGCCAGATCACCGACCGCACCCTCGAGGTCAAGGTCCGCGCGGCGACCGAGGAGATCGAACGGGCCCGCAACACGGTGAGCGGCATCGTCGGCGGCGAGGAGACCCGCTCGCTGGACAGCAGTCTGCAGTTGGCCCGCAACACCCTGATCGACCGCAAGGCGGATTCCGGCGCCGGGTTGGCCGGCGCGTTCGACGCCGTGCTGGTGGTGCCCGGCGACGGCCCGCGGGCGGCGACCGCGGCGGGGCCCGTCGATCAGGTGCCCAACACCTTGCGGGACTTCGTCAAGGCTGGCCAGGTCAGCTATCAGTACGCGACCGTGCGCGCCGACGGCTTCTCCGGGCCCGCGCTGATCGTCGGCAGCCCCACCTCGTCGCCGGTGACCAACCTCGAGCTGTACCTGATCTTCCCGTTGCACAACGAGCAGAGCACCATCGCCCTGATGCGCGGCACCATCCTTACCGGCGGTTTGGTGCTGCTTGGCCTGCTGGCCGCCATCGCCCTGTTGGTGGCGCGCCAGATCGTGCTCCCGGTGCGGTCGGCGTCGCGGATCGCCGAACGGTTCGCCGAGGGCCACCTGACCGAGCGGATGCCGGTGCGTGGCGAGGACGACATGGCGCGGCTGGCGGTGTCGTTCAACGACATGGCCGAGAGCTTGTCGCGGCAGATCACCCAACTCGAGGAGTTCGGAAATCTGCAGCGCCGCTTCACTTCCGACGTCAGCCACGAGCTGCGCACCCCGTTGACGACGGTCCGGATGGCCGCCGACCTGATCTATGACCACAGCGAGGACCTCGAGCCAGCGCTGCGGCGGTCCACCGAGTTGATGGTCAGTGAGTTGGACCGGTTCGAGACGCTGCTCAACGACCTGCTGGAGATCTCCCGCCACGACGCAGGCGTCGCCGAGTTGTCGGTCGAGTCGGAGGATCTGCGGGCGGTGGTGGAGAGTGCGCTCGACAACGTCGGTCATCTCGCCAACGACGCCGGAGTGGACCTGATCGTCGAACTGCCGTCGACGGAGGTGATCGCCGAGGTCGATCCGCGCCGCGTGGAGCGGATTCTGCGCAACCTCATCGCCAACGCCATCGACCACGCCGAGCGCAAGCCGGTGCGGATCCGGATGCTGGCCGACGACGACACCGTCGCGGTCACGGTGCGCGACTACGGCGTCGGTCTTCGTCCCGGTGAAGAGAAGCTCGTCTTCAGCCGCTTCTGGCGGTCCGACCCGTCACGGGTGCGACGCTCCGGCGGCACCGGCCTTGGCCTGGCGATCAGCATCGAGGACGCCCGGCTGCACCAGGGCCGGTTGGAGGCCTGGGGCGAACCGGGCAAGGGTGCGTCCTTCCGGCTCACCCTGCCGCTGGTGCGCGGCCACAAGGTGACGACCAGCCCATTGCCCCTCAAGCCCGTCGGACCGGACCGGCCGCCGCGCCGCGCCGCGCGGAAACGCGAACCGGCGGGGGAGCGGGCGTGACACGCGTCCTGGCGGTGGCGTCGCTGCTGCTGATGGTCCTCACCATGACGGGGTGCGCGGGCGTGCCGAGTTCGTCGGCACCGCAGGCCATCGGCACCGTGGACCGGCCGGCCCCGCCCAGCCTGCCCACCCCGACGCCCGCCATGGATCCCGACGTGCTGCTGCGCGAATTCCTCAAGGCCACGGCCGATCCCGCGAACCGGCACCTGGCCGCGCGGCAGTTCCTCACCGAGTCGGCGTCGAGCTCCTGGGACGACGCGGGCAGCGCGCTGCTGATCGACCGTGTGGTGTTCGTCGAAACACGGGGCCCGCAACGGGTTTCGGTGAACATGCGGGCTGACATCCTGGGCTCGCTGTCCGACATGGGCGTGTTCGAGACGGGCGAGGGAGCGTTGCCCGATCCCGGTCCGATCGAGCTCGTCAAGACGCCCGGCGGCTGGCGCATCGACCGGCTGCCCAATGGGGTCTTCCTCGACTGGCAACAGTTCCAGCAGACCTACAAGCGCAACACTCTGTACTTCGTCGACCCGACCGGCAAGACCGTCGTGCCCGACCCGCGCTACGTGGCGGTGTCCGATCCCGACCTGCTGGCCACCGAGTTGGTCACCAAGCTGGTCTCGGGCCCTCGTCCCGAGATGGACAAGACGGTGCGCAACCTTCTCGGCCCGCCGCTGCGCCTGCGCGGCCCGGTCACGCGAGCAGACGGCGGCAAGGCCGGGGTGGGTCGCGGATACGGCGGTGCCCGCGTCGACCTGGAGAATCTCTCGACCACCGACCCGCACAGCAGGCAACTGCTCGCCGCCCAGATCATCTGGACGCTGTCGCGGGCCGGCATCAACGGCCCGTACGTGATCAACGCCGACGGCGCCGCGCTGGACGACCGGTTCGCCGAGGGGTGGAGCACCTCCGACGTGGCGGCCACCGACCCGGGCGCCGACTCGGGGGCTGCCGCGGGATTGCACGCGCTGGTGGGTGGATCGATGGTGTCGATGGACGGCCAGAAGGCACCACGCCTACCCGGTTCGTTCGGGCAGATGCCCAACCAGACTGCGGCGGCCTTGTCGCGCAGCGGACAGGAGGCGGCGTCGGTGGTGACGCTGCGGCCGGGCGCGCCCGACATGGCGTCCTCGCTGTGGGTCGGCCCGGTGGACGGAGACGCGTCCCAGGCATTGGACGGGCGCACGTTGTCGCGGCCCACCTGGTCGCTCGACGACGCGATCTGGGTCGTCGTGGACGGCAACAACGTGGTGCGGGTCATCCAGGAGGCGGCGTCCGGGCAGCCCGCACGGATCCCCATCGACTCCACCGCCGTGTCCACGCGTTTCCCCGGACCGGTCAACGAGCTGCAGCTGTCGCGGGACGGGACGCGCGCCGCGATGGTCATCGAGGGCCAGGTCATCCTGGCCAGTGTCGAGCAGACGCAGGGTGGGCAGTACGCACTGACCTACCCGCGGCGGCTGGGCTTCGGGCTGGGTGACACTGCGGTGTCGCTGTCCTGGCGCACCGGCGACGACATCGTGGTCAGCCGCACCGATCCCCAGCATCCGGTGTCCTACGTCAACCTCGACGGCGTGAACTCCGATGGCCCGAGCCGCAACCTGCTGGCTCCGGTCACGGCGGTGGCCGCCAACCCGTCGACGGTGTACGTCGCCGATCAGCGGGGCGTGCTTCAGCTTTCGGGATCGGCGGCCGAAGACGACCCGGCGTGGGCGGAGGTCCGGCCGCTGATGAACGCCGGCGCGGTGCCGGTGCTCTCCGGCTGAGTCCTCGGTGCAGATTTCCTGCGATTGACTGTCAAAGTCGTTGCAAATCGGCGCATTTGGACTCCCGTGTCGCAACGGCAAGTGGTGCCGGCAACGTGGCTGGAAGCAAACCCTCAGACTGCGGTGACACACTGCGGGAGTGCTGTTCGAGCTCGTCCTTCCGGTGCAGTGCGGCGGCCCACACAACCGGTGCGATCCCTGCGTCATCAAGACGGGATGAAACCGATGTCCGGTCAAGGACTGATGATCAACCGGCAGGCCGCGACCGTCGCTGCGCCGGTTCTCTTCGAAGCAGTCGTGGCTTCATGCGCGCAAACAACTCGGCGCTCACCGTGGGGCGCCTCGGTCGGATGGGGCGGTGTTTGCGGACGCGCGCTGCCGAAGAGCCTCATTCTCGCGGTCACCGGGGCACGGCGGACCCGCCTTGGGACCAACACGACGTTGCCGCATACGGCCGACCGGCTGGCGTGGTCGGCGGCGCAGTCAAGGCCCGAGCAATCCTCGGCTGGCAAACACCAAGTCGTTCCCAAGGCATCGTTACCGCTATGGTTTATCCGGATCTAGGAGAGGAACGAGACACGTGAACGTCGAACCCGCCGCCGCGGATCCCGCTGACGTCGCCAGGAAGCTTGCGGCCGCTCCTGGTCTCAAAATGCCGGCTTTCGAATACGTGCTGGATTCCGACAACCGGGTTGTGGAGATGAAGCTGGATGGGATGACGTTTACCCGCCAGCTGCGCAACTACCTTGGAATGGTCGTGTTCAACACGACCATCACCTACATTCCCTCGCACACAATCCGGCAAGCGTTCTTGCGGTTTCTCGGGGCCACGATCGGCAAGGGCTCGACGATCATGCGCGGCACCACCGTCTTCGATGCGGAGTTTCTGACGATCGGAAATGACACGACGATTGGTTCGCGCTGCTTTCTGGACTCTCGTGCCGGGCTCTGGATCGGCGACAACGTCACGATCGCCAGCGACACTCATATGCTCGGCGGTGGCCACGACATCAATCACCCGGACTTCACGATTGTCCCGATTCCGACGGTCATCGAGGATTACGTCTGGATAGCCAGTCGCGCGATGATCTTGCCTTCGTTCATTCACCGCGGTGCGGTGGTGGCCGCGCAGGCACTGGTGAACAAGGACGTTGGTGAACTAGAAGTAGTCGGCGGCGTGCCTGCCAAGGTCATCGCTAAGCGGAATCCCGACGCGCTGCAGTACAGCGCCCACTACCGACCGCTCTTCTTCTGATGACACCCCCGTTCAGCAACCACCGCGTGAGCTACTGCGGGTTCTGGCCGAATTCGACACGGCGACTGGGGTGGTGCTCGTGAACGCCTCGTCGGACGCGTTGGACCGACACCACCAGAGTGTCTGAGTTGTCCACATCCAAAGCCGCCCCGAGCAACAACGTCAAAACCCTGATGGCCATGCTGTGGATGTATGGCGGCCGCGGAGTCGGCATGCTGTGGACGCTGGCGCTCGTGGGGCGCCTCGGTGTCGCCAATTACGGCTTGTACGGCATGGGCTTCGCGCTGTCGGCGGTGGTTGGACCTCCGCTCGACAACTCGTTCCAGGTCCGCGCGATGCGCGAGTCCGAAGAGCGCTTCCTTGCCGAGCGCACGACGCGATACGTGCTCGGGGCGACGTTGGCGGCGACCGGGGTCGCCCTCATCGGGGTGCAGTACATCGCCTGGTTTGGGCTGGTTGTCGCCGGGGGCGAGATGGCATGCAACGCATGGCTGAGCCAGTCCGTCCGCGATGGCCATCCTCAGCTCTACTGGCGAGTCGGCACCATCCGGCAAACGGTCAGCGTCGCCCTTGCGTGCGCGTACATGTTCGGCACGTCCCATCCGACGCTGGCCGTCGCGACCATGCTCTATTGCTCGCAATACGTGGTGGTCTTTCTCGTCGGTGGCCTGCGAATACTGGGGCATCGCCCGGGGATACCCGGGTCGCCCAAACTGATCGCGGCACTCACCGGCGAAATGCTGGGCATGTGTCTGTATCTTCAGGGCGACGTCCTGCTCCTGGGATTTCTCACAAACCACACCACCGTCGGCTATTACACG
>Ga0193743_1001808_pt1 | contig 15572 bp, 11 predicted proteins | sample L2c2metaG_FD_143038 | JGI IMG/M metagenome (GOLD analysis project Ga0193743, IMG submission 143038) | Soil microbial communities from a riparian zone of the East river system, Colorado, United States - L2c2 | ecosystem: Environmental > Terrestrial > Soil > Riparian zone | place: USA: East River...
AAAGCTCCCTCGCCTGCTCCAAGTGCGAGGCCAGCGAAACGAAGTGCGTCAGGAGATGCGCCCGCAGCAGTTGCAGCACGCGCGGCACCACGATCAACACCGAGACGCGCTCGCGGTGGATCAGCTCCATGATGCGCGCCGGATCAGGCTGCTCGATGAAGTGCAGCTCCGCCGCCAGCAGCGGAGGCGTCCATAGCCCCATGAACTGGCCGAAGACATGACTCAACGGCAGAGTGTGAAGGAAGCGCAGCGGATGTACCCACCGCTCATACTTGCGATACTTCGCGATCTCGTCCTCGATGGGCTGCAGGCTCGCCAGCACGTTGCGGTGGGTGTGGACGATACCCTTCGGCTCGGCGGTTGTGCCAGAGGTGAAGACGATCTGGAAGGGCGTCTGCCCGTTGACGGCATCGCTTATTGCGAACGCCGGCTCTGCGGGCAACTGCGCGTATACCTCGGAGAGCAGAAGGCGCGGCACATCTATCGTCAGCGAGCGCAGCAGTTTTCGATCGCCCACGATTAGTTTTGGCGAAACATCCTGCACCACGCGCGTGACGAAGTCGCTCGAACCGGCCGCATCCAGTGGGACAGCGATCACTCCGCGCAGCAGACAGCCGAAGAAGACGGCGACCCACTCTGCCGAGTTCTCGCCCCAGAGGACGACCCGGTCCCCTGCCGCAGCACCGCGCCGGTCGAGCTCTGCGGCGAATCGACCGGCAAGCTGCGCCAGCTCGCCGTAGGTCGTTCGATAACGCCGATTGCCGCGATGGGCCACCACTGCCGTCTCCGCGGCGTGATGGCGAAACTCCTCGACGAGGCTGGCCAGATGAGCGCGCACAGCCTCATCATAGATGCGTCCCGGCAACGGATGGTGCTGTGCCTTATCCCTCTAAGCGACCCTGCTGCTGCGCAGGCAGTTTAGAATTGTTCTTCTGAGCCATGCCCTCCCCGCACCCTAACAGCCTCTCCATCGGCATCGACTTTGGCACGACGAACAGCTCCATCGCCCGGACTCTACCAGATGGCGGGGTTGAACTTGTCTCCTTCCCCACGGCGACAGCGACGACGGAGTCATTCCGCTCCGTGCTGTACCTGGAGCAGCACAAACAGGTGGGACGCAGCCAGATGAAGAGCTTTACCGGGCCGGCCGGTATTGAGCACTATCTCGTGGCTGAACATAAGGGTCGTCTGATCCAATCGCTCAAGTCGTACCTCTCGAGCCGCAGCCTTACCGGAACGGAGGTCTTCGGGCGGCGTTACGCCATGGAGGACCTGATCTCGCGCATCCTGACCGACCTGCGGCTTCATGCGGAGAGACAGTTTGGCCAGCCTGTTCGACACGCCACCGTGGGCCGTCCCGTGCGCTTCGTAGGCTCGGACGACGCCGATACCGACGACTTTGCTTCGGCTCGGCTGCGGCAGGCCTTCCTCCACTCAGGCTTCGAGTCGGTCGACTTCGAGATGGAGCCTATCGCGGCTGCGTACTCCTATGAATCGACGCTGGATCATGATGAGTTGATCCTGATCGGCGACTTTGGAGGCGGCACCAGCGATTTCTCCCTGCTGCATGTCGGCCCAGGGGTTCGAGCGCGTGGCCGCGCCGCGAAAGATCTGCTGGGCAACAGCGGTCTGGGACTCGCAGGCGATACTTTCGATGCGCGAATCGTCCGCAAGCTGGTCTCGCCTGCGCTGGGCGCCGATTCGCTGGCGCGCTCGCTGAATAAACTGCTGCCCGCTGTTCCTGCGTGGATCTACGCCAACCTTGAGCGGTGGCACTATCTCTCGTTTTTGAAGACGCGCAATGTGAGCCAGATCCTGAAGAGCGCGCACGCCAATGCGCTGGAGCCAGAGAAGATTGAGGCACTGATCAACCTGATCGATGAGGACCTCGGCTACCAGCTTCATCAGGCGGTGCAGCGGCTGAAGATCGATCTCTCGCACCATGAGAGCGCCCGGTTTTATTTTCGGGACGGCAGCATGAATATTCAGTCGATGGTGACGCGCGAGGAGTTTGAATCCTGGATCAGCGACGACCTCGAATCCATTGAGCAATGTGTGGATGGCCTGCTGACGGCCAGCGGGGTGGAAGCGCAGACGATCGACCGGGTCTTTTTGACAGGGGGAACGAGCTTTGTTCCCTCGGTTCGGCGCATCTTCGAGAGCCGGTTTACGGCATCACGGGTTCGTACGGGGAATGAGTTCACCTCGGTGGCTCGGGGGCTGGCTTTACGGGACCAGGAAGCCCATATGAGCCGCGCCTGATCGGCTGGGGAACTTCAAATTGTATTCGTGCGCATCTGCGCTACGGTGGATTTTGCACCACACCGGGCTCGCCAAAGCGCTCCCTGCAAGGAATCCGCCGAGCCTTCCATCACCTTTGCGTGAGGGGTTGAGGTCTTCAGGGCCGCTATCATTGCCTGTCGCACGATTGCGATATGCTCGAGCACACTGCCGACGTAGGCCACCCCAACTTCACCGGTTTCCCCTGATTCCGTCATCTTGAGAGCGACCAGAGCCACCTGCTCCGCGAGTTCTGCTCCGGCACGCTCAAGGACTGCCCGGGCAAGCTCATCTCCGGCCTCGGCGCACTTGACCACTACGGGGGTGAGGGCTGCGAAGTCGGGCCCGGGACGTTCGTTCGCCTTCTCGACGATCTCCCCTAAGGAGTTCGTGCCCCAGAACTCGCCGATGTCCATCAACAAGGTGGTGGGGATGCTGCGATCCTTGGCCCAGAATCCGGCGCGCAAGGCCTCCTGACCGATCCAGAAGCCTGCACCTTCGTCTCCCAGGGCGGGGCCCCAGCCACCTGCGCTGTACATGGTGCCATCGCTTGCCCGGCCGATAAAGTTTGATCCGGTGCCGGCGACTATCAGGATTCCGGGGCCGCCCTGGAAGGCGCCATCGAGGGCGATCTCCTCGTCACCGCAGAGAAGCAGGTCCCCGCCAACGACAGCGCCGATCTCGCGTTCGGCCCACTCGCGCACCGCGTCAATGGAGAGGCCGGCTAGCCCGATGCAGGTGCGCGTGACCTCGCCAAGATCTATGCCCGCCGCCACGGAGACCTCGGTCAGCATCGTCCTCAGCCTGGCCGAAGCCTCGGCCTCGCTTACGCGCATTAGCTTCACACTGCCAGTGCTCGCCCGGCCCAGTACGCTCTTTTCATCCGCCAGCAGACACGTGGTCTTCGTCCCACCTGCATCGATCGCCAGAAACAAGCCCATAGCCTGCAATGATAAGGCAACTTCTTTATTCCAGGTGTGCCTATTGCTTCTTCATCGAACCAACAGGAGAGAAAAAATAAATTCTCCTCCCGCCTTACCCGTCCGCACACCGGATGCAGCAGCGCTGTCGCCCTGTCGACCTCATCACGCGCGTCCTAAAACTTGCTCCTCCAATCCTGCTCCATCGCTATACACTCGCATTCATGCTTGCCGTTGCCCTTCCGACGCACCTCCACGCCTTTGACCTTGCCCTGATCGTCGTCTATCTCGTGGGTATCACGCTGTTTGGCCTGCGGTTCCGCAGTGGGAAAGACCCAAATGCGCGCTCGCTGCGCAGCTACTTTCTCGCGGATCAGACGATTCCCTGGTGGGCGATTGCGCTTTCGATCGTCTCGGCGGAGACCAGTACGCTGACAATCATCAGCATCCCTGGCGTGGCGTTCTCAGGAGATTTCGGATTTCTTCAGGTGGTCATCGGATACATGCTGGGCCGTATCGTTGTGGCCGCGCTGTTTTTGCCACGCTACTTCCAAGGCAAGATGCTGACCGCTTACCAACTGATCGATCAACGATTCGGACGGACGCTGCACAAGGTTACCGCAGGGCTGTTTCTGCTTACGAGGGCTGCTGCCGAGGGAGTGCGGGTCTTTGCCGTGAGCATTGTGGTAGGCATCGCCATTGGAACGAATGATGTTCTGTCGATCGGAATCATCTCGGCGCTTACGCTGCTCTATACGTTTGAAGGAGGGATGACCGCCGTTATCTGGACCGACGTGGTACAGATGACCATTTACATCGGAGGAACCATCGTGGCCATCTCCACGCTGGGGAACCATGTGCCTGGCGGCTGGGCGCAGATTCATGAGGTGGCGGCGGCGGCAGGCAAGTTCCACCTCTTCAACTTCGCGCTGAACCTGACCCAGACTTACACCTTCTGGGCAGGGATGATAGGCGGGGCCTTTCTGACGATGGCCTCTCACGGAACCGATCAATTGATGGTGCAGCGGATGCTGGCCGCGCGCAATCTGCGCGAGTCTCGTCTGGCGCTGCTGTCGAGCGGCGGCGTCATCCTTCTGCAGTTCACGCTCTTTCTGCTGATCGGAGCGGGGCTGTACGTCTTCTACGGGCTGCACCCTGCCACCTTCCGTACGAACGATTACATCTTCCCCACTTTCATCGTGAGTGAGATGCCGGTGGGGATAGCCGGACTGCTGATCGCGGCTATCCTTGCCGCCGCCATGTCGAACCTGAGCGCGGCAATCAACTCACTTTCGTCTACTACGGTCGTAGACTTCTACATGCACTATCGTCCGCAAGCCGATGACCGCGAGCGCATGATGATCTCCCGCTCCAGCACGGTTCTCTGGGCTCTGGTGCTGTTCGCCGTGGCGGTCTATAGCGTTCACACCGGAGGCAAAGGCCATGTCGTCGAGGTGGGGCTCTCTATCGCCTCTGTCGCGTATGGAGCTTTGCTGGGAGTCTTCCTGCTGGGAACTCTTACGCGCTACGCCACACAGACTGGAGCAATCTTAGGGATGATCACCGGTTTCGCCCTCAATGTCGCCCTCTGGCTTCAGGCCGGCCCCATTCATCTAACCAACCTCCCGCTGCTGGGGGATATGACGCTTCCGCATGTGGCGTGGACCTGGTACGTGTTCATTGGCGCAATCGTGACATTCCTGGTCGGTACTATCGCCAGCGTGCTCTTCCCCGAAAGATCCCGCCGCCCCAAAGCGGTGATCGCTGCTCTGATCCTTCTTTTTGCTGCGCTACAGATGGTCGTTCCGGTCGGAGCTGTAGCGGAGGTAAAGGTCTCTCATGGTTCGGTCGAGACGCAGGCCTTGACCGAGGCTACGCCTGACTTTTCAGCCATTACTACGCTCCTTAGCCAAGCCATCGCCGCGAAGAAGCTGCCGGGCGCTGTGGTTCTGGTGAATCACAATGGCAAGAAGGTCTTCGAGCAAGCTTATGGGAGCCGGGCCCTTGAACCCACGGTGGAACCCATGACCGAAGAGACGATCTTCGACATGGCATCGCTGACCAAGTGCCTGGCTACAGCCACCGCCGCCATGCAGCTCTACGAGGCGGGAAAGTTCCAGTTCGACGATCCCGTGGCCAAATATCTTCCGGGGTTTGCCGTCAACGACAAAGGGAATGTGACCATCCGCGAACTATTGACGCACTACTCCGGACTGCCGCCCGATGTGGATTTGAAGGAGGCCTGGACCGGCAAGCAGACCGGTATCGATCTGGCCTTCAACTCCAAGCTCGAGGCCACGCCCGGCACCGCGTTCAAATACTCCGACATCAACTTCATCACGCTCGGAGCGCTGGTTGAGAAGCTGAGCGGCGAGTCCCTCGATCAATACGCTGCCAAACACATATTCCAGCCGCTGGGCATGACCCATACGCGCTTTCTGCCACCCACCAGCTGGATTCCAAACATCGCGCCCACAGCACATAACGACGACGGTCCTCTGGCCGACGATAAGCTGCTGCGAGGCACCGTCCACGATCCTACGACCCGTCGCATGGGCGGCGTCGCAGGCCATGCCGGTGTCTTCTCGACTGCCGCAGACGTCAGCCTGTACGCGCAGGCGCTTCTCGACAAGCTGCTGCACGATACGGGGCCCTTTCCTCTGAAGCAGGCCACGCTCAGGCTGATGACGACGCCAGAGCAGCCCTCGACGGCTCAGCCGGGCGCTCCTGTCTTCACTCCCGACGGCAAACCCACCACCGGCATCGCCACTCGCGGCTTTGGGTGGGACATCAACACAGCATTCTCCCGCCCGCGCGGCGAGGTCTTCCCCATCGGGAGCTTCGGCCACACCGGATTTACAGGTACGACTTTGTGGATGGATCCGGGGTCCGACACTATTGTCATTCTGTTGTCCAACGCCGTTCACCCTCGGGGGAATCCTCCCATCTCTGCTCTTCGAGGACAGGTAGCCACTGCCGTGGCGCGGGCGCTCAATCTCAAAAGCTCGCCCGAGGATGGAGTAACAAATTCTCATCCTACTGCCAGCAGCTCCGTTAACCCCTCTGCGCCCACTCTTACAGGTATTGATGTTCTTGAATCCAGCCACTTTGCCGCCCTGCTCGAAGTCTCACGCCGTCATAACAACCGCCTCCGCCTGGGCCTAATGACGAATCAGACTGGCCTGGACAGCAAAGGCAATCGCACAATCGACATCCTCAACAGATCAAGCCCGGAGGTAGAGCTGAAGACACTCTTCTCTCCAGAGCACGGCATTCTGGGCGTCAAGGACTCCACCGACGTCGGCAACGATACCGACTCCACCACGCACCTGCCTGTCATTAGCCTGTACGGTCCCAAGGACTCCGACAAGCGACCAAGTCACGACGCTCTCAAGGATCTGGACGCCGTTGTCATCGACCTGCAAGACGCGGGAGTCCGGTTCTACACCTACGAGGCTGTGGTGGGATACTTTCTGGAGGCTGCCGCCCAGGAAAAGAACGTGGGGCATGAGCTCGAAGTCATTGTGCTGGACCGACCCAACCCCATCGGCGGCGTAGCGGTTCAGGGTCCGGTCTCCGATGCAGGACGGGACTCCTATACGAACTACATGCCGCTGCCCATTCGCCATGGCTTTACGCTGGGCGAGTTGGCCCGCTACATCAACGGTGAGCGTCGCCTGCCAAGTCCGACCTCGCCCAACGTTCAGGTTCCGCTCAATGCCAAGCTGACGGTAATCGCCATGCAGAACTGGGAGCGCAGCCAGTACTTCGATGGCACGCACCTCCCTTGGACGAACCCAAGCCCTAACCTCCGCAACCTGACCGCGGCAACGCTCTACCCCGGGCTTGGCCTGCTTGATGCGACTAATGTCTCGGTAGGGCGTGGTACGGAGAAGCCGTTCGAGCAGATTGGCGCTCCCTATATCGACTCCTCGGCGCTGGCCGCATATCTCACTAAACGCAAGATCGCCGGCGTCACCTTCGCGCCCATCAGCTTTGCCGTAGCCGAGAACAGCAACCAGTATCCCTCGCACGGTAAGACGATTCCCGGCATTTCCCTGACTTTGACCGACCGCAATGCGCTCGACGCTCCCGAGCTGGGGATCGAAGTCATGAGCGCCCTTCACCGCCTATATGGTGCGCAGTTCAACCTCGCGAAGGCCGACCATCTGATCGCCAGCGTCAATACGATGCTTGCGCTACAGAACAATGAAGATCCGCGAGCGATAGCGGCAGCATGGCGTGCAGAGCTTGAAGCCTTCAGGCAGCGGCGACAGGCTTATCTGCTCTATCGCTAGGCTTTCTTGACAAAGCCTGCTTCTGCAAAAACGTACCTACCTAACAACCCATCACTTATCAAATTCATCTTCCAGTCTCGTTCCGTGCATCACAATAGACAGAGCTATATCTCAAGAGGGACTTCCCATGCCCCGGATTAATTTTCAGCAACAACTCGTCGCCTTGAAGGACAAGCTTCTCGCCATGGCTGCGCTCTCGCAGCAGGCACTCTCACTGTCGCTTGAGGCCTATCTCACGGGAGACATGAGTTTGTGCGACCACGTCAAAGAGATCGAAGCGGCCATCAATGCCGCGGAGCGCGACGTCGACGAAATGGCGTATGACCTGCTCGCCAAGGAACAGCCGATGGCGATCGACCTGCGCTTCATCCTCTCAGTGATCAAGATCAATGGCGATCTGGAGCGCGTCGGCGACCAGGCTACCAATATCGCAGAGCGGGCGCGATCACAGAAAGACTTTCCACAGATCTCACTGCCCATCGATATCCCCGACATGGGAGAAAAAGTCGGGGTGATGATCCGCTGCGCGATCCAATCACTGCTGGAGGCTGATGCCAAGCTCGCCGAGCATGTACTCGTCATGGACGACGAGATCGACGATATGAATCGCGCTGTCCAGGCAGAGCTGATCGAAGTGATGATGCAGCATCCGGTGGTAAGCACACAGGCGCTGAACGCTATCATCGTCTCCCGCAACCTGGAGCGTACCGCCGACCACGCCACGAACATCGCGGAAGACGTGATCTTCTGGGTGCGGGGATCCGATGTGCGCCACAAGTTTTCGCTCGCCCAAGCTGAATAGCTGCAGCTCTGCCCCTTTAGCGAGTACCGGGCTTTCCGGTTGCGGTCGACGAGAGTAGTTTCATGACGCTTTCCGCAACCTGCTTGCCCTGAACTCCGCTGCCCTCGGTGTTGAAGTGAACGTCGTCGGAGTGCAGATTCTGATGCTGCGACATCAGCGCATGCTGGTCGTCCATAGGAATCTGTTGTTTCGCAAGGAGCTCCAAGGCGATGGCATTGCGGGCGTCGATACGATTATTGGAAGCTCCGTCGTCCTTGTCCTTCCTTACCGGCGTCGTTGAGGCCCACACCAGCTTTGCGGCCGGAGCTCCTGCGCGAACTGCTGCCAGCATCTCAGGGAAGTATTGCCGGTACTCCTGCTCTGTATAACCCCATCCATGCATGCCGTTGTTGAAGTGCACAATGTCCCAACGTACATGCATCATCGCAAAGTACTCGGCGAGTTGATGCGGCAGACGCTCATCTCCGATGGAAGCAGAGGTCGCAAAGTAGTAGCAGTTCGCCTTTCCCTCCAGATCCCCCGCCACAGCTTGGTAGTAGGCGCGTGTGATGGAATCGCCGATCAGCAGCAAGTTCGGTAGGGCAGGATCGGGCTTCTCCGTCTTATCGGAGTAGGTCCACTCGATCTTTTCGCTGACACTTCGGCGTTGCTGCGCCGCGCCGACCAAAGTACTGGCCATCAACATAAGACAAGTTACGAAACGTCTGTTCAAAATAACTCCCTCCAGATACCCATCCAATGTAACGCCACTGAGACCTTTTGCTCTTTGTAAGGTTTTGATTGACAATGCAAGGCGCTGTCTCCATTGTTCTATTGCCGGTGAAATCGTTTGACTGCGGGGCTCTGTGCCCGGCAGGAATAGCTGAATGAATTAGAAGAACCATCTCCTTACGTTGAGAAAGGTATCTCGCCATGGTTACGACAGCTTTTCTTTCTTGCTTTCTGATCGGATGCATCGCCGGACTGCGTTCGCTGACAGCTCCAGCGGCTGTGTGCTGGGGAGCGCATCTTGGCTGGCTGCACTTTGCCCGGACCAGCCTCAGCTTCATGGGCCATCCGGTGACGCTAACTCTCTTCACCCTGCTGGCTCTCGTTGAGTTTGTGACAGATAAGCTGCCGAAGACTCCGGCGCGAACCTCTGGCCCCGGCTTGATCGCCCGTATTATTCTTGGCGGGTTCAGTGGAGGAGCGCTGGCAGTCGCTACGGGTGGCGGTTTCGTAATTGGCGCGGTAGTTGGGATCGTAGGGGCGCTGGTTGGAACCTTTGCCGGGTATCACGTTCGCCATGCCCTCGTGGCAAAGGTTAATCTGCCAGACTTGGCTGTGGCGCTGGTCGAAGACGTCATCGCGATCTGCGGCGGATTTTTCATCGTCTCTCACATTCACATGTAGATAGGATTGTCCTTGGCTGCCGGACTCAGCTGCGGTCCGTCACAAGGGGGATTGCATGCCGGAAACAACGCACTTTGACGCAATCATTATTGGCTCAGGACAAGGGGGGAATCCTCTAGCGGCTGCCTTGTCGGAGAAGGGTAGGCGGACAGCCATGATTGAGCGCGCAGTTGTAGGTGGAACCTGCGTGAACTACGGCTGCACTCCGACGAAGACCATGGTCGCGAGCGCGGAGGTTGCCTATCTGGCCCGTCGTGCGAAGGACTATGGTGTTCGCATCGGCGATGTGTCTGTTGATATGCCAGCGGTGCGAGAGCGCAAGCGCGACATGGTGAACACCTGGCGAGAGGGCAGCGAGAGACGTCTGAAGGAGGCGGCCTTCGTCGAACTCATTCGAGGCGAAGGATGGTTTACCGGACCGAAGCAGGTTCAGGTGAAGTTGAGTAAGGGAGGCGAGCGTAGCCTGAGCGCCGACATCATTGTTATCAATACGGGGTTGTCCGTCAGCACACCACCGTTGAAGGGGCTGGAGAACGTCCCTTGGCTGGATAACGTCAGCGCGATGGAACTGGACGTAGTACCGGACCATTTGCTGGTGCTTGGCGGCGGTTACGTTGGGCTGGAGTTCGCGCAGATGTTCCGGCGCTTCGGCAGCCGTGTGACGGTGATCCAACGTGGCAAGCAGCTGTTGCCTACGGAAGATGCCGATATCGGCGATGAGATCGCGAAGATCCTCCGAGAGGATGGGCTGGAGATTTTGCTTGAGTCTGAGGCAGAGTCCGTAGCCTCTTCCGGTAAGACCGTTCTATTGACCGTCAGCCACGATGGCGAGCGCAAAGCGCTGGAGGGCACGCATCTATTGATCGCGACCGGCAGGCATCCGAATACCGAGGCGCTGAATCTTGCTGCGGCGGGGATTGCCATGGATGAGCATGGATATGTCTCTGTGAATGACAGACTAGAGACGAACGTAGCCGGGGTGTATGCGCTGGGCGATGTGAAGGGCGGACCGGCCTTTACGCATATCTCTTACGACGACTACCGCATCCTGAAGGCAAATCTTCTCGATGGCGGCAATAGCAGCATCGCGGGGCGCGTCTTTCCGTCCTGCGTGTTTATCGATCCTCAGTTGGGTCGTATTGGCCTCAGCGAGAAAGAAGCGGCTAAGTCTGGGAAGAAGGTTCGCGTAGCCCGGCTGCCGATGACCTCTGTCGCAAGAGCCATGGAGACGAGCCGATCGCGCGGGTTCATGAAGGCGCTGGTCGATCCGGAGACGGAGCAGATTCTGGGTGCGGCGGTGCTGGGAGAAGGCGGCGGCGAGATCATGTCGATGATCCAGATCGCGATGATGGGCAAGCTGAAGTACACCGTGCTCCGGGATGCCGATCTGGCGCACCCCACCCTGGCCGAGTCGCTCAATAACCTTTTTAGCAACTTCCAGCCCGATTAGGTAGATCGAGCGACTCACAATGTTGTTAGGGAGGCCCTTGACGCGATTCCTAATGCCAGTTAACCTTAAGGAGATGGCGATTTACCGCACGCATCTTTCGGTCGCTTGTCGTATGTGTATGTGTTGTTGCGACCCCGTGCGCCGTCGCCTTTGCCCGATTCGCAGGCTTACCCTCTAAGCCCGAACATCCCAGCAAAGTCACACAGCGCCCACTTACTCAGTGGGCTTTCTTATTTCTGCTCCATTCAAAAGGATTTCCACCATGTCTACACTCCCGGTCCCCCCAGTCAAAGAAACGAAGGCCCAGAAGTCCGAGCGTCTGAAGCTTGCAAAGAACCCATGGGATGCCTGGGAGGAGGTTCGCGAGTTCGCCAGGCAAGGGCGTGACTCAGTTCTACCGGAGTGGACCGGACTTTACTTCAAGTGGTGGGGCGTCTATACGCAAGGGGATGGCCTTGGTGTCACCGGCGGAGCCAACGGGGAGGGTAAGGCGACCGAGTATTTCATGATGCGCATCGGTCTCCCCAATGGCATCCTGACCAGCGCACAGCTTCGGGTAATTGCCGACATTACCAAGAAGCACGCTCGCAACCTGGCGGATATCACGACGCGACAGAATATTCAGCTGCACTGGCTCACGCTCTCTTCGCTGGTTGAAGTTGTGGACGCTCTCACCGCGGTTGGACTCTCTCCCAAGGGAGCCTGCGGTGACGTCGTGCGCAATGTCACCGGCTGCCCGCTCGCTGGGCTTGATGGGCATGAGCTGATTGATGCCTCTCCGCTGGCGGTCGAGATCGCCCATAAACTGACAGCCAACCCCGAGTTCTACAACCTGCCACGCAAGTTCAAGATCTCCGTGACTGGCTGCCCACTGTGGTGCACCTACCCCGAGATCAACGACGTAGCGCTGACTGCTATCAAGCGGACCGTCCATGGAGTGGAGGAGATCGGCTACACGCTGCGCGTTGGCGGGGGACTCTCCACCGAGCCTCATATCGCCGTCCGCATTCCCGCGTTCATCCGCCAGGATCAGGCCTACGCCGTCGTCCACGCCACGACTGAGATCTTTCGCGAGCAGACGGAGTTGCGCGAGAACCGTACCCGCGCCCGCATCAAGTATCTGTTCATGCGGCATGGGTGGACCTCGGAGTCCTTCCTTGAAGCGCTCGAGGCCAAGCTTGGCTATAAGCTCGATCCCAGCCCCGTCGATCAGGATGTCGTCCCCGACGACGTCTATCGCGACCACATCGGGATTACGCCCCAGGCGCAGCCCGGCCTTTCGGCGGTGGGGGCTTCGGTTCTGCGCGGTCGCCTCTCCGGCGATCAACTGGAGAAGCTGGCTGACCTGGCTGAGCAGTACGGAAACGGCCAACTGCGCGCCACGATCATGCAGAACATCCTGATCGTCAACGTACCCAATGCGTCGACCACGGCCCTGGTCGTCGAGCTCAACACGCTTGGCCTACAGGTGGACGTCTCGGCCTTCTGGCGCGGAGCCATCGCCTGCACCGGCACCGAGTTCTGCAAGCTCGCCATTGCGGAGACAAAGGGCTTCTCCAAGTGGCTGGTCAGCGAGATGGAAGATCGCCTCCCGGGCTTCGACCAGCAGATCAAGCTGCATGTGACGGGCTGCACCAACAGCTGCGGTCAGCACTGGATCGCAGACATCGGACTCGAGGGCAAGAAGATCAAGAAGGACGGTGTTCTCGTCGATGCCTTCTACTTCTGCGTAGGCGGAGCCGTGGGCAAGTACGCCCGCACCGCCCGCCCGTTGGGTTATCGAGCCGCTGCCGATGAGGTTCCGGCTGCCATCGAGCGCCTGCTGCGTGCCTATCTGGCCGACCGGCAGCCCGAGGAAGATCTTCGAGCCTATTTTGCGCGGACAGACGACGACAGCCTGCGCGCGCAACTGAATGGCACCGTCATCGATCCGGTAGAGCGGGATGCGCCACCTGTCGGTGCTGGCCGCCACGCCCCCAGCGAGTAGTAGTAGCTTTAGTACATGGATCTCTTCCCCATCTTCCTGAAGATCGCCTCCCGTCCCTGCATCGTCATCGGTGCGGGACATCTGGCCGAGTCCAAGATCGAGTCGCTGCAGGCGGCGCACGCGAAGGTGACGGTGATCGCTCCCGAGGCTACAGAACGCATCACAGACCTTGCTGCCGCCGGGGAGATTGCATGGCGTCAACGCGAGTACGCTGCAGGCGATCTGACGGGAAACTTCCTCGTCGTCGCCGCTACCAACGTCCCCGTCGTGAATCGCGCTGTCTTCCACGAAGCCCAGGAGAAGAACATCATCTGCAACGCCGTCGACGACCCACCCTTCTGCGACTTCTACTTCCCCTCCGTGGTGCGGCGGGGAGACCTGCAGATCGCCATCTCGACGGCTGGAGCCAGCCCTGCTCTCGCGCAGAAGATCCGCAAGGACATCAATGCGCAGCTCCCTCTCGATGCTGGCGACTGGTTGAACGATCTAGGCAATCTGCGGCGCGAGGTTGTATCCGCCGAGCCGCTCAATGAGGAGCGCAAGTGGCTCCTGCATCAGCTGGCCCAGCGCGAGGTCTGCGGCTACGACCAGTGCCCGTCGCGCACCTTCGCACGCGAACACGCTCGCACGAATCCACTGCCTGAGAAAAAATCGTGAGCATCGAAGCGCAGGCTGGGACGGTCTACCTTGCAGGAGCGGGACCCGGTGATCCGGATCTGCTCACCCTCCGCGCCGTGAAGCTCCTCCAGACCGCCGACGTCATCCTGCCGGACGACCTTGTCTCGGACGAGGTCCTCGCGCTTGCCAGCCCTACGGCAGAGGTCATCCCTGTAGGCAAACGCTGCGGTCAGCCACGCATCACGCAGGCGGAGATCCATGTCCTGATGCTGGAGCACGCCGCAGCCGGCCGCTCGGTCCTTCGCCTCAAATCCGGCGATCCGCTGATCTTCGGTCGCGCGGGGGAAGAGATCGCTGCGCTCCGCGGGGCCAATATCCCCTTCGAGATCGTTCCTGGCATCACCACAGCCTTCGCTGTCGCTGCGAGCCTGCAGACACCGCTGACCGACCGCTCCGTTGCGTCCAAGCTCATCCTGGCGACCGCACACCACGCTGCGGGCAAGGTGGAGTTGACTCCAAAGTGGAACGGAGCCTTTCCCGAGGGGGCGACGCTGGTCATCTACATGCCCGGCCGTCACTTCCGCTCTCTGGCAGACGACCTTATCGGCTCGGGCATCGCTCCCGATACTCCCTGCGTCGCTGTGAGCAAGGCCACTACAGCGGAGGAGCACGTCTATGCCACGACGCTCGCGCTGATCGACGATGAGGCTGTCGGATCAGCACCAGTGATCCTGCTGATCGGCCATGCCATCCAGCTTCGCTAGCTCTATGAGGGTCCCCCCTCCCCCCCGGGTACGCCCTCATAAGCCGAATGATTGCAACAGATAGAAAAATAGCTCTCGCTAAAGTAGTGCAATCAAATGAGTTATAGGTAAATTCGTCTTTCTAAAAGAGATAAGGCCCGGCGCTGCCGCACGGCCTTCGTTTTTCATCTCTAAGTTCTATTCTAGAAGATCGAGCATAACTCATCGGCAAAATGACGAGAGGTATTTCCTGGGTGTAAGTAATTGCAAATGTTGGACTTTGCGCATGGTATCCAGCCTTCGTTGCCTTGCGTGGGCTTGACAACAAGAAAGAGATGGAAGGTTCCGGGGGCCGGGACGTGCGATGAAGCTAGTCGGCCTGCTTGCTGGTCGTTGGCCGGAGCTTCGGCTTGGGCTTCGGTTTGGGCTTCGGTTTGCTCTTGGCCTTGAGATCGAGATTGAGCGCCACTGCAGCGCGGATGAGATCCTTCAAGGCCGTCTCATCGACCTTGTCGCCTTCGTGAATGTCGATAGCGCGCCTGGTATTCCCGTCGAGGCTAGAGTTGAATAGACCTGAAGGGTCCTTCAACGCAGCTCCCTTGGCAAATGTCATCTTGACGACGTTCTTGTACGTCTCTCCCGTGCAGACGATGCCGCCGTGGGAGAAGACGGGAGTCCCCGGCGATGTCGGCTTGACCCACTTCAACTCTTCGACGATCTCAGGGTCTGCCTTGTGAATGATCTCGCGCACCTTCGCGAGCGCCTTCCCGCGCCAGTCCCCAAGTTCGTTGATCTTCGCGTCGATGAATGCAGATGCTGATTCCACCGGGACGGTCCTTTTCATGTATCGCTCCAACTCTCGCAGATAATTTAGCTGCGCTTAGCGTAACGTGCAACCCCCGACAACGTCGCGTAGTGGGTTAGTTTGGAGTGAATGCTTGAAGTTTCCGAAAAGCCGACTTGAACGAAGCCGCTTTGAGAGCGGCGGACGCTTGCGCGTGGAGCTGAACGAGCGGCTGTGGCGTTGAGGTAGGTTGTGTCACAGAGGAGGGTATCTCTGTGACCCATTTACGTCAGATCAT
>Ga0193743_1001809_pt1 | contig 15572 bp, 13 predicted proteins | sample L2c2metaG_FD_143038 | JGI IMG/M metagenome (GOLD analysis project Ga0193743, IMG submission 143038) | Soil microbial communities from a riparian zone of the East river system, Colorado, United States - L2c2 | ecosystem: Environmental > Terrestrial > Soil > Riparian zone | place: USA: East River...
AAATCAGCAACCAACTGAAAACCACGCATCACCACACCCCACAACAGCGGGCGACGCTCCGGACGCGCGTAATCCTTAAACCGCCACAACTCCCGCAACGTGCCAACATCACGGCGAGGCAAAACCTCGTCCGCCCCCGACACAGCGGCGACCACAGCCCCACCAGATGAGTTGGCAACCATCATCTACTCCTGCAATCTCACGCGGCGTGCTGCACCGGGACGGACACGGCGGCAACGGACGGCGACCCCGGCTGCAACACCGTGACACCTCGTCCGAGAACCATCACACCACTGTAGCTTTTAGATTCGGAGCGGGGTCGGAAGTGTGACCCAAACCGCGAGAGGTGCCACATGCGGTAGCCTCCCGGGGTGCGAGCAGACGCGGCACGAAATCTGGACGCGGTCCTCCAGACCGGAGCCCGGCTCCTGGCCGAGGATCCGAGCACGAGCATCAGCGCCATCGCGGCCGCGGCCGGGGTCGACCGGCGCACCGTCCACCGCCGCTTCGCGTGTCGGGAGGTGCTGCGCGACGCCGCCTGCGAGGCCAAGGTCGAGGCGGTCGAGGGGGTGCTCACCGAGGCCCGGTTGGAGTCCGCGCCCGTGGCAGTGGCCCTGCACCGGTACGTGGAGGGCATCATCGCGGTGATTCGTCGCTACCCGATCGACCCCGAACAGATGCGTTGCGACGCCGAGTCCTACGCGCGCATGCTGGACCAGCGGAAACGGGTGGCCGCCTTTATGCGGCGGGCCCGGGACGAGGGGTTCATCCGGCCCGACCTACCCGACGGGATGGCCGAGGGAATGCTCTACCGGATCGTCACCCTGCTGGCCCGGCAGTACAGCGACCACGACCCCGCCCGGGCCGCCGACATCGCCGTCGACATGTTGCTCAGCGGAGTCGGCGCCCGGTGACTGGCCGGCGGCCGTCGCCGGAGCCCTGCCGCGGGGGCCCCGTGGGCGCGGGTCGCTAGCCGGCGCAGCCGGCCAGTTCGGGTCGCGGCGGCGTCGCGCCGGTAGGGCTGGGGGTGAAAAACAGCCGTGCGCAGTCGATCACGAAGCGTGGGTTCTCCTCCGGAATGAAATGCGCCGAATCCGGCGCCAACACTTCACGCACGTCCTTGGCGACCGGCCGGTAGGACTCCGCGACGAGCCCGCCGAGCGACCGCGCCGCGCCCACGGCCAGCACCGGCATCGCCAGCCGCTTCGATTCGCCGTTCCGCTGGACGTCGTGCGCGTCGGCACGCAGCGCCCGGTAGTACTCGAAGCCCGCGTGACGACGGGTCGGGTCGGCGTAGGCCCGGTAGTACGGTTCCCGATCGGCCGGCGACACGCTGCCCTCGAAGAACATGCCCAGGTAGGTCGGGACGTCCTCGTCGTCGATCAGCTGCTCGGGGATCGGGGCCGGGGTGGAGTTGAACAGGATGTGCCAGGTGAACTGGTTGAGCTTGTCGAGGGTGGGCCCAGCCAGGGGCGACTCGAGGACTGCCAGCCTGGTCACCTCGGTGGGGAAGTCGCGGGCATAGGCGAACCCGACCATGCCGCCGACATCGTGGGCCAGAATCATGATCTCCCGGTAGCCCAGCCGCTGAACGGCTTCGCGCACCCGCCGTGCCGTGCTGGCCTTGTCGTAGCCGCCGGCTGGAACGCTCGACTCGCCGAGGCCCGGCAGATCGAGGGCGATCACCGTGTAGCTGTTGGCGAGGTCGGGCATCGTCTTGTGCCACGCGTGTGAGGTCTCTGGCCAGCCGTGCAGCAACAGCAGCGGCGGGCCCGAACCGGCGCGGGTGTAGTGAATGGTGCCGCCCTCTACCGGGACCGATCCCTGCTCGACCGCTGCTCCGGCTCCAGTCGGCCCGGCTCCGGCCGGCGCCGAGGGTACGGACGTGCCCGGCGCGGGCACCGGCGTACTGGCGCAGGCGCCGGTGAGGACCAGCAGTGTCAGGGCGGCGAGCGCGGCGGCGTACCTGCCCAATGGCGCCGGATGGATCCTTCTCATGGCGGTCTCCTTCGGTGCGGCGGTTACCTGGTGGTCGTTCCCGCCGTGCCCCAACCGGACATGCCCTCGCCAACGCCCGCTCTGCTCACCGCGATCGCGCGAGTCGGAAGCCTAGATCATCGATGGCGAAACGTGGGGTGACTGTCGGCCCAGTAGGAAAGGAGCGATCTCGACCCGCCAGCGGGTGCCGCGTCGGTCGTCTCGAAGGTCCACCACGCCACCGGGGATATGAACCATCGCGGGGGTTGTCAACTCGTCGGTCGGTGGGTGCACTCAGGGTGCCCTCGGCCGGGCGGGTGTGCAGCCCGGAGTCGTGAGTGGCGATGGTCGCTATAGCGACCATCGCCACTCACGACCTCTGAGCAGCCCGGGGACGGGGTCAGCCGAGGCTGGTCAGCGCGTCGGTGAGCGAGTCGAACAGGCCGAACAGGCCGGGGGACGGCGCGCTCGGCTCGGGCCGGTCTGCCCGGTGATCGTCGTGCGAGTCCCCGTGGTTGTCGGAGTCGTCCTGGTCGTCGTTGTCGTCCGCCCGCGCCTGGTCGGCGTGGTGGTCCGAGTCCCCGGTGGCTCGCGCCCGGCCGTCGTCCGTGTCGTGGTCGCCGGATCGGCTCCGCTCGCCGACTCGTGACGCCCCCGGTGAGGGATCGCCAGCCGCGGTGCCCACCCGCGAGCCGCCCGCCGCGGTGGCACCGGAAGCGCCGCTGGGGTCGGTCGCCCGGCCGGAAGCGGTGCCGGGGTTGGCCGCCCGGCCGGCGGCCGTGCCTGAGTCGGCGGCCGTGCCTGAGTCGGTCGCCCCGCCGGGAGCGGTCGTGCCGGAGGGGGTGTCGGCGGGCCCGGGAGCAGTCGCGCCGGGAGGGGCAGCCGCGGGGCCGGGCGCGGCTGCTTGGGGCGGGACCGTGTTGGGCAGGCCCGGTGCGGCGGGGCCACCGGGAACGGCTGCCTCGGGTGCAACCGGGTTGAGTAGGTCCGGTCCGGCGGGGGCGCGCACCGGGCCGCGAGGGCCGGCCGGGTGCGGGTTGAGCACGCCCGGTCCGGCGGGCAACGTGCTGGTCGTGGCTGAGGCGTCCGGCGACGGTGTAGGGCCGTCGCTCCGGAAACCGAGCACCCCCCACAGCACACCCGCCGCGCCGAGCAGCACGACCAGCCCGGCGAGCATCGCGACAGCGCGCGGGGGCCGGCTCCGCTCTGTACGTGGCTTCCGGGCTGGGCGATGCCGGGCCTCTCGACCGGCCGACGCGCTGGTCGGGCCCACCGCGCGGAGGTGGGCTGCCGACCGGCTGACCTCGTCGTCCGCCGACCGCGGCTCGCTGGGTGGCGGCGCCGGCGGGGTGCCGTGATACGCATGGTGCCAATGCGCGCTCGCCGGTTCATCGCGCTTCGCGGGCTTCCGCTCGGCAGCAGAACCGAGCTCCTCGTGCGCCCCCTCAGACACCAACTCACCCCTTGTGTACTCGCTCGCGGCCCGTCGGCCGTCCCCACAGATGCAACGAGCAGCGCGTGATCAAGTGACGCTTGATCGCCACTCGAGCGTGTGATGACCGGACTCGAACTGGTGAGCATCGGTACTGTACGTGACATCAGGTGACTCAGTGCTACCAACTGCACCCCTCACCGGGGCGGCCGCCGACCGCGCCCGATCTGTGGCGTGAACCTCGAGGCAGCAGAATTACCGGTCATGGATGTAGCCGCTGTGCGTAGCCAGCTCACCACGCCGTTAGGTGCACCGGCGTTCCCGCGCCCGCCGTTCCGGTTCACCAATCGCGAGTACCTCAACATCACCTACCGGACCGACCCGGAGGCGCTGCGCCGACTGGTGCCCGAACCGCTGACGGTGCCCGAGCCGCTGGTGCGGTTCGAGGTGATGAAGATGCCGGATACCACCGGGCTGGGCTCGTACCACGAGAGCGGTCAGGCGGTGGTGGTGGAGCACCAGGGCGAGCGCGGCGAGTACATCCACGCGATGTACGTGGACAACCATCCGGCGATCGCCAGCGGCCGGGAGATCAGCGCGTTCCCGAAGAAGCTGGGCTCGCCGAGGCTGTTCGTGGACTCCGACGCGCTGGTGGGCACGTTGGACTACGGCACGCTGCGGGTGGCCACCGCGACCATGGGTTACAAGCATGAGGCGATGAGCGTCGAGGATGCGCTGGGCGAGATCGGGGTGCCCACGTTCATGCTCAAGCTGGTTCCCGGTTACGACCGCACGCTCCGGATCGCCGAGTTGGTGCGCGCTCAGATCACCGACGTCACCGTGCGCGGCGCCTGGACCGGGCCGGCCCGCCTGCAGCTGTTCGAGCACGCGCTCGCGCCGCTGGCCGACTTCCCGGTGCTGGAGGTGGTCGCGGCCAGCCATTTTGTTGCCGATCTCACCCTGGGCCGCCCAGCGGTCGTCTTCGACTATCTGGCGGAATGACGGCCCATCGCGGTCATTCCGCCGATTCGCCGTAGAGCAGGCGCATCGCGATTTCTCGGTAACGGCGAACGTGCCCCAGTGCGAACGCCGCCGCTGCTTCCGGGTCTCCGGACGCGATAGCCTGGTAGAGCTCGCGGTGTTCGTCCAAGAGCTGGTCCGGGTCGTTTATCTGCTGAAACAACCAGCGCAGCCTGCCTTCCAGCGGTTGTAGCAGGGAGGCGAGCAGGCGGTTGTCAGCCAGTGTCACGATGTGTTGATGGAATGCGGCGTTGGCGCGACTGATTCTTTCTGGTTTTCCGGATAGCGTCGCCCGTTCCGCCTGGCCGAGGAGCCGCTCCAGCTCGCGCAGGTCCGGTGGCCGCGCCCGCCGGGTCGCCTCGCGGGTGGCCTGCACCTCGAGGGCCTCCCGCACGCTGAACAACTCCTCGACGTCGCGCCGGGAGACCTGCTTCACCACGATGCGGCGAGGCGAGAGGGCTTCGACGAATCCCTCGAGGGTGAGCACCTGTATCGCCTCGCGCACCGGCACCCGGGACATCTCGAACTCCTCGGCGAGGTCGCGTTCGAGCAGCCGGTGCCCGGGCCGCAGGTGCCCGGCGATGATGCGGTCGCGCAGCTCCTCACAGACCTCGTCGCGCAGCCGTGTCCAGGTGCTGGAGCCCGGGTTGATCATTGGATCCGCCTTGCCGGCCGGGCTGTTAAGCCAAAGTTACGGTATACCAAACCTCTTGACTTGAGCATCCTACGGGCGCATGTTTGCAATAACAACAGTGTTGGGCGCCCCGAACTGGACAGGCTTCGCTAACCAAGGCTCAAGGACTGGTAATGGATGTGACCGCGAAGGCGGGGGATAATTCCCGGGCGCCTGATATCGGCATGCTCAAGCCTAGTCGCACCCGTTGGAAGATCTTCTGGATCCTCCTCGGCATTGTGACGTTGAACTATATCGATCGTGGCTCCCTTTCGGTGGCGCTGCCGCTTATCTCCAAGGAGATGCACATTTCTCCGGAGACCACCGGTCTTATTCTGAGCTCGTTCTTCTGGACCTACGCGATCATGCAGATTCCGGGAGGCTGGCTGGCGGACCGGTTCAAGCCCCGATGGATCGCCGGCGGCTCGTGCGTGGGCTGGGGGATCGCGCAGAGTTTGATCGCGTTGGCTTCGAACGTCCCGGGGCTGGTTGCCCTGCGCTTGCTGCTCGGTGCCGCGGAGGCCCCGGTTTATCCAGCGGGCGGCAAGCTCAACGCGGTGTGGCTGCCGGCCGGGGAGCGGGGTCGGGGCGCGGTGATGCTCGATGGCGGAGCTCCGTTGGGCGCGGCCATCGGGGGCGTGGTGGTCTCCGGGCTGATCCTGTGGTTCGACAGCTGGCGGGGCGCGTTCCTGGCCGTCGGGCTGCTGACAATCGCCGCCGGCCTGCTCGCCGTCCGATACATCCGCAACACCCCCGCGGAGCACCCGGCGGTCAACGCGGCCGAGCTGGAGTACATCGAGCGCGCGCACCGGGAGGAGGATGCCGGTGCGCCGTGCGCCGGGCGGTCCGGGCTGCTGCAGTACTTCCGATTCCGCTCGTTCTGGGCCATGTGTCTGGGTTGGATGGGGTTCAACGGGGTCTTCTACGGGTTGCTCACCTGGGGTCCGTTGTATCTGTCCGCTACCAAGGGGTTTGCCATCGCGGCGATCGGTTGGTCGACGTTTGCCATCTTCGGCGCCGGGTTCGTCGGAGAGCTGACCGGCGGGGCGCTGGCCGACTGGTGGCGGGCGCGAGGCGGCGATCCGAACCTGGTGATGCGCTCCCTACTCGGTGTCGCCGGTGTCGCGGTGGTCGTCGGGCTGGTCGGCGTGGTCGTGGTGCCGAATGCGGTGGCCACGGTCGCCCTGCTGGCCGGCGTGTTGTTCTTCCTGCGGTGGGCCGGGCTGTACTGGAGCGTGCCGGCCATCCTGGTCGGTCGGGACAATGCCGGCGTGGCGGGCGGGGCGATGAACCTGTTCGGCAATATCGCTGGCATCGTCACTCCGATCGTGGTCGGGTTCATCGTGGGGCACACCGGCTCCTACACCGGCGGCCTGCTGTTCTTCGTCGGCTCCGGCGTGCTGTTCACCGCCTGCTCGCTCACCCTCAACTATCGCCAGCGTCTCGCCGTCTAGAAGGGCAGCCATGTACCGAGTGGGGATGATCGTCCCTTCGTCCAACACGTGCCTGGAGCCGATGACCTACCGCATCCTGGAGGGCGTCGATGAGGTGTCGGTGCACTTTGCCCGGGTGCCGGTCACCCGAATCGCGCTGGACGCGGACTCGATGAGCCGGTTCAGCGTGGACACGATGACGGCGGCCGCTCAGCTGCTCGCCGATGCCAAGGTCGATGTCATCGCGTGGAACGGTACGGCCGGCTCCTGGCTCGGCCCCGACTACGACCGCCAGATGTGCGCGGCGATCACCGAATCCACTGGCGTGCCGGCGACCACCTCGACGCTGGCGCTGCTGGACGCCTGCCGGGCGTTCGGCGCGACCCGGCTCGGCCTGGCCCTGCCGTACACCTCCGACGTGGCCGAGCGGATCGCGTCGACCTACCGCGCCGAGGGCATTGAGTGCACCGCGGTGGAGTTCCTCGGCCTCACCGAGAACAACGACTTCGCCGCCGTGCCCTCGGCCGGCGTGGCTGAGTTGATCGCCGCCTCGGCGCAGGGCCAGCCGCACGCCGTCGCGGTGGTCTGTACCAACGTCCATGGCGCACCCGAGGTGGCGCCACTCGAGGCGAAGCTGGGCTTGCCGATCTTCGACAGCGTCTCGGCGACCCTGTGGAAGACGCTCGAGGCGTCCGGGGTCTGGCTGCCGGGGTGGGGCGCCCTGCTCGAGAACGGAACGATGCGGACCGGATTCCAGCGAGCCATCGGAGCCCTGCTCGAGGCCACCGGCGCGGACCGGACCACCCTTCGGATCGACGTCCCCGGGCGCGGGCTGCAGGTAGATCTGGCCGCGGCCGAATGCCTACGCCCCGGAGTGCCCGCCATCCGCCACGACGCGTCGCTGGACCAGCGTGCGCTGAACACCGTCAGCTGGCTCGAGTTGCACCGGAGCACGCTGGTCCAGCCACATTTCCGCGCGGACCCGAGCCCGCCGGCGGCGCTGATCAGCGTCTACGGCGTCAACGCCCAGATGCTCGGCCCGGTCGTCCGGGGTGGGGAGCTGATCGGCTGGATCTCCGCGCACAGCCTCACCGAGAGGCCGTGGACCGAGGCCGATCAGCGGGCCATGGCCCAGGCGGTAGCTCAGGTCCACGACGTGCTCGACGGGGCACGCCTCGACGGCGGCGGTGACTCGACTCGCGGTTGATCAACGAATATGGCTAGGCGCTCGGTGGTTTGATTGGCTCGAGCGGCTCGGCACGCGCCGATGCCGGGCTGGGTCGCCCGCGACGGGTGCCCCGGTTTATCGAGCGTTCAGACAGGGAGAGGCCCACCGTTGAGCAGGACCGATGCGGTTGTGGTGGGCGCCGGGATCAACGGGATGGCGGCTGCCGCCGTGCTCGCCGCGCGCGGCTGGTCGGTCGCGCTGGTCGACTCGGCGCCGGCCATCGGCGGCTTCATCGAGTCCGCCGAGCGGACCGTGCCGGGCTACCTGCACGACACGTACTCCTCGTGGCACCCGTTGTTCGTCACCGGCCCGGTCTACGCCGAGTTCGGCGAGGCGCTGCACCGCCACGGCCTGGAGTACTGCAACACCGAGGGCCCGCTGACCGCGACGGCGTCCGACGACGGGGAGGTGGCGCTCGCCCACCGGGACCTGGAGACCACCGTCGCGGGGTTCGCCGAACCGGCGGACCGGCAGGCCTATCGGGACGCGATCGCCCGGTTCGGCGCACATGCGGCGCAGATCGGCGGGTTGCTGGGCGCCGAACTGCACTCCAGGGATGTGCTGGCCCCGCTCTGGCGGCTGGGCGCCAACGGCGGCCGGGCCGAGCTGCTCGCCTACCTGCGGGATACCGCGACCAGTGGCCGCGGCTGGCTGCGCGGCCGGTTCCGGGGCAGCGAGGTCGACCGGATCTGGGCCCCGTGGCTGCTGCACGCCGGCCTTGCGCCGGACTCCGCGTCGGGCGGGCTGATGGTGCCGATCTTCGCGGCCACCCTGCACGCCGCCGGGTTGCCGGTGGTTGCCGGCGGCGCCGGCCGATTCGTCGAGGCGTGGGCCCGGGTGCTCGACGAGCTCGGCGTCCAGGTGCACACCGGGCACCGGGTCGACCGCATTGTCGTGCGCGAGGGGCGGGCCGCCGGGGTGTCCGGCGACGGGTGGGAGCTGTTGGCCGACCGCGCGGTCCTCGCGTCGGTGAGCCCCGGCGCGCTCTACCGCGACCTGCTGCCCGCCTCGGCCGTCCCCGGCCAGGTGCGCACCGAGGCGGGGCAGTTCCGACACGGCCGGGGTGCCGCGCAGATCCACGTTGCGCTGTCCGGGCCGGTGCCGTGGCGGGCCGCTGAGCTGCGCGAGGTCCCACTGGTCCACCTGTCGGACGGGTCCGCCAGCACGGCGATCGCCTGCGCCGAGGCCGAGGCGGGTCTGCTGCCCCGCCGGCCGACCGTGGTGGTGGGGCAGCAGCACCTGCTGGACCCGAGCCGGGTGCCCACTGGAGCCGCGGCGCTCTGGCTGCAGCTGCAGGAGGTGCCGTTTGCACCGGTCGGGGACGCGGCCGGCGAGTTGGACACCTCCGGTGGCTGGACGCCGTCGCTGGCCGGTGGGTTTGCCGACCGGGTGCTCGGGCGGTTGGCCAGGCATGCCCCGGGGGTGCGCGAGCTCGTGCTCGGGGTGGACGTGATCACCCCGGTCGACCTGCGGGCCCGCAATGCCAACGCGGTGGGCGGCGACCCCTACGGCGGGTCGGCTGAGCTGGACCAGAGCTTCCTGTGGCGCCCGCTGCCCTCGGCGGGCCACCACCGCACGCCGGTGGCCGGGCTGTGGCACATCGGCGCCTCCACCCACCCCGGCGCCGGCCTCGGTGGCGTTTCCGGATACCTCGTCGCCCAGCGGCTCACCGCCGAACCCCGGCCGCTCGCCCGGCTCCGCCGGCGGATCACCCGGCGCTGAGCGGGCTGGCGCGGTCCTCAGACATGGATCATGCGGTCGGGGACGTTGGCAGTGCGGCTGGCCCAGGGGTAGTAGATGGCGGCGGTGAGGACGAGGCCGATGATCCAGGAGATGTCGGCGCCGCCGAGCGCGTCGGTCACCGGGCCGGTGTAGAGCTTCTGCGCCAGGAAGGGGATCTGGGCAACGATCCCGGCGAAGTAGCAGACCAGGGCAACGAGGTTCCAGCGGCCGTAGCGACCGTCAGGATCGTAGAGCGCCGGCACGTCGACCCGCTCTTTCGAGATCAGGTAGTAGTCGGTCAGGTTGATCGCACTCCACGGTGTGAACACCATCAGCAGGACGAGCACGAAGTTCTTGAAGTTGTCCAGGAAGTCGGCCGACGCGAAGATCGCCACCAGCACGGACACCAGGAGAAAAGCAACCGTGTACGCCGCCCGCGCGCCCGGGCCGATCCGCGCGGCCCGGGTGAAGGCGGACACCGTGGTCAGCAACGTCATCGAGCCGCCGTAGGCGTTCAGGCAGTTCACCGCCAGCTTGCCGACCACGATCACCAGATAGATCAGGATCGCCACCGCCGACGGCCCGGCCAGGGAGCCGAGATAGCCAACCTGGTTGGTGAGGAATCCGGCGCCACCGGCGGCGACCAGCGCACCGAGCGTCATCGACCACTGTGACCCGATCACACTGCCGAGGAAGGTTGCCAGGAACGTCGTCCGCTCAGGCGTGTCGGACGGCAGGTAGCGCGAATAGTCGGCCACATAGGGGCCGAAGGTCAATTGCCAGCCCGCACCGAGCGACATCGCCAGCAGGAACGTCACCCAGTCGAACGGCTTCGCCCCCAGCAGCGCACCGACGTCAACCGTGACGAGCAGCCGGATCCCGAGGTAGGTGAAGCCGAGCACGCCGAACACCGTCGCGATCCGGCCGAGCAGGTGGATCCAGCGGTACCCGAGCGTGGCGATCACCGCGGTCAGCACCCCGAAGATCACGATGCCGATGGCGGCCGCATCCACGTGCAGGATCTTGTTCACGGCCTGCCCTGCCAGGACGGTCCCGGTGGCCGCGAACCCGAGGTACATCACGACCACCAGCACCAGCGGGACCACTGCGCCGTACACACCGAACTGCGCACGGCTGGAGATCATCTGCGGCAGGCCCAGCCGTGGACCCTGCGCCGAGTGCAGTGCCATCACGATGCCGCCGAGGATGTTGCCGATCAGCAGGCCGATGATCGCCCACAACGCATCGGCGCCGAAGATCACCGCCAGGGCACCGTCGACGACCGCGGTGACCTGCATGTTCGCGCCGAACCACAAGGTGAACTGGCTGATCGGCGTACCGTGCCGTTCGCTCTCGGGGACCACGTCGATGCTGCGCCGTTCGACCACGCCCTTGTCTTCGGTCATGACCGGGATGTTGCTCTACCCAACGAGCGGAGTAAACGCAGCCCGCCGGCTCAGTCGGCTCGTGTTGTCCCGGACGTCGTTGTGTCGCCGCCGCGAGCCGGGGTCAGCCCGCCATCGGGCTGGCCGAGCCGGCTGTGCCGCCTGCCGTAAAGGAAGTAGACGACGAGCCCGATCGCCATCCAGATGAGGAACCGCACCCAGGTGTTCACGGTGAGGAACATCATCAGGGTGATGCAGGCCAGCACGGCGAGGATCGGCACGAACGGCACCAGCGGGGTCCGGAACGAGCGGGGCAGGTCGGGCCGGGTGCGCCGGAGCACGATGACCGCGGTCGAGACCAGCACGAACGCGAACAGCGTGCCGATGTTGACCAGTTCGGCGAGTTCTTCCAGCGGGATGAAGCCGGCCAGGAGCGCCACCACGATGCCGATGATGACGGTGATCCGGTAGGGGGTGCCGAACCTGGGATGCACCTTGGACAGGGCGCGGGGGAGCAGGCCGTCGCGGCTCATCGCGAAGGCGACTCGGCTCTGGCCGAGCATCAGGATCATCATCACCGTGGTGAGGCCGGCGAGCGCGCCGAGGGTGATGAGGTTGGCGAAGATCGGCTGCCCGACGGCCTGGAAGGCGGCCGCCAGCGGGGCCTTGGTGTTGAGCTCCCGGTAGTTCTGCATGCCCACGACGACCAGCGAGACCGCGACGTAGAGCGCCGTGCAGATCACCAGCGAGCCGATGATCCCGCGAGGCACGTCACGCTGCGGGTTGCGGGTCTCCTCGGCGGTGGTTGCCACGATGTCGAAGCCGATGTAGGCGAAGAACACCAGGGCGCCGGCCGCGAGTATGCCGCTCACCCCGAAGTTGGCCGGGGGCTGCCCGAAGATCGCCTCGACCAGCGTGGCACTTCCGCCGCTCGCCGCCTCGGCCGGTTCCGAGGGTGGGATGAACGGGCTGTAGTTGGCGGCCTTGACGAAGAAAAGCCCGGTCGCGATCACGAACAGCACGACCAGGACCTTGATCGTCACGATGACCGCGTTGAACCTGGCCGAGATCTTGATCCCGACCACCAGGATGGCGGTGAGTATCAGCACGATGAGCACCGCCGGCAGGTTGAACACGCCCTCGTCACCGCCGGCGATCGGGCCGGGCAGTTGCAGCCCGAGCGTCTGCAGCATCGCGGCGAAGTACTGGGACCAACCGACGGCGACGACGGCGGCGGCAAGGACGAACTCCAGTGCCAGGTCCCAGCCGATGATCCAGGCGACCAGCTCGCCGAGCGTGGCGTAGGAGAAGGTGTAGGCGCTGCCCGCCACCGGCACCGTCGAGGCCAGTTCCGCGTAGCACAGCGCGGCGAGCCCGCAGGCGATGGCGGCCGCGACGAACGACAGGGCCACCGCCGGGCCGGCCACCCCGTTCGCGGCGACCCCGGTCAGTACGAAGATACCCGTGCCGATGATGACGCCGATGCCGAAAACGGTGAGGTCGAGCGCCGAGAGCTCCTTCTTCAGCTGGTGTTCGGGTTCCTCGGTGTCCCGGATCGACTGCTCGACGGATTTGGTCCGAAAGACGCTCACGTCGCACCCCGCACGCTCGGCGGCCAACACATCGGTGGGTCGGCCTCCCGCATACGGGTAGACCCCCCGCCGCAACCCAGTCAACTCCAGACCGGTAACGATCCTGGTCAGCCGAGTGCTCGGGCACGTCTGGCCCGGGCGATGATCTCGTTGAATGCGGCGAGGTGGCCGGCCGCGGTGTCCGCCGCGTCGCGGTGGGCCTGGGCGCCGAGTCGGCGTGCTCGTTCGGGATCGTGCAGCAGTGACTCGATGGCCGAAGCCCAGGCGGCCACGTTGGGCGGGTCGATGAGCAGTCCGTTGTGGCCGTCGACGAGAGCGGTGTCCAGGCCGCCGATGTGTGAGGCGATGACCGCGGCCCCGGCCGACATGGCCTCGATCGCCACGGCGCCGAGGGGTTCTGGCCACTGGGACGGGATGGTCACCAGGTCGGATTGCCGGAACAGCTCGTCGGTCGCCGAGTAGTCCAGGTGGCCGAGGTAGGTCACCGTCAGGCGGGGGTTGGCCGCCATCGCCGCCGCTTGGATCCGCTGACACCGCGACCAGTAGGCGGTGTGCTCGACGACTCCGGCGATGCGTAGTTCGATCGGCGGGCTGTCCTGGACCGCTCCGAGGGCTTCGACCAGCACGGCCAAGCCCTTCTCCGGCGTGATCCGCCCGGCGACGGTGATCACCGCCGGGTCTCTCGGACTGTCCCGGTGGCGGGGTCGGAGGGCGCCGAGGTCACGGATCGGGCGGGGGAGCAGGTGGATCCGGTCGGCGAGGTGGGGCTCGGCGTCGGCCAACAGCGACCGCATGTACTCGCTCACCACCACGATTGCGTCGGCGGCGGCCAGCGAGTGGCTCAGCGACAGGCGTTCGCGCAGCTCCCCGGGGCCGAGCGAACCCTCGGGGTAGCGCAGCACGCAGTGCCCTTCGCCGATTGCGACCAGGCACCCTTCGCCGAGTTTGTCCGGGCAGCTCCCCACATCGCGACGCCAGCGCAGCTCGCTCAGGCAGGTGAGGTAGTGATCGTGCACGTACCAGATGAGCGGCCCTCGGTTCGGCAGCGCGGCCAGGGTCCGGACGGCGGCCGGGTCGAACATGTTGTGCAGGTAGATGACATCGGGCTCCAGCCCCGCGATCACGCTCACCAGCTCGCCGCCGGTGCCGGGCTGAGGTTGCCGGGAGGCGAGCCCCTCGACGATGTGCACCGAGCTGAGGTCCGCCCCCACGGCGCCGGTGACCAGCCCGCACACGAGATGCGAACGCACATCTCGACGGGCCAGCTGCGCGGTGAGCAGGGCGATGTACTCCTCGGTGCCGCCGAAGCTGCCACCCTTCTCGTTCACATGCACGATCGACTCGAAGGCGAGCGGACGCGCGGATCCCGGCGCCCGGCCCGGAGCCAATCGGGCCGTGCTCACCGTCTCGAGTGCTGTCATCCGCGCATTTTACGAACGCTGATGATCGCGGCACACCGCCGAACCTGTAACAGTCTGTCGCACGTTTGTGCACAGCGTGTCCATCGATGCGGCAGATGTGCCCGCCGTCGCGGCCTCAGCCGTGGTGTGGACCGGCGAGTGGGCTGTCTCCGGCGATCCTGGCGACGGCCACTCCGGCGTGCTCGGCCCGGCGGTGGAACTCCAGCCCGGTGTCCCGCTCCCAGCGCCGCAGCACCTCCTGCTCCCCGGGGCGCTCGACGTCGTCGAGCATGACGGTGGCGCCCGGCGCGAGGCGGCCATGCAGCACGGGCAGCGCCGGGTAGCGGGCCAGCCCCTGCCCGGCGGCGTACGCCGGTGGGCCGTCCACGAGCAGCAGATCGATGAGGTCGCCGCCCAACGCCGCGTCGAGTCCCTCGGCCACCGCGGCGTCGTCGTACCAGGGCACGTCGCGCTCGGCGTGGGTGATCAGCGGCGCGTGCACCACGACGATGCCCTGCCCGATGTTCTCGCGGTCCAACTGGTCGGTGACCCACCGCGCCCAGTTGCGGTCGTGCTCCACCGCCGCCATCCGGAAACCGCCCGGCGGCGGGCGCTGGGTGAGCAGGCGGGCGAGCAGGACCGTGCTGACCCCGCTGCCGAGCTCGACGATGCGGCGCCGCCCGTGGAGCACGATGTCGTTGCACACGGCCACCAGCCCGGCCGGCCGCATCGCACCGGAACCCCACGGCAGGTATGGCCCGCCGAGCGCCGCGAGGGCCACCCGGGCAGCCTCGTCGCTGAACTCGCGGGGAGCCCGGGACGGAGGCGAATCGAGATCCGGCGGCTGGAGATCGGACGAGGTCACGACTGACCCTAACCCGGCACGCACAAGATCCTCGGCGGGCGCGGGGGCTCGAGATCTCACGACTGGGCCAGGCGGGACGTCTACTCAGCAGATACCGCCACGTCGGAGGAGGTCCCGGTGTCCGCGACCCACACGATCCTCGATTCACCGGTCGGTGCACTCACGCTCGTCGCCGAGCACGGTGCGCTGACCGGGCTGTACTTCCGCCACCACTGGTACCTGCCGGATCGGGCGAGCTTCGGCCCACCTGTCGAGCACGGCTTCGAGGAGGCGACACGCCAGCTCGCCGAGTACTTCGCGGGGGAACGACGCGAGTTCGACCTCCGGCTGCGGGCGGCCGGCGACGAGTTCCAGCACCGCGTGTGGGCGTTGCTCGCCGACATCGAGTACGGGCACACCGTCAGCTACCGGGATCTCGCCCGGGAACTGGGTGATCCCTCGCTGGCACGTGACGTCGGCGCCGCGGTCGGCCGCAACCCGCTGAGCATCCTGGTGCCCTGCCACCGCGTGGTGGGCAAGGACGGCAAGCTCACCGGCTACGCCGGCGGCCTCGCCCGCAAGCGGTTCCTGCTCGACCTGGAGAAAACTCACGCCGACTGGGCCGGTGTGCTCTTCTGACCGATGTGGGTCAGGGCCGGTCCACCTCGGGGCCGGCCCTGACCGCCGTTGGTTTACTCGTCGCCGAGGCCGGTCGGTACGGTCTCGGGCACCTCGAACGCCGGCTTGGGCTCGCCCCGGAAGGTGAACTTGGCCTGGTCCTGCGCGGTGCGGGTGGTGTCCTCGGGGTTGAAGTTCTCCACATCGATGATGACGATCTGGAGAACTTCAACCCCGAGGACACCACC
>Ga0193743_1001810_pt1 | contig 15572 bp, 12 predicted proteins | sample L2c2metaG_FD_143038 | JGI IMG/M metagenome (GOLD analysis project Ga0193743, IMG submission 143038) | Soil microbial communities from a riparian zone of the East river system, Colorado, United States - L2c2 | ecosystem: Environmental > Terrestrial > Soil > Riparian zone | place: USA: East River...
CCGGGCTAGTAGAGGATCGATGCCGCAAATCCCTCAAAGCAAGGAATGGCCAGGATGCCCGGAGCAAATCTTTCCCGTAACGCGAAGCTGGTGCTCACCCTGGGCACCGTGCTGCTGGCCGCGCTGTCCGGACACGCATGGCAGCAAGGCCAATCGATGAGCGGCATGTCTGGAATGTCTAGCGCGAAGACGGACCCTTCCGGCCACGCGTGTGACGACATGGGCAGCAGCATGGACAACATGAACGTGATGGGTGCGAGCATGGGCGCCATGACGAACCACATGTGCATCACGCCGACTCGGCCGAAACAGCCGGGCGATGAGAAGCGGGCCAAGGCGCTGGTGGCACAGGTCAGGGCGGCCATCGAGAAGTACCAGGATTACAAGAAGGCCATCGCTGACGGGTATATTCAGGCGAACCCGGAGGTGGTGCAGGCGCAATATCACTTCATCAACACGGCAAATACGCGGCTGGCCGACATGCAATTCGATCCGACGAAGCCCTCGGCGCTGCTCTACTACCAAACGCCGACGCAGCACTTCAAGCTGGAGGGTGTGATGTTCACCGACAGCACGAGCGCGAGCGAAGATGAATTGAACCAGCGCGTCCCGCTGAGCATTGCGCGCTGGCATGAGCACACAAACTTCTGCGCGGCACCAGCCAACAAGGTGAAGGAATATCACGGCGCACACCCGAAGTTCGGCATGTTCGGCTCCATCCACACAGCAGAAGCCTGCAAGGCCGAGGGCGGCACATTTATTCCGGCGATCTTCAGTTGGATGATCCACGTCTTTCCGTACGAGGAAAGCCTGAAAGATCAATTCTCCATGAACGATGACGCTGCCCACGTGCACTGATCGTGTGCACGAAGCGCATCTGCGTGTGCGGGCCGCTAGGAGATGTGCTGCGTGAAGCCTCGCTGGAGCTGCTGCGTAATCGACTGCAGCGGACGCAGCGATGGCAATATCAAGCGGCCAAAGATTGTGGTCACGGCCAATGCGCTGTTTCTCTTCGCGAGCTTTAGCTTGAGGATCATTTTCTTCATGGGGGAATCCCGTTGGAACACAGAATCAGCATGGCATGCCGGCGGGCCCCGAGGTGTTAAGGGCGGAAGAAACTTTGCCCGGAGGTTCCGCGATGCGGTTACCGAGGTTTCGATTTCATTAAAGAGGCGTTAAAAACTCCGTTGGGATTTGTTCTGAAAAGGGATGCGCGTAAATGCCAGGCAGGTGATTCTGCGGTCGGGCGGAGGACTTGTTAGCCCCGAGGCAGAAAGAAACTCCGCGAAAGCTGAAACGGCAATGAGTGGCACTGGTGAACATGGGCCGGACACGCCGCAGAGTTTTTTCCCTTATTCGCGGGCATTGGTCATCCTGCAGCGCTGAAGAGGTTGTCCTGATGTCATGAGGCAGAGCTCTTCAGAAGCTTAGCCACCGTCTTCAGGATCTCGCGCGAAAGCGACTCATCCGATACGGCGCGCGCCAGCGACATCGCTCCGACGAGCGCGCTGAAAGTCAAGATAGCTTTCGACCTTGCCGCACGCTTGTCCTTGCCTGGCATCAGGCCGGCAATCAACTCAAGGTCATTCCGAAGTTGTTCGGAGGTAAGCGCGCGGGTCTGCTTATCGCTGCGCGCGATCTCCGGTGCCAGCGCGCTGAAGGCACAGCCCGCGCCCGGATTCCTGCGGTGCGCATCGCTCAGGTAGTCATCGATCAACTGTGCGCAGGATACGGGTGGACCGCCAGATGCGACGGCGTCCACGCGACGCTGCCAGTCGCCAAATGCAGAGTGAACCGCTTCGGCAACCAAGTCGTCACGCGAATCGAAGTGCTTGTAGAAGCCGCCCACCGTCAGACCCGCTTCCTTCATCACCTCAGCAATACCAAATCCTGCGATGCCCCTTTCGCGGAATCTCTTCGCGGCAATGGCGACGATGCGCTTATGTGTTTTCGCCTTTTGGGCCTTGGAATAGCCCATGTGACCCTCCCCCCCAAAAATAACCTGCAACTAAATCAGGATTACGAATCTAATCCTGTATGTGGATTATAGTCATAATCCATTCTTCGCCCACAATCGGCGATGAACGACATGAGCAAAGGAGAACTCCTATGCGAGCGATGAGAGCAGAAACTTTCGATGGTTATAAAGGATTGAAGCTTGTCGAGCTTCCGAAACCAGCGGCTACAGACGAGAAAGTACTGGTGCGAGTCACTGCGGCCGGCGTCACGCCGCTCGACCATACGATTCTCTCCGGTCAATTTCACCACGCGAAGGCGCCGCTAGTCCTGGGAAATGAAGGAGCGGGCGTGGTGGAAGAGGGAGGTGGAGCGGACTTTCCCGTCGGTTCACGCGTGATGTTCTTTGGCGCCTATGGCGCTTTTGAGGATGGAACCTACAGTGAGTGGGTTGCCGTACGGAAGGAAGACCTCTGCCTGATACCTGACGGTGTCGACGACGTGAGTGCCGCAGGTATTCCAGTCGCGTATCTCACCGCGCAGGTAGCTCTTACCAGAGCTGGTTTTCGGGCAGGCAAAACCGTGCTGGCGCCGGCGATCGGAGGATCGGTCGGCAACGCGGTGACGCAATTGGCGCGCGCCCTGGGAGCAAAACACGCCCTTTCGAGCACGACCAACCATGCGAAAGCCGAGCAGGCGAAGGCTCTCGGATTCAATGAGGTCATCGATACTTCCCTGGAGAAGTTGGGTGACGGCGTGCGGCGCATCACGGGCGGTTACGGCGCGGACATTGTCATCGACGGAATCGGAGGTCAAGTCTTGAGCGAGGCGCTCGGAGTGCTTGCTGTGGGCGGTAGCCTCACGACGCTGGGGTATTCCGCAAGCCGTAAGACAACCATTGACGTGATAGATCTCATCGTGCCACAGGCCAGCATCCGGAGTCTCAATATGTTCCTTCAGCCGAAGGCTGCCGTTACTGACGCTTGGAACGTTATTGTTTCTCTGCTTAACTCCGGTGCGATTCAGCCGATCGTGGCTAAGACCTTCCCTCTGGTCGAAGCGGCTGATGCACTGCGTTTCCTAATTGAGGGTCGCCCTTTTGGGAGGGTCGTCCTTACAATCTGACAGGCGTTTCTGCCGGCCATCTCGTTTGATGCAGGGAAGAATACCTTTGGCTCGGTATGCGCTCCACGGAACGGCCGGATTCGGCTCGACACGCGCATCGCTCAGGATCCACTGAGGGTCTTGAAGCTTGAGCTGTCACGCGCTGCGCGGCCTAGATAGCAGCGGGAAATATGGCATTCGGATGGAAGTCTCGGAACAATTCCGCGGTCAGCGGCCTGTATGGAGAAGACAGGGCGGGACGCGAAAGCAAGAAAGCCGTTGCATGCGTCTATTTTTCGGCCAGCTTCGACTGCAGATCGAGAAGCAACTGATGCGCCTCAGCGCCAGCTCGCTTTGCGCCGGCAGATACTGCATTCGTCAGGTGGACTCCACCCTAAGGTGGAGCCGGGTTTCAAGCCTAGTGCTGACGACACTCTGCTCTCTAACCGGCTATCGTTCGGCAGCTTCCCACTGCAGACACGAAACGAGTGGATGGCTCACTTGTACCCTTTTGGAGAGGCAATTGCGCAAGATAATCGTCCTATCGGGCCTGCTGCTGGGCATCCCTGCCATGTTGCAGGCACAAAGCGACTATGGATCTGTGCGCGGCTCCGTCACTGACGTGCAACACCGCGCCATCCCTCAGGCTCACATCCGCATCACGTCGGACGTAACCGGCGCCGCGCGCGAGCTCCTAACCGACAGCGCGGGTTTGTACGACGCGGAAGGTCTCCCGCCCGGCTCCTACCAGGTCGAAGTGACTCGTGATGGATTCAATCCCCGCACTGAGCAGATCCAGCTCGAGGTCGGCCAGCAGATGACGCTCGATGCACCGCTGCAGGTAGGTAAGCACGCAGAAACGGTGGCTGTTTCCGGCGCGCCTGAGCTTCTGAAGACCGCCGACGCCAGCGTTGGCGAGGTTGTGGACAGGCGGTCCGTACAGCAGCTGCCCCTCAATGGACGCCAGCTCATTGATTTGGTGACCCTCGTACCCGGTGCCCATCAGAGTATGGGCGCGCAGGAAGGAAATGTGAATCCGCTCTATTGGCGCCCAGGCCAGTTTTCCGCCATCAGCATCAGCGGAGCGCGGCCAAACGCCAACTACTTCCTCCTCGACGGCGCTACCAACACCGATCCCACCTTCAATACGCAGAATGTGGGCCCCTCCCCCGACGCTGTACAGGAGTTCCAGGTGCAGACCGGAAGCTACTCGGCCGAGATGGGCGGGGCAGGCGGAGGTCAGATCAACATTGCGACTCGCTCCGGCACCAGCCAGTTGCATGGCAGCGTCTACGAGTATCTGCGTAACGGCGCTTTCGATGCCCATTCCTTCAACGACATGGGCGTCACAAACCATCTCGTGCAGAACAACTACGGCGCAGCGCTCGGTGGCCCGGTCTACGGCAAGCGTACTTTCTTTTTTCTTAACTACGAAGGCTACCGGCACGTCGCAGCGGACACCATGACGGATACAGTGCCCACCCAAGCTGAAACGCTGGGCGACTTCAGTCAGAGCGGTGTCACCATCTACGACCCGGCAACGACACATCCTAATCCCGCATACGATCCCAGCAAGCCGGTGAGCAAGAGCAATCCCGCAAGCCTCCGCGATCCCTTCCCGAACAATCAAATTCCGGCGAGCCGCATCAATTCAGCTTCCGCTATCATGGTCGGAAACTATGTCCCGCGGCCGAACATGATGGACATGGGCTCGGCAATGACGATGAACGGACAGCCCGGTGTGATAGGCGCAGGCAACGACGCCAACAACTACCTCGACATCCGCAACGAGGACCACTACACCGACCAGGGGACCGCGCGCGTCGATCGTACCTTCTCCAACGGTAGCAGCGCCTTCTTCCGCTACACCGCGCAAAGCGAGCGTGGCTTTATGCCGGAAAACCTCCCCGGCTTCGGCTACATCCACGACAACCTGGCGCAGCAGGGCGTACTCGGCTCCAGCCAGGTGCTCTCGCGCTCACTCCTGAACACCGCCTCGCTGGCTATCTCGCGGCTCAGTATGGATCACACTACGGAGAGCGCCAACAAAAACGACATCGTAAGCCAGCTCGGCATCCAGGGCGTTGGTTTCGGCGGCGCCGGCGCGTGGGGCGCGCCTTACTTCAACGTGCAGGGCTACTCGCCCTTCGGTGACAGCTACTCAGCCACTCCAATGCATGCCTGGGACACTGTCATCGAAGGCCGCGACACCCTGAGCTGGCAGCGCGGACGCCACAGCCTGAAGTTTGGCGGCGCATATCAGTGGTACATCTGGCCGATGTGGGGCTTCTTCCAGAATCGCGGTTATTACCAGTTCACCAACGGCTTCACCAGTGAGACGCTCACCAATGACGGCACCGGCTCTGCGCTCGCAAGCTACATGCTCGGCATGCCCGTGGTTCGCCAGCGTCAGGCCGGCGTGCCGCAGATGAACCTGCGTCAGTGGTATGCGGACGGATTCGCGCAGGACAAGTGGCGCATCAGCAACAACACGACTATCGACATTGGTTTGCGCTACGAATACATGAGCCCGCTGTGGGACGTGACCTATACCAACAGCAATCTCATCTTCAATGATGGTGTGCCGTCGCCATTTATAGGTGGCCAGAACGGTTATCCGCGAGGGCTGATGTATCCGAACAAGGCCAACTTCGCGCCACGCTTTGGCGTCGCGCAGTCGGTCCCGAATATGGGCCTGGTGCTGCATGCTGCATTCGGCGTCTTTTACACGCCGGTAGACATGAATACCTGGTGCAACCAGCGCCACAACGTGCCCTACGTCTTCCCGGAGACAGCGCAGAGCGACAACTACACGCCCTCGGCAGCGATCGCCAACTACAATTTCGGCGACCCGGTGCTCGGCAAAACGGTTGTCAGCTTCACATCGCTCGCTGTTCGCGCGCCTGCGCAATACATCGAACAGTGGAGTGGATCGGTAGAAAAGGCACTTGGCAAACAGACGACGCTAGAAGTCGGCTATATAGGGTCCGGCGGTTTCCACCTGCAGCGCGCGCATCTGGTCAACAATGCGCAGCCTGGACCGGGCGCGATTCAGCCGCGCCGCCCTGTCACCAGCATGAAGTTCGTCCCCGGAACGGTGCTGCCTCCGACGGTGAAGGTAGCCGATCCAAGCAATCCTCTGGTCACCCCGGTAAGCACCATCAATCTGCTCGAGAATAGCGCGCAGAGCTGGTACGACGCAGGATATGTCAACGTGCGCCGCCGCTATGCGCATGGGTTGAGTTTCCTTGCGAACTACACCTTTGCCAAGAATCTGAGCAACGCGCCCGATTTTCGTTCACCGATGTTCGAATCGGCGATCCCGCAGAACAACGACGATCTTCAAGCGGAAAAAGGACTCGCCTGCGATATCCGTCATCGTTTTGCGCTCAGCGGCGTCTACGATGCGCCGGCATGGGAGCAAACGCATCTCACCAGCCTGCTAACTCGGAACTGGCGCTTCTCCACCATCTATCAAGTGCAGAGCGGCTATCCGATGACGATCTCGGTCTTCGGCGACACGGCAAATGCCGGCACGGCGCTTGGCGAAAACCCCATCCGTGCCAACTACACCGGACAGGAAATCTTCTCGCACGGTACGCGTCGTCCCGGCGAGTGGTTTAATCCCGTCGCATTCGCTGCACCGCCTGCCTACACCTTCGGCAATGTGGGAAGGAACACGGTGGAGGGCCCTGGCCTACAGACGCTCGATGCCGCCGTGGTCCGCGCCTTCAACCTCACCGAGCGGATGAAGTTTGAAACGCGCGGCGAGTTCTTCAACGCGCTCAATCACGTCAACTACGATGTGCCGAATCGGTTTGTGAATACCGCCGGGTTTGGGACCATCACCGGGGTAATGTCTCCGGGACGCCAGATTCAGATCAGCGCGCGGGTGTCGTTCTAGGAGCCGCAAAAGGTTAAAGGTGCTGCCGGCTCTTGCAGCGGCTGCTGTTTGTGCATAGGGCCCAGGGAACAGCCTAGGTGCTTTCTCCATCAGGTGCTTACGGGCGCTGGTTCCCCATCCCGTTGGCGTTAGTGGTGATTTTCGAGGCGAATCTAATGAATCGGCGAGATTTCTTAAGAGCGAACAGCACCATCTGTGCTGGTTGGGCACTCTCCAAGGCGATGCCGGTGCTGGCGGATACCCCACCGGCAGGCAAATGGCGAACTTTCGAGGTTGTCACCACGGTTGAGTTGCTGAAGCCTGACGGTATCAGCCACATCTGGCTACCGGCGCCGCTGATTCGCAACACGCCTTATCAAAAGTCGATCTCGACCCAGTTCACGGCAAAGGGCGGAACGGCCAGCCTGAGCAAGGACAAGCAAAGCGCTCTCGGGATCGTGTCAGCGACATATCCTGCGAACACCAAGCCGGCGCTGAGCATGACCAGCCGCGTCGCGCTCAAAAACTACTCCGTCGATTTGTCCTCCCCCGCAGCCGCGCCACACGCTTCACGGGCTGAACTTGACTACTTCCTTCAGCCCAGCCGCTTTGTGCCGACAGACGGCATCGTTAAACAGACTGCGCTGAAGGCGACGGCTGGCGCGACCACCGACATCCAGAAGGCGCGGGCAATCTATGAGTGGGTGGTTGAAAATACCTTCCGCGATCCGAAAGTCCGCGGCTGTGGTCGTGGCGACATTCGATTCATGTTGGAGTCCGGCGATATGGGCGGCAAATGTGCCGACTTGAACGCTCTGTATGTCGGGTTGGCCCGCTCGGTGGGCTTGCCGGCACGGCATGTCTATGGATTGCGGCTCGCGAAATCAGACCAGGGCTACAAGAGCCTTGGACTGGCCACCGATGTAGCGACGAAGGGACAGCACTGTCGCGCGGAAGTCTACTTGCGCGAGCATGGGTGGGTGCCTGTGGACCCAGCCGATGTCCGGAAAGTCGCTTTGGAAGAGCCTCCCGGCAACCGTCCATTGAGCGATGAAGTCGTCTCGCGAGCGCGCGATCACCTGTTCGGTTCCTGGGAGATGAATTGGATGGCGTACAACTACGCTCACGACGTGGAGCTACCCGGATCTGCCAGCAAGCCGTTGGTGTACTTCAGGTATCCGCAGGCCGAAACCTCAGAAGGACGGATCGATCCGTTCGATCCGGCTAACTTCAAATACGAAATCACGGCGAGAGAAATCATTTAGCGTTCGTGTGATTCAAAGCGAACGATCAACTTCGAGCATAAGGAAGTGGGAAGAGGACATACTGGTGCACTCCATTTCCGGAACCTTACTTCTGGCCCCCATGCCACAACAGTCGAATTGTTGAATTTCTGGCGGAAGTGCGTGTGAGTCGAACACACCATCGCCCGATGAGGACGACCGCCGGTTTTGAAGACCGGGAGGGTCACCGGAGCCCGAGCACTTCCGCAAGCCACTGGTTATTTCACTATCATACAAATCGACGGGGTCCCGAAAAATGAACCCACAAGACAGCGGTCTCTCTTCGATCACCAGGTTGACTCAGCAGGTAAGAGCCGGCGGTTGCGCAAGCAAACTCGCGCCCGGATCGCTTCGCGAGGTTCTCGATTCGCTTCCTTCGCAATCCGACCAGAACCTTCTCGTCGGATTCGATCAGTCCGACGATGCAGGAATATACCGCATCCATGATGAATTCGCGTTGGTACAAACCGTCGACTTCTTCACTCCGATGGTGGATGACGCCTTCACCTTCGGCCAGATTGCCGCCGCCAATGCCTTGAGCGATGTGTATGCGATGGGCGGCACACCGCTCACCGCGCTGACCATAGTCTGCTTCCCTCAAGATGGTGATCTGGAATTGTTGGGACAGATCATGCGCGGCGGTATGTCGAAGATGACAGAGGCGGGGTGCACGATCGTGGGGGGCCATTCAGTCCGGGACGCCGAAATCAAGTTCGGATACGCAGTGACAGGAACCATCCATCCAAATCGCGTGCTGATCAACGGAGGTGCACGTGCAGGAGACAGTTTGTTGCTGACCAAACCGTTGGGCACTGGCGTGATCACGACTGCTTTGAAGCAGGGCAAGGCGAAAACTTCTTGGGTGGAAGCTGCCACTCGCTCGATGACCACGTTGAACCGCGCAGCGGCGGCGGTCATTACAGAACATCGCGGGGTGCATGCGATGACTGACGTGACCGGATTTGGTCTCATGGGGCACAGCCGCGAGATGGCAATGGCGAGCGAAGTGACGATCGAGATCGAAACGGCGCAAGTGCCGCAGCTTGAGGGAGCATTGGAGGCCATCGCACTGGGTGCAGTGCCGGCAGGACTGCTGGCGAATCGTGAATTTGCGGAATGTGTGGTGCGCGACGAGGGGCACGTGGATGATAGCGCGCGCTTATTGATGTATGATCCCCAGACTTCGGGCGGGCTGCTTGTGAGTGTGGGAGCTGGCGGCGCGGATGCGCTTGTGCAAGCTCTGCTCGAAGCGGGCGTGCCGGTGCAGCGAATCGGCCATGTAGCTGCTGGCAAGCCTGGCATCATTCTGCGTGGAGGCCGGCAATGAAGGCGGCGCAGGCAAACGCCGACCACACAGCCGCAGCTGCGGTTGTACAAAGCTCAGAAGCGCTCTATCGTATGTTGCCTGCCGTGCACGAACTGTTGACAGAACAGGCGAGTGCCAATAATGCCGGTCCACATGAACGCGAACGATACGTACTGGCGATTCGTCGCGCGCTCAGTAAGTTGCGCGCAGAGATTGCGAGCGACATGCACTCGGATGCGACGCTGCGCATTGCGATTGATCAACTTCCGAGTGCAATCGATACAGAGATGCAGCGCGGCATCCCGTACTCGCTGCGACGCGTGATCAATGCGACCGGTGTGATCCTGCACACCAATCTCGGGCGTGCTCCGCTGAGCCAAAGCGCGATTGAAAACGTAAGCGCAGTGGCGGCGGGCTATTCAAACCTGGAGTTCGACCTGGAGCGCGGAGAGCGGGGACGGCGCGACGTTCACGTTGAGGCTCATCTGCTTGCAGTGCTCGGGGAATCCATAGGCGAGGACTTGAAAGCCACGCACGGAGCGATTGCAGTAAACAACTGCGCGGCTGCGACTTTTCTGGCGCTGCATGCTGTGGCTCATGGAAAGCAAGTGATCGTGTCGCGATCAGAGCTGGTAGAAATCGGCGGCGGATTTCGCATTCCAGAGATTCTCGAACAATCGGGAGCAGTACTGCGGGAGATAGGAACGACGAACCGTACGCGCATCGCCGACTACGAGCGGGCCATCGCACCCGAGACAGGATTGATTCTGCGCGTGCATCAGTCCAACTTTGCGATGGAAGGATTTGTCGAGCGCCCCGTCACCGACGAGTTGGTGCAACTGGGCAAGCGCACCGGAATTCCGGTGTTCGAAGATCAGGGAACGGGGCTCGTAGAAGCGCTCGAACCGTACGGCATTCACGGTGAACCGACGTTGACGGCGAGCGTAGCTGCAGGATGCGATGTCGTGGCTGCAAGCGGCGATAAGCTGCTGGGCGGTCCGCAGTGTGGCATCCTCATAGGCCGTCGAGAGCTGATCGAGCGCATCCGGCAGAATCCTCTCTACCGTGCATTTCGCATCGACAAGCTCACCTACGCCGCTTTTGAGGCAACTCTGATCAACTATCTTCGCGGCGATCGTGAAACTATGCCAGTTTTGCGCATGTTACAGACTCCAGAGGCGGAGATACGTCATCGGTGCGAGCAGATCGTTGCACAACTGCAAAGCAATCTCATGACGGCAGAGATCACTCGCGTTGACAGCATTGTTGGCGGAGGAACGGCACCCCGCAGCAGGTTGGCGAGTCATGCCATCGCGCTCCACCATGCACAACTTAGTGTTGAAGAGCTACTTACCAGCCTGCGTAGCTTGGAGATGCCGATCGTTGGTCGAATTGACAGCAATCGCGTGCTGCTCGACTTGCGCACTGTTGAGCCTGAGTTTGATACTTTGCTGGCTTCCTCACTGCAGCATCTCGCTGATGCGCGAGGCTAGCTGATGGGCCTCGCTCAGAGCACAATTCCGGCGAAAGCGCCCAGGTCTGTGATCATTGGGACCGCGGGTCATATCGATCATGGAAAAACCACTCTTATTCGTGCTCTGACCGGTGTCGACACAGATCGTCTGCCTGAGGAGAAGCGGCGCGGAATCACGATCGATCTTGGATTTGCATCCCTTGAAACTCAAACATCGGATGGCTCGATGTTGCGCCTAAGCTTTATAGATGTTCCAGGGCATGCGCGGTTTGTGCGAAATATGCTCGCGGGTACTGGCGGCATCGATGCAGTCTTGTTGACCATCTCGGCTGAAGAAGGCGTAAAACCGCAAACCGAGGAACATTTAGCCATTTGTGAGCTACTCGGCATCCGGCGCGGCATTGTAGTTATAACGAAAGCGGATGCCGTAGACACCGAGCGTATGCACGGCATCACCAATGAAGTGCGAAGTGTTCTCCGCGATTCGTTTCTGAGTGCAGCTCCACTCATCGGGGTCAGTGCACACTCCGGCACTGGAATTCCCCAGCTCCGTGGCGAATTGGTCCGAATGGCAGAAAGCTTTCCGCAACGAAACGCCGACGGACTCTTTAGGCTGCCTATCGATCGTGTCTTCGTCGTAAAAGGCTTCGGCACGGTAGTAACAGGAACGTTGATCGGCGGAACAATTGCGTCCGGGGAGAGCCTTGCAATCGAGCCAGGCGGGCGCAACGTAAAGGTACGCGGCATTCAGAATCACGGACGAACAGAGGCATGTGCCCTCGCCGGATCCCGCGCCGCACTGAACCTTGCCCGGGTCGAGATGTCGGAGGTTGAGCGTGGAGACACACTCGTTGCCAGCACGTTGCTGAAAGCGGTGAACTGCATTGATGTCGAGTTGGTGGTACTTCCGGGTGCGCCGGCTCTGAAGCACAGGACCCGAGCGCACTTTCATGCATTCTCTTCAGAGTGCATGGCGACCATCACGCTCTACGATGCTGCAACGATCGAACCGGGAGAGAGGAAACTGGCACGCCTGCGGTTGTCGCGCCCAGTGGTGCTGCTTTCAGGCGACCGATTCGTGCTCCGGTCGGGATCCCCCGTGACGACGATTGGTGGCGGCCGTGTTCTCGATGCGCACCCGGCGATGCAAGTCCGAAAGGCGAGGGTAGCCGATTGGCTGCGTAAGCTCCGCCTCTCCTCTCCTGAAGATGCTGTGTGGCTGCGGATCGGAAGAAAGGGGATTGCCGGAGTCAATCTGGAGCAGCTTTGCATCGATACCGGGTTGAGTGAGGCGGCACTTGCCCTGCTGACGCAACGATGGATGAGCGAAGGGCGATTGTGTCGGCTCAGCGACGGCTGGCTGCTGACGCAGGAGTCTCTGGCAGAAGCAAAAGAGGCGGTTTCCCGAGAAGTATTTCGCGCTGGCGACAAAGCACGAGTAGGCATCAAACGAGCGGAATTGAGAGAACGCACGCAACTGAAGCCGAATGTCTTCGATTTCGGACTGTCGCAACTGGAGCAGGAGCGCAAGTTGCGCATCGACGGTGAGACGGTGGCCCAGTTTGATGTGAAGGCGAAGAGCATCCGCGAGCAGCAGAACGAGCTGGAAACCGTCCGTTTGGAGTTTGAGCGAGCCGGAATCGCTCCTCCTTCGACAAGCGAGGTCGCCACACGAGTTGGAATTGGCGCGGAGGAGATGCGTAAGCTTGTGACGGACCTTCTACGCGAGAAGGTTTTGGTGAGGTTGGGCAGCGACTCGCTGTGCGCCGACTGTAAGTCGCTAGAAGCCCTCGCCGAGCGAATCCGTGCTTTGCGCGGTCGGGAGATCGACATTGCAATGTTCAAACAGCTCACAGGCGTGTCGCGAAAATATGCGATTCCGTTGCTGGAGTATCTGGACCGAGAACGGGTAACGGTGAAGCGGGGAGATCGAAGGCTGGTACTCTGATTTACCGGAACTGATGCATTTGCCTGCGTCTCCTACCTTAGGAGGAGGCAAAGAGCAAGGTCAGCATGGTATAAGGTGCGCGAATGGCGAACGAAGAGACGAAGATCAGGCTGATTGAGGATGCCGACGCCACCGGCGAGGTGGCGGCGGTCTATGACGAGTGGCGTAAGAAGTCCGGCCGGCAGATGATGCCGGGCATTCTGAAGTGCATGAGCCATCGTCCTGACTTCCTTCGGCAAGTGATGCAGTTCAGCGATACTGTGCACTTCTCTGAAGGGCATCTGAATCGGCGGCACAAAGAGGCGATCGCCAGCTGGGTATCATGGCTGAACCGCTGCCCGTATTGACTGGACTCACACGCTTACTTCCTGCGGGTTCAGGGAGCAGAAGAACAGACGGTACAGGCGCTGGTTCGAGGTGAGCTGGATGAAGCAGGGCTCAACCCAGCAGAACGGGCACTTCTCGACTACGTGACGAAGGTGACCGAAGCAGCCTATCGCACTACAGCCGAAGATGTGCAGGTATTGCGTGACCACGGATGGACAGAGCCGCAGATTGCTGAAGCGGTCTACGTTACGGCTATGTTTGCGTTCTTCAATCGCGTGGCCGATGCGTTCGGGATCTCGCCGCAAGGCTATCTTGAGATGGATGCAGTAACGAAGTGAGTGACCGCACAGTGAAGCCGACCACAAAACGGAGACTTGGCTGGATTGCTGGCGCCATAGTGGTGCTGTGGCTTGGTTTTGTCGCATTTGTGGATTGGGCGATGCACCAGCCACCTGAGGCGTTCGGGCAAGTAATGGCGCGGATGCCCATGCCTGCCTATTTCCTGTTTCCCTTTGAGACGATGTGGACACGGGCGCGCGCGGGACGTGTGAACGTTGGCGACGCAGCTCCCGACTTCACGGTCCAAACGCTCGAGACGAAGGCACCGGTGCAACTCGCATCACTTTGGACGGACAAGCCAGTTGTCCTCGTCTTCGGGAGCTATACCTGACCGCCCTTCCGGCGGGAGGTTCCCGCCCTGAACAAGCTGGCCGAGCAATATAAGGACAAGGTCCAGTTCTATGCCGTGTACATCCTTGAAGCGCATCCCACCGACATTTGGCAGATGCAGTCGAACGTCAAGGATAAGGTGCTTTTCGCCAGCCCACGCAATGAGTCCGAGCGGTTTTCGGTTGCAGGCTCCTGCGTGCGCAAGCTGCACATCAAATTCCCGGCTCTGATCGACGGATTCGACAATCGAGTTGAGTTGGCTTACACAGGCTGGCCGGACCGGCTGTATCTTGTGGGCCAAGGGGGCCGAGTGCTCTACAAAAGCAAACCGGGACCATTCGGATTCGATCCTGAAAATCTCGCTTCCGCGATACGCGACAATATTGCGCCGAACCGATAGCGCAGATCGGTAACGGGATAATGCGTTTGGGTAGGCTCAGTGATGACAACCAACATGTTGGCCTATTTGTTCTGAGGTCCCCTCAGTGCCTGAGGCATTTCTGGCCACGCATGCCTCGGATAACGGCGCATTAGTTCCCGTCGAACCTGTGGGTAAAGGCGCTCCCAGAATCCGGCAAGGTCTGTTGTCGTTTGTACCGCGCGATGGTTTGGAGCGAGAAGATGGATGACGAGCGGTGTGTTGTCCGGACCGATCCGTGGAGTTTCCTGCATCCCGAAGAAATCTTGCAGCCTGGATGAAATCCATGGTGGCCTGCCTTCTTCGTAGTGGATCTTGGTCTGACGTCCATTCTTCAAACGAATACCGAGAGGGGCGATCTCGTCGAGGAGCTTCATGTTGAGCTTCTGTTCCAGCAGGGGGATGAAGTTCCTGGAGGCACTTCTCAGATCCCCAAAGCTTTGAAGTCCCACGCACAGATTGCGCAGAGTTTGTAGGAGATCGGGTGGCTCGAGTCGCGCGAAGTTCAATCGAGCGAGGAAATGTTCCAGAGCCGACTTTTCTACGAAGTGATCTACGCCTATCTCGAATGCTTTTTGAGCGAGCAACTCGGCCGCTTCTGCCTCCGGCGCGGTTCCTCGCGACTCCTCAATGATCAGGTTGTCATATAGCAACGCACTTATTTTCTCGACCCGCTCTGTGATGCGATTCCAGACCACACTCGATCTTTCTTGAATACGATCAGGGAAGAGATCGAGCAGCCATTCCGGCTCAACCCGGGCGAACATGCGGATGAGTGGCAAGGGATTTTCCTGGCGATCCTCCGCATCGAGGGCGAGCATGAATTCATAAGGTGGCGTTTCGCCAGCCACCTCCGCCGAAATACCTGTTGATAGCAGCACCTGATTGCCCGTTCGCCGCCGGGCTACACGATCAGGAAAACCAGCGAGTACGGAGAGCAGCAATGCCTCATCATCGTGGCGAGTTTGCCTTGGTGGGCGAGCCATCCTGATCAGTTGTTCCACGTGCTGCCGCAAACGATACTCCTGCGGCAAGTCCATGGCAGCTAGAAGATCATTCTTTTCGCTGCGCACGCCTAGACCGAGCAGTGCCGTGGCAAGACATCCATCCTCTCCGACGCCTCGATCCAATGCTTCGACCAGGATGCGAGACAAGCGAGGAGACAACGGAAACTGTGCGAGTTGCTGCTCCATGCCGTTGAAGC
>Ga0193743_1001811_pt1 | contig 15561 bp, 10 predicted proteins | sample L2c2metaG_FD_143038 | JGI IMG/M metagenome (GOLD analysis project Ga0193743, IMG submission 143038) | Soil microbial communities from a riparian zone of the East river system, Colorado, United States - L2c2 | ecosystem: Environmental > Terrestrial > Soil > Riparian zone | place: USA: East River...
GTTATGTCCTTTATATGCACTGGTTTCATTTCAGGATTTGAGTGCAAACAGCTCAGCGGATTCCGGAATTTAAGTGCCGCAAAACAGCCTCGGACACCATATTCCGGGAATTTAGTGCAGCGTGACAATAGTTTTATGAACGGTTTGTCAGGACGGGCCATGCTACATATTTGTCTGTTAAGCGAATGCTTTATTTACGAAGTGACCATAAGGAAGACGCTTCTATGCTGGTAAGTAGACGAATGCTACAACTCCTCTTAGTGGACCCCTATCGCCAGGAAAAGCTCACAAAATCCGAGATCGCAAGACGCCTCGGCATCGGCCGGACCTCAGTTCGAAGGCTGCTGGAGGGTGTCTGAACGCGCTCCAAATAACCAAATGGCCCGTTTGCACCGAATCGTTGCCATACCCCCTCATGGCTCAATCAGGTCGAGCTCTGGTTCGCGAAAATCGAGCGAGAGGTCATCCCCCGCGGCGTCTTTACCTCCGTGCCCGATCTGGCCCGCAAGCTGCGACGCTACATCAACGCCTACTCAGCCAATGCTCAACCTATCCACTGGAAGTACTCCCACCCTTCTCACCGCATCCGTAGTAACGAACTCTCTGCGACAGGCCACTAGAATTCGGCATCCGGGTGAACGGTCACTCGGAGCAGTGGTGTGCAGCCGATGAGACGCAATCATGTGATTTGAGCACGACATTGTCCTCAAGTTTTTATCGGAAGCTGTACTTCGATCTAGGCGTCGTTCTAACGTACACAGGATCGGAGATTTAATTCGCATTCTTCCCAGCGTGAAGATTACCTAATCGAGGCTCGTCAGTTCAGAAATTTCTCCATCTTATAACACGTCAGCAATATCCATCAGTGGTATCCATGCCGGTGACATATCACCAAATAACCTCACAAGGTAGCTGCTCTAGTAGACCCCCTGCATATGGGTAAACAGGAGCGGACAGAATTCTGTGCGGATTTTCTGTTGACCGTGCACATGTCTTCGCATACTATTCAGCAGTCAACGAGCAGTACAGATTCGTTACGTAGTCAGCAAAGCCTGTAATTTTCCTTTCTCTCAGAAAAGCGTTTATCGTCTGTGCTGCATCTTTGTACCTATTGCTGTATTGGAGTCCGACCATGCCTTGGCTTTTAGTACACCGCGATTACGCGTGGAGTTTTCGTGCGTTTTGCGCGGATCTCCTCTCTGTCGTTCTTACGCGCAATCAGCATCTTGTATGCTATCCGAAATTCTCAGCCAGAGAATGCATCTTCTGCGTTTTTATAGGGTGCACCATAGCGCAGGCGCAATCCCCAGCTCCTGGCACGCAGTACGATCCGATGCGCTCTTATAGAGCCTTTGATGGAGATGTTCCCGCTGCAACAGGAGTTCTTGAAGAAAAAGATAGCGTAGCGCTGAACGAGCTTATCGGCGAGGTATTATTGCATCGAACAGCGATTGAGTCTCAAGCTTCATGCCGCAACATGACGCCGCGGCAGAGAGCCGTCCTTGTCACGGATTTCTATTTTGACCCAACGTCAGGTCTGCTGGTGACGAGCGCCGGCTTCATCCGAATTGATAGTGCAGGAAATAACAACTCTCTGCGTGTCATCCCCTATGGTGACTACCGGAAGGTAGGCGATTCGACGATCCTCTATCGCTATACGCAGACCCTGGATGGGCAGAAACAATGGCCTCTCCAGCTGTCGGACGTTCAACTCAATCCCGCTCTACAAGCCTCGTTCTTTGAGCCCCAAGGGGATACCCGATGAAGCGAACTGTACGAGTGTTGCTGCGCTTGGTCATTCTCTGCCTCTTTCTGTTCGGCACTGTTTCTTTGCCAGCGGACAGCCAATCTTTATTGCCACAAGCGCTTCAATGTCCAACCGCTTCAGAACCCGAAGCGATAGCACTCGTTCGATCCGCTATCGCGGTGCTATCTCCACAGATATCAGCCGTACACCTGACAGGCTCGATAACAGTCGCTGATTCTCAGGACTCTCAAGGTTCTGTCGATTTGTATGCCTCTCCTTCACTCGAATGGCGTGAAGAGGTCAGCACGGGCAAGGGCCGAACTGCCCAAGTGTATGTGACAGGCAAACGTCAAGGTCGGGATTCAAAAGGGGCCACAATGCATGCGGATCGTTTCCCTGCACTCGGCGCAGATTTTTCTCCCGCACACTCTTTGCTGAGCCGAGTGGTTGCAGGTGATGCACTCGCGCAATACATTGGAACCGAGTCCTTTGCGGGACTGCAGTCAACGCATCTTCGTGTGTACGGAGCCGCGTCGTGTCTGAAGATGGTCTCAGCGGTTTCGAAGTCTCAGCGAAATCCTGATGCGCTGTACGCTTATGAAGATGTCTTCTTAAATCCGACAGATCATACTGTCGCTGGAATTCGATATTTCCATCCTGCTGAACCTGTGACTCCAATAGTTCCGTCAATTTGTCGTGCACCGGACGGTACGATTCTGCAACATCCCAATGTCAACGGTGACCTGCGGCGAATTGATTGCAGCGCGGCACATGCCCATATTCCTCTTCAAATAGAGGTGCGATTCTCTGACTATAGAAGTGTGGGTACTAACCAAATTCCTTTCCAAATTGACCGAGTAGTTCACAGTAAGACCATAGCTCATATCCAACTGAACCACGCAGAGACGGTACCAGATCTTACTTCAGAGCTGTTGACCATAAAATAGAGAGGCTAGGCTCCATGACCGTCCTGATGCGGCTCTTGTACGTTCCTGACACCTTACCGCAAGCATTCAACTGCATTTCCGGACAGCGATGGAGAGAAGTGCTCTGGCGGGTTATCACTCCCTTATTGCTCGCGTTGGCTGGCCTGAGCAGCTTGGGTTTCCCTGCTTATGCACAACTTTCAGCAACGGGTCTAAATCCATATGGCGCATTTGACCACGGCGGCTTAGACCATATCAATCTCGCCAATCTAGACACAAACGTCTCTCTTCGGCTCTACGAACGCGCAGGTCGCCAGGAGAATTTCTATTATCAGCTCGTCTACGACAGTCCGATTTGGGCCAATGTATATTGTGGTGGAACTCAGGTCGTCTGTAATGTTCCTGCCTCCATTGGCTGGCGTGAGCACCGCCTCCAAGCGCTCGGGGGCGCCCAAGCACTATCATATTATGTTGACTGTCCGGCAGTCGGGACTGGGGCGTATCTTGTGTACTACTCCTTTTCCTTCGAAGATGAGACTGGCGCTATGCATGTCTTCGATACATACCTTGATACCGAGATTAGAGATTGTCCTTTGTCTAACGGTGATGCATCTGGTACGCATACTTATCTGACGTCAGATAGATCTGGCTGGACTCTCTTCGTAACAACCGATAGGGGAGGCACTCCCAGTTACGATGCAATTATCGATGCCGATGGGAATTCGTCTTCAGATCGAAATGGAAACACCATGTCCGGATCTGGCACCAGCACTCCAGATGGTATCCCAACCTCAGGCACCTCTATAGATTTCCAAGGAACCGCAGCTCTCACTGAAACTTTTCAGTGGAACATGGATCCGTATAAAGATCAAAAGGGCTGGTATTCCTTTATGGGGGGTACCTTCACTTATCCAACTGCGACCGGAAACAGCGGCTTCACAACACAAGGTTCAATTCACAGTATTTTCCCCCCCTGTCAAACATCGGGGCCGTTCGATTATTGGCTATTAGACACAGTTACATTTGCTAATGGAACGTCCTACAGCATCACTTACGACAGCTATGGAAGACTCGCGACAGTCCGGCTTCCGACTAAAGGCACCTATTCTTATACATATCCCGGAGCAGATGATGGTTTTATAGGTTGCAACGGTATCCCGATGACAGCACATGTGGTGCGAACGGTAGATGGAGTCAGCAGTTGGCACTTTGACATAAATGAGCTTGGGAATACTGTGGTAACAGAGCCGAACGGATCCTCATTTTCGCACGTTGTTGGCTATGACGGTACTGATAATGGAGGCTCCGGTAACGGCAAGTTGATCGAGACCTGTGTTACGAATACGAGTCTCTTTCTTTGCGGAAATCAGTACGTTCTATCGTATACAACCCGAACGACGAATATTGAGGACAATAGCTCCTCGACTGTCGTCAAATTCATCAATCCATATGGAAAAGATTACGAAGATCGGTATTATGACTACGGAAATAACGACCCCAATTCCCCAGACCGACGCATTGTGCGCACAATCGACACATCAAGTGTCCCGGTACTTACGACAGAGGAACAGGTTTTCGATCACGGCATTCTAGTGAGCGATACACGATACCAGTACGATCAAGTACCGCTAGCTTCAAGCGGAAGCCCGCAATTGACTACCCCCTTTGCCGGACGCCGGGGAAATTTAACGGAAATTGATCGCTGGCGGTCCGGGAGCACTTGGATCGACGAGCACATGTCTTACTTCGACAATGGCCTACTTCATGAGAAAAAAGATGGCAACGGAAACTTTACGACCTACTCTTATGGTACGTGTGGCAATTCATTCGTAACCCAGGTAGATCATCCCCTAGCGCAAACAGAATATACGTCGTGGGAGTGCAACTCCGCCCAGGTAGCTTCGAAAACAGATGTCAATGGAAATCAGACCGTTTTTACATACGGCGATCCATACTTCAGTCGCCTAACCAAATCTCTTCATTCAGATGGTACGTCTACTGTATTTGCCTATGATGACACCGCAAGAACAACGGAAACGCGGGTACGGAGGCTAACGACAGCCAGTCTGACTCCCGACTCGAGCTGGACAGATGAGTTCACCATGAAGGATGATCTGGGACGTCAGAATAGAGTCATGCGTTCGGTCGGACAGAATCAATGGAGCACAGTCGATACAACATTCGATGTGAGTGGAAATATCTCATTTCAGACCAATCCATACTTTAACAGCGGACCGTCATCGACCATCCTTTCGAGTGGGTCGGGCATTTCGTATGGATATGATTCGTACAACCGACTAAAAACTACCTCATACATTCAGCAAGGTGGAGCCACTGACGTCGCATCTAGATCTTATTGGGGACGGGATTACTCTGAAACCGATGAATCTGGCCGAAGCAAGTTATTTCGTCTCAACTCATTTGGAGAGATCACACAACTTTGTGAGATAACGGCGGATATCGGAAGTTCTCCTTGTGGCTTGGGGCTGAGCGGAAGTGGATTTACAACCAGCTATTCATATAACGCTTTAAGCAATCTATTGTCTGTCAATCAGAGCGGTCGAACCCGTCAGTTTAGCTATAACGGTCAAGCTCATTTGATCACTGCCAACAATCCAGAGACGGGAACTATCTGTTATGGGCAATGGTCGGGAAGCAATTGTGTCAACGGGTATGACTCCAATGGCAATCTGCGCTATAAAACGGATTCGCGTGGGGTCACGACGAACTTTGCCTATGATGCTTTAGATAGGGTAAAGGGCAAGACATATTCGGGGCAGAACGCAGCGGCGACAGCGTCTTCCTGCTATCAATATGACACGGGAGCCTCTGGCAACGGCAATTTCATAGGTAGGCTGACTCATGAGTGGACAAAGTTTGGCTCCTGCGATGCAGCATTGCCGTCAACGGGGTATCTAACACGACGCTCGATCCTCGCTTATGATTCGATGGGACGCGTACTGCGTGAGCAACAATGCCACCTCTCGAAATGCACAACCGGCGTTCCATATAACACAACAACCGGTTACAATCTAGCGGGCAATCAAACCTCACACACGAATGGCATCCATTCCATCGGCGTGATGAACAATTACGATGCTGCTGGCCACCTCAAAGGTATAGAAAGTTCTTTCTTCGACGCTCAGCATCCCGCTTCACTGTTTTCGGTTGGATCTTATACGCCTGCTGGTGCCATCCAGAACATGACGCTGGGTACACAGATCAACGTGACGAAGTCATATGACAATCGCTTGCGTATTACAGGTGAGTCTGCCACTCACCCGTAAGCCCATCATGGTTCTATCTGTAGACGTCAAATTATATTGCGCCGGGTCGGCGTCGAGAATGGGTCAATTAAACGAGGTGATTTGCTGGTCACTTCATTGACGGAAGGGCATGCCATGAAGGGAACGATTCGAAGCCGGATGCTTGGTGCCATCGTCGGCAAGGCACTGGGATCTCTGGATTCTGGAACGGGCGTTATTGAAGTTCTGGTTTCGCTTCAATAAAGATCCGCCTGTTTCAGTGCGTGGCGCCTTTCAAGATGACACACACTTTCATATGTGCAGCAAGAGAGAGAAGGCCGAATATGGATAGCCGGATGAGATTGATTGCCTTGTGTATTGCATCGCTGATGGTCAGTGGAGCGGTTCAGGCCCAGAGTACCGTCACAACGAATGGTGGAACCACAAATGCGATTCCAAGGTTCTCTGGAACCGCGACGCTCGTGAACTCGGCGATCACAGAGTCGAATGGCTATGTTGGTATCGGCAGTGTCAACATCGGAACTGGTAACAGTGGAAACGGGGTTTACCTTCGAACCCCTTCCGATGGTCAGCAAAATATCGGCATCGGCACGACTTCGCCAGGGGCCAAGTTGGATATGGCCGGTGACGTAAAGCTTAGCGGAACAGGAGCTTCGATCATCTTTCCCGATGGCACGCCTCAGAATATGCCGTGGACCGGAATGCTGTGTGGTGGAGACTACGCCGAGTCTGTCGATGTCTCCGGCGACGGGAAGAGATATGAACCAGGTGACGTGCTGGTTTTAAGTGGTGATGACGCATCAGATGTCGCGAAGTCTTCTCAGCCCTACTCCACTCTCGTGAGCGGGATATATTCCACCAAACCAGGCGTACTGGGTCGCCGCCAAACCGGTGAGAAGAGTGACACAGAGATTCCGATGGCTATGGTTGGCGTCGTCCCGACCAAGGTCAGCGCCGAGAATGGCCCAATCCGCAAGGGAGATCTACTGGTCACTTCATCCACCGAAGGTCACGCCATGAAGGGCACTGATCGTAGCTTGTTGGTCGGTGCCATCGTCGGCAAGGCGTTGGGTTCCCTTAACTCCGGTATAGGGGTTATTGAGGTTCTGGTCTCTCTGCAATAGCAGCTCTTCTGTGAGACAGAGCCACAGAGGTCCTCAGTCGGTCTCAGCGTTGGAATGGGAAGTAAGCAAAAGGGAGCTAGAAGCTATGTTCATACCGGCTAAGGTGATTGGATTATGTGTCGCGCTTTTGACAATTAATGGAGCTGTTCAGGCCCAGACTACGGTTACAACCAACGGCGGGACTGCAAACGCCATTCCGAAGTTTTCAGGAAATGCGACTCTCGTGAATTCTGCAATCACTGAGTCGAACGGTAACGTGGGAGTTGCAGGAACTTTGGGAGTATATCAAGGAGGATTTGGCGTAACGTCGGGTACATCTGGAGCATCTGGCGGATTTTCCAATATAGCACTTAGAACTAGTGGAACTAATACAAATAGTGGCTATGCTGAAATTCAAGCATTTTATGCTGGTGTAGCATTCAACACACCTTTAGCACTTCAAGCCCAAGGCGGCAACGTCGGTATTGGGACATCCAGCCCCAGCGGAAAGCTAGATGTAGACGGCTCCGGAGGGCTGATAGTTTCGGGCGCAAATCTTGACCCTCGCGGAGGCTACTCGTTGGCACCTCTCCAAAATAGCGGGAAGGCACTGATGGGATGGAATTATGCAGCTGGTGAAGGCGAGATTGACCTCCTTGCTAACAGGGGGCCGGGAGGCTCTGGTGGATTCAAATTTTTCGATTACTCTAATTCCGGAATCCTTACACCTATTTTCACGATTAAGGGTGACGGTAATATCCAAGTGGCAGGGAATGTAACGCTGAGCGGAGGCGGCTCAATCACTTTTCCCGATGGGAGCAATCAGAGTGTGGCATGGAACGGAACTCTATGTGGTGGCGACTACGCAGAGTCTGTCGATGTCTCTGACGACCGAATCCGCTATGAACCGGGTGATGTCCTGGTCATTGATCCTGCGCATCCAGGAAACTTCCTGAAGTCTAGTGTTCGATACTCCCGCCTGGTAGCTGGGATCTATTCGACGAAGCCTGGCCTTGTGGGACGGCGTCAAACGACCGATCCAAAGTTGAGTTCAACCGAGGTTCCCATGGCTATGGTTGGGATCGTTCCGACCAAGGTCACAACGGAAAACGGCCCAATTGAGGTGGGGGATCTCCTCGTCTCCTCATCACTCGCAGCACATGCGATGAAGGGCGGAGATGGCGCTATACCCATAGGCACCGTCATCGGCAAGGCTCTTGGAAGTTTGGCATCTGGTACGGGAGTGATCGAAGTTCTGGTTTCGCTGCAATGACGGGGTTTGCTTTCGCTTTGAGACGGTAGAACAAGATGAACGCGGAGAGGGATGGCAGATATGTGGACGAAGAAGCTATGGTTGGCTCAAGTCGTGGTGTTGTTGGCGGTGAGGGCGGGTGCGCAGAACACGTTTCCAGCGAATGGAAATGTCGGTATCGGAACGACGAGTCCAGATTCACTATTAGAGGTTGGCAATCCCAATATCGGAAATAGCTTCCACAGCATGGTGGGAGGCGGCTATGCCGGTCTCTTTGAAAATATCTATACAGGATATGGCGGGAACGCGATCTTGTTGTGGGCCAAGTCCGTAAATCAAAACCCAGGTACGTATCACTTGTTTGTAGAGGGTAACAATAATCCGGAGTTGGTTGTTCAAGGAAATGGTAACGTCGGCATTGGTACGTCTGCGCCCGAGACCCAACTAGTTGTAGCCTCGGGCTATGTTTCCGGCGACAACCAAGTTTATAACGCGCTTACGGTCCGCCCGGGTTCAGGTTCTGGCGGCTATGGCGGCAATGGCGCGAGTATTTTTTTGGGATCCAGGACCAACCATGGAGTCGACCCTGTCGCTGGTATCTGGAGTGCTCTCGGGAATGGAGGCGATAGTGGAGTCAATTACTCTGGTGATTTAGTGCTGGGTACGACCATCCAGGGAAGTGCGACTCCAGTAGAGGCCGCTCGCATCGATGGCAATGGTAACTTCGGCATCGGAACCAAATCCCCTGGAGCAAAGCTTGAAGTAAAGGGGAACGTGAAGCTGAGTGGTGGTGGCTCAATCACTTTTCCCGATGGGAGCAATCAGAGCGTGGCGTGGAACGGAACGCTTTGCGGTGGTGACTACGCTGAGACTGTCAACGCATCCGGCGATCGTCAAAGATATGAACCCGGCGACGTACTGGTCTTGAGCGAGCACAGCGGATCCGATGTTTCCAAGTCTTCACAACCCTATTCCACTCTTGTCTCCGGGATCTATTCCACCAAGCCTGGTGTGGTCGGTCGCCGCCAAACTGGTGAAAAGAGCGACACGGAGATTCCCATGGCCATGATTGGCATCGTCCCCACTAAAATCAGTGCTGAAAATGGGCCAATTAAACGAGGCGATTTGCTGGTTACTTCATCGACATACGGGCATGCCATGAAGGGCACTGACCAAAGCCGGATGCTTGGTGCGATTGTCGGCAAAGCGTTGGGATCTCTGGATTCTGGTACGGGTGTCATCGAAGTTTTGGTTTCGCTTCAATAAAGATCCGTCTGTTTCAGTGCGTGGTGCCTTTCAAGATGAAACACACTTTCATATGTGCAGCAAGAGAGAGAAGGCCAATATGGATAGCCCGATGAGATTAATTACGGGATGTATCGCGCTTTTGACAATTAGCGGAGCAGCTCAGGCCCAGAGCACGGTTACGACCAACGGTGGTACTACAGGTGCGGTTCCTAAATTTTCAGGCGGCGCGACGCTCGCGAATTCAGTTATCACCGAATCGAATGGAAATGTCGGGATTGGAACGATGAATCCGGGATCACAATTGCATATATATGGCAGCGGAAACCAGGTTATTACTCTGCAGAGTACAACTCTAGGCTTTCCGGGAATAAATTTCGCAAATACGGTCGGGGGATATACAAATCAGCTGGATGCGATCAACGGAAGCCTTTATTGGTTTAACGGCTCAGTGCGAAATATGACTTTGCTGCAGAATGGCTACCTGGGCATCGGGACGACAAATCCTCAGGCCATGCTGGATGTTGCAGGAGTAGTAAACGGCAGGAATTTTTCGATACCGGGTGTTGGGGGCACCCCTACGTGGGCGAAGATCGGAACGTTCACTGCTGCTCAGGGCGGAGAGAGCATCCGTATCACTGCCTTTATTCATAATGGCTACAATGCTGCAAACTCTCAAGACAGTACCTATGTCATTAGCTTCAAGACCTCGAATGGAAGTAGTGTCGATGGAAATGGATTCGCGGCAAACAGTAGCTGGTACGCAATCGGCTTCAACGGGGCAATCCCGCCTGGAAATATCAAATGGGTTGCGAATGCACCCGGAGTCAACGCCTCCGCCTATGATCTCTATATAAATCTCCCCTTGTGGACACCCGGAAGCCACTATGCGGTCAGCGTAGACCAGAACTCAAGCTGGACCAACCTCGGAATGCTAGTGGCGGGCGATCCAGGTCCAGCGAGTAACACTATCCTCATCCCTAACGCGGAGTTCAACCTGCCGTATGGCAACATGGGAATCGGCACGACCACGCCAGGGGCCAAATTGGAAGTGGCCGGAACCGTGAAATTGAGCGGAGCAGGAAGCTTTATCACTTTTCCTGACGGGAGCGTTCAGAGTACGGCGTGGAACGGCACTCTATGCGGTGGCGATTATGCCGAGTCTGTAGACGTGACAGGAGCGCGCGCCCAATACCAGCCGGGCGATGTTCTTGTTATCGATTCTTCGCATCCGGGCAACTTCCTAAAATCCCACACGGCTTATTCACGTCTAGTCGCTGGAATATATTCGACGAAACCCGGTCTGGTAGGCAGGCGTCAACTCACCGATCCAAAGCTGACTTCAACTGAAGTACCGATGGCTATGGTTGGGATTGTCCCGACCAAAGTTACGGCGGAGAACGGGCCGATCGAAGTTGGGGATCTCCTCGTCACCTCATCACTCCTGGCGCACGCAATGAAAGGTTCTGATGGTGCAACGCCAACAGGTACTGTTATTGGCAAAGCTCTTGGAGCTTTAGCGACAGGAACGGGCGTTATCGAGGTACTCGTTTCATTGCAGTAACCGGATGAAACACTACTCTCTTTGTCAACGTTGTTCGAACTCATATGTGGCGTAATGGGAAAGGCCAAGAAGATATGCGGAAGATTAGCGCGTTTGGATTCGGCGCTCTATTGTTGACGGGGCTTGCCACGGCACAAACAGGTACGCCGAATGCTGTCCCGAAGTTCTCGGGGAGCGGTACGCTCGTAAATTCTTCTATCACGGAATCGAATGGGAACGTTGGAATTGGTACGGGCGGTTCGTTGTCCATCTCTCAAGGAACTCTCAATTTTGATGGATATGGATATATGTCCGCGTTTCGAAGCCCCTCAAATAATTACACCAATCTCTTTCTTGGCGGATCGATCAAAGACCTAGGCAATGGCTCCTACACCGTCCAGACCGATGGAGGCTCAAACTACTTCGCGGCCATTCGAATGGATAATTCCGGAGAGAACGCAGGCGCTATTAACTTTTATACTGCTCCGTCTAATGGAGGAACGGTTTATTCACTCTCGCAACAACAGTTGGCGGCCTATTTGAGTATGACGATTGTTGGCCGTAACGTCGGTATTGGCACGGCTGCACCGAACTATCCACTTACCTTCGGACACCTAAGCAGCTATAACGCGAACGCGACCGGTACAGATAACACGCTTGGAACCGTAGCCTTTCAGAATACAAGTAGTGTCTTGTCAGGCACATTTACGAACGCGACAATAGCAAGTGTTCAGCCTTCTGGTTTCTATGCGGATGCAGGAGCACTCACCTTTTCGACGTCATTTGGGGGGTTGCGCGAGAAGATGCGTATTCTCCCACAGGGACAGGTTGGAATCGGCACATCTACACCGGGCGCCATGTTGGATGTTGTTGGTGACATAAAACTGAGCGGCAACGGAGCCTCAATCAAGTTTTTCGATGGGACTACTCAGTACACAGCATGGAACGGCACTCTATGTGGTGGCGACTATGCCGAATCCGTTGATGTTTCGGATGATCGCAATCGATACGAGCCAGGTGATGTCATCGTCATCGACGCGAGCGAGCCAGGGAAGTTCCATAAATCAGCTGAGACCTATTCCACAGCCATAGCAGGTATCTACTCGACCAAACCGGGCGTGGTAGGCCGCAGGCAGACGACCGATCCCAAGACCAGCACAACCGAGATTCCCATGGCGATGGTCGGTGTTGTGCCAACCAAGGTCAGTGCCGAGAACGGGCCGATCAGGCCGGGGGATCTTCTTGTTACCTCATCGACCTTAGGACACGTCATGAAGGGTACGGATCGCAGTCTGCTTGTCGGTGCAATTGTTGGTAAAGCTTTAGGAACGCTGGATTCCGGCACAGGAGTCATCGAAGTTCTGGTCTCTCTGCAATAGCTGGGCTTTGAGATGGAATGAATTTGTTCTGATTGAACGTTGATTGAAGAAATACTGCCTGCGGTTAGCTCGTACTGGATGGAGATATACATGTCGCGTAGAACTCGTCATCTCATTGTGGTCTTCCTCGCCCTGCTTGGCCTTAGTAGTTACGCATCGGCCTTAGCTACCGGGTCGATCTTCATTACGGGCTCGGAGCAATCGACATCGGGCATATGGGATTTAGGCACTGTCACCGTTTCGATCAACGGATATACGAAGACCGTGATGTACGGCCAGTTCTCCACTCCTGATTCCATCGCTTCGGGGATAGCCGCCATGTTCTCCAGTGACTGCAATGGACCCGCAAATGCGAAGAGTTCTTTCGGCGGTGTGATCAGCGTTCAGATGAGAGGCTCGACGGCCTTGACCCAACTGAGCGTCTCGTTCTCCTCTAATCTCTCCTTCAACGGAAGCGCGAACCTTGCGACAACGCCGACGACAACAACGGCATCGATTGGCTCGACTCAAGTGCTGCTTGGACAATGGACCCCGGTTGACGTGCAAGTCAGTTGCAACTCAGCCTGCGGACTCGTGGATTACCGGATAGACGGAGGCGAGTGGGGAACGGTTGCTCTGGATGGCAATGGGCATTTCTCCGCTGGTACCGGGACGAACTGGTCACCGGGGCTTCACAATGTGGTGGTGAAGTTTCTGGGCAACGGAAGCTATATGCCGTCTACTTCGAATCCGGTGAGCTTCACCATCAGCAACAGTTCAGTGGCCACCCCTCCTGTAGGCATCTACAGCTATGGCATCTCGCCCTATGCAGCGAATGGCAATGTCTCGGCGTATAGTGACTCCGTGAACGGGAGTTGGAGCAATATCGGGTACGACGGGCTCAACCGTCTAACATCTGCTACGTATAACGCCCTTGGCGCACCAACCCAATACCTGTGCTGGAACTATGATTCGTTCGGAAACAGGAAGGGCCAAACCATATCCAATAGCTCGTGCGATCCCTCATCTCCCGGCCCTGTGCAGTACAACGCCAACAATCAGGTTCAGGGCCTGGGATATGACGCGAGCGGCAATGTGACGTACGATGGAACAAATCAGTATCTGTACGACGCGGAAGGCCGGGTCTGCGCAGTACAAGGTCCGAATGGGACGATGCAGTACATTTACGATGCCGAGGGGCGGCGGGTAGCGAAGGGCTATATCTCGTCATTTAGTTGCGATAACACGAACAACGGATTTACCGAGTCCGCTGGTTATGTGCTCGGACCTAATGGAGAGCAGATAACCGAGGTGAACGGCCAGGGTGATTGGGTTCACACCAATGTCTTCGCTAATGGAGAGCTGATTGCAACCTATGACCCGTCAGGCCTGCAATTCCATCTCTCCGACTGGCTTGGCACGAGACGTGTTCAGACCGACTATGCCGGTAAGCTTGGAGCCATCTACCAAAGCCTTCCCTTCGGCGAGATGATTCCTATCAACCAAGATCTTGGCGCTACCGAACACCACTTCACCGGCAAAGAACGGGATGGTGAGAGCGGGCTGGATAACTTCGGAGCAAGGTACTACGCCTCCAGCACGGGTCGGTGGATGTCACCCGATCGATTGAACGTAACGGATGATCGTTTGCTAAACCCGGGCAACACTCTGAACAAGTACGCATACGGTGCAAATAATCCGCTCAAATACACCGATCCAGACGGTCAGGACATTACGGTGTTCTATGAGAAGCCGTCTGGAATGACAAGTTTTGGCCACATCATGTTTGTAGCTGAAAATCAGCAAACTGGAGACGCGGCGGCGATGAGCTATGGACCTGTTCACGATTCAGAATACGGGCTAACGCCTTTAGGGAGTCCAGTAAACAGCACGAACTCTTTCATTTCTCCTGGGCACACATTTAGTGCCGATGATATTCGTCGGAACTTCTCATCGCTGACGATCCAAACAAGCCCCGAAGACGCCCAGAAAATAATCGACTTTATTCGTAATCTTTCTACGTCATCCAATCCGTATATGTTATTCAAAAATAACTGCACGACAACATGTGTGCAGGCACTCAAGATTCTTGGAATATTACCAAGCAACAACAATACCATCACACCAAAAGGTCTTTGGAAGACCCTTTCCTCGAAGTATTCAAAGACAAGCAGCAAAAACTTCTTCGGCCAGCAGAGTGCACCGAAAAACGGCGTTGATTATGGGACGCGGCCCTCGGGTTACGACCCCTTCCAATTGCTTGATTTGCTCAACAAACGTTGTACGGATAACTGGGACTTAGAGAGCCATACCTTGACAACCAACTGTGAGTAAGAACGGTGGAGAAAATGAATGACGAAACGGCAGATATAAGGGAAGAGCGAAGCAAAAAGATCCAGTTTCATTTCTATTGGATATCGGCCCTCTTTGCTACTTTTGTGTTTTTGATTTGCTCTTACGTGTCCATGGTCCCTGGAATGTTTCCCAGACATCAGCTTCTGCTGATATCTCTTGCCGGAATAATCTTGATAGTATCGCTGGGAGTTGGGCTATGGAAGTTTAACGCGAGAGAAGCCCCTCTTGCGAGATGGCCGCTTGGACCTGTGATTGCTGTCATTCTGATGCTTGAATTGGCAGAATGTTTCATCGGAATCTCCAGAGTGTTGCCGTTAGCGTTCCGCTGATGCCTCTGTTGAGGAGAATACGGATATTGCTTCCGCGAAATCGGGCATTGGCCTCAGCAGAAGTATTGTAAAGAAGCGCTAGGAACTTGTTGAAGAAGTAATTTCCCCTTGCGACTGGATTAGATTCGCATTCGTCTATGGAGTATGCGTGGAGACGAGCGGGTTCATGACGGGATGTTCAGCTATGTGACGCTCGAGCAGCGTGTTCCTCGGGAGCATCCGTTGCGTGAGATTCGCAAGCTGACGGACGAGGTTTTAAGGTCGTTGAGTGCGGAGTTTGATGTGCTCTATTCGGACTTGGGGCGACAGGTGTCACGCTGTACTTAAATCCCGGAATTTCACTCCTTTGTTATCAATCTTTGTCCGGCATTTAACTGCAGATTCACTGCACTTAAACACCGGAATAATGCACTAAAAGACCGGACGAAGTTCAGACG
>Ga0193743_1001812_pt1 | contig 15543 bp, 14 predicted proteins | sample L2c2metaG_FD_143038 | JGI IMG/M metagenome (GOLD analysis project Ga0193743, IMG submission 143038) | Soil microbial communities from a riparian zone of the East river system, Colorado, United States - L2c2 | ecosystem: Environmental > Terrestrial > Soil > Riparian zone | place: USA: East River...
CATCGGTGCCGAGCGGAACGCTCGAAAATGCAAATGGCGGCAAGAATGGCCGTTGCACCATGCGCCACGGCGAATTCGGAAAAATCAGCGGTCCGAACACGGCGAGGACAATTGCGATCACGAGGATGATCAGTCCGATCAGCCCGCTCGGATTGCGCAGCATCTGCTTCCAGAACTGCTTCATGCGGCGAAGTCGATACGCGGGTCGACCATGCGGTAGACCAGATCGGTAACAAGATTGAAGATCAGCACCATCGCCGAACACACCACGAACACCCCCAGTAGCAGATTGTAGTCACGCTGAATCAGCGCCTCGTACATCAGGCGGCCAATCCCGGGCCAGGCGAATACCGTTTCGGTAAGCACCGCGCCGCCGATCAAGGTACCGGAATGCAGGCCGGCCAAGGTCACCACTGGCAGCAGGGCATTGCGCAGCACGTGACGTCGCTGAATGATGTTGTCGCTGAGCCCCTTGGCGCGAGCGGTCTTGACGAAATCGAGCCGCTTCACCTCCAGCATCGAGGCACGTGTCATGCGCGCATAGGTCGCCATGAAGAAAAGGCCGATCGTCATCGCCGGCATGATCAGATGCGCGCCGACGTCGAGGGCATACGCGAAGCCGGTGTAATTGGCGCCGATGGTTTCGTAGCCGAAACTCGGCAGCCAATCCAACGCCACCGAAAACAGCAGGATCGCCATCAGCGCGATCCAGAACAGCGGCGTGGCGTAAAAAATGAGCGCCATCACCGTGATCGCAGTATCCGCCCAGGTTCCGGCCCAGCGCGCTGCCAGCGTGCCAAAGAGAATGCCAAGTGCGAGCGAGATCACGAACGCCGTCATCGTCAGCAACAACGTCGCCGGGAGTCGATCCATAATCAGTTTCGAGACCGGCGCTTGCTGGCGAAAGGAAAAGCCGAGATCGAGACTGAGGATGCCTTTGACGTAGAGAAACAGCTGCTCCGGCAGTGGCCTGTCGAGACCGAACTTTTCACGCAATTGGGTGACGAAAATCTTGTCGCTTGCGCCGGCTTCGCCGGCCATGACGACGGCCGGATCGCCGGGAGCAAGCCGGATCAGGAAGAAGTTCAGGACAATGATCGCAAGCAGGACGATCGCGCCCTTTACGATTCTCTGGGCAACGAATGACAGCATTAAAGGCTCAATTCCAGTCGCACCACAGTCCGCTGACGCCAATGCCGGACAGGCGCCGGGCATTGGAGCATCGCGAACGCGCCGCCGAAGAGTTCACTTGCCAATCCAGGCGTCGCGGAAGCCGTCATTGACGCCAATGGCTGTCGTAATGAGGTCCTTGATCTTGCACCGGGTGATGGTCGGGAACTGCAGTTCGAGCATCCACGCCACCGGCACGTCTTCGACCAGGATTTTCTGCGCCTTCTCGTAGATCTCCTTGCGCTTGGAATCCGGCGTAGCGACCGCGCCCTCGGCAAACAACTTGTCGATCTCGGGGTTGGAATAGCCCTCAACGTTGTTGAATTGCTGACCTTTGACGATCTGGCTGGAGATGTAGTTGCGGCCGACGCCGAGCGCGGGATCGCCATACTGATAGAGGTAGGTGAAGGAGATATCGTAATCCCAGTCGCCGATCTTCTGGTTCGAACCGGGCACGTCGGTGGCGACGGTCTCGATATTCATGCCGACGTCCTGCAGGTTTTGCTTCACAGCTTCGCCCCAGCGCTGCCAGGTTTCGCCATAAGGCAGCGGCATCAGCCGGATCTTCTCACCCTTGTAGCCAGCCTCCTTCAGCAGTGCCTTGGCCCTTGCCGGATCGTAGGGATATTTCGGCACGTCGTCGGTATAGAACTTGATGGTGGACGCCGACGGGCCGGTGGCAACCTTGCCAAGCCCGTTCCAGATCACGTCCTTGGCGAAGTTGCGGTCCACAGCGTACATGATGGCTTGGCGAATTTTCTTGTCCGCGGTCGGACCCGCGCGATTGTTGAGCCACATCCAGGCCAGTGGGCTGAAGAACTCCCAGCCGGCGCCGGTGACGCAGGTATCCTTGAGCTTGCTGATGCGCGGAACGTCGAAATTTTCCACCGAGCCGCCGGGCAGAACGTCGACCTTGCCTGTTTCATACGCGACGGAGCGCGCTGCGGCATCCGGGATGACCTGCCAATAGATTTCGTCGATGTAGGGCTTGCCCTTGACGTGATAGTTCGGATTTTTCGCGAGCCGGATGAACGAGCCCTTCTGCCATTCCTTGAACATGAACGGACCTGTTCCGATCGGAGCGTTATTGTAGGGATTGGTCTTGAAGTCGGTGCCTTGATAGAGATGCTTCGGAATCATCGGCATCGAACCAACCTCGAAGATGCCGAGGAACGGGCCGAACGGCTGCTTTAGCGTGAAAACGACTGTCAAAGCGTCGGGCGCCTCGACCTTTTCGACCTGCACCATATTGTTGCGCGCGCGCGCATGGGTCTGCTTCAGCATGTCGATCGAGAACAACACGTCGGCTGACGTGAACGGTTTGTCGTCATGCCAAGTCACGCCTGGCTTAAGCTTGAAAGTGTAGACCTTGGCGTCCTCGCTGACCGTCCAGCTTTCGGCAAGGCCGGGCAGCGGCTCCAATGTCGGGCTGTAACGCAGCAGACCTTCAAAGATGTTGCCGGACACCATCTGGGTGGGGCCGTTCTGGATCAGGGCAAGCATCAGGCCGGGCGGCTCGGGCTGGATCACGGCGTTGATGACGCCTCCCATTTTTTGCTCTTGCGCTATCGCCGTGACACTCAAGATTGAGGTCAGGGCGAGGCCGATTACCATTTTTTTCAGCATGGCGTACTTTCTGACTGACGGCCCACCCGCAAATTCGCGCGGCAAAAGGCTGTTGTTGAGCGGAAACGCAGCCGAGCGTTTCCTTGAGTGAAGGCTCCCATGGTGCCAATCCATGCCGCAAGATGAAACTGTCGACAAACGGCGATTAAATATTGGACAGGGATCCGGTCACATTTCCCACGTTAGCCGCTTGGTGCTGCTGCGGGCAAGTTCAGGATATCTTGCTCGTCAGTGATCTGGCCGCTTCCGAGCAGCCACCCAACCGATGCGCTGGTCGTTTGATGAATGTCCCCTGGTAGGGGCTAACGCAGAATCGGCGTGGAAATGCCGAGTGAAGAAGCTCGCGCCAGCGGCGCGATTTGAGTTTCCTTTAATCTGACGTAAGGTTGTTCCGATTTCAGGGGAAACGGCGGTCTAAGTCAAATCATGAGTTTCAGCGAAGACAAGGATGCTCCATGGCGCGTAGGGGTGCTCTTCTCCCAGACGGGAGTTACTTCAGCCATCGAACAATCTCAGCTGAATGCGACACTTCTCGCAATTCAGGAGATTAATTCCGGCGGAGGTGTGCTCGATCGCATGGTCGAGCCCGTCATCTACGATCCAGCGTCCGACCCCAAGCAGTTTCGCTCGCTGGCGGAACGTTTGTTTCAGGTTGATCGTATCCGATTATTGTTCGGCTGCTACATGTCGAGCACTCGCAAGGCAGTTTTGCCGGTCGTTGAAAGCCACCGCGGGTTGCTTTTTTATCCGACGCTCTACGAGGGTTTTGAATATTCGCGACACTGCATTTATACAGGCGCGGCGCCGAACCAGAATTCGTTGCAACTCGCAAAGTTCCTGTTGTCCACTTACGGCAATCGCTTCCTGCTGGTTGGATCGAACTACATATACCCTTACGAGTCCAACCGACTGATGGCCGACTTCGTCATGCAGGGCCGAGGCAAGGTGCTGGATGAAATTTACGTTCCGCTTGTAGCTGGTCCGCACGACTTCGAAAAAGTCATCAACCGGATCAAGAAGACCTCTCCGGACGTCATCTTTTCGACCGTGGTGGGCCGGGGCACGTCGGTGTTCTATGAGGCCTATCGGAAAGCCGGGTTTGACCCGGTGAAGATGCCGATCGCAAGCCTGACCACGAGCGAAGCCGAAGTCGCAGAGATGAGTCGCGAGGCCGCCGAAGGCCATATCACTGCGGCGCCGTTCTTCGAAACCTCTTCGTCACCCTCTGCGCGGCGTTTCGTCAGCAGCTTCAAGGACAAATACGGACCCGACGCGCCGGTAACGGCAGCCGCAGAAGCTGCTTATTTCCAGGTCCATCTGGCCATGCGCGCACTCGCGCGGTGCGGGTCGGACGACCCGGAAAGGGTGCTGAAAGAGCTGCGCGATTCTGAATTTGACGCACCGCAGGGGCGAGTCAGGATCGATCCGGAAAACAATCACGCATATCTCTGGCCGCGGATCGCGCGACTGGACAAATTCGGTCGATTTCAGACGGTCTGGAATCCTGGTGTTCGGATCAAGCCGGACCCCTACTGTGTCGTACAGAGCCTGGACGACTGGTCGGCTGACGACCTTCAGACAGTCAGCCACTGAGGTTCTGAGCGCGGGAGCAGGCAGTGGCGATCCAAATCCTTCGCGACCTTCGTGGCTTACGGGTCCAGGTGGTTCATCCGCCCGACAATGAACGCGTCAAGCTGGTCGAGCATTTGCGCCGCATCGGCTGCATGGTCGAGACGCAATGGCCGGTCCCGGAATGCTGGACCGACAGTGCCGATGTGATGCTGCTTGCCGTCGAACATGATGTCCGAAGCGATATTCAGCGCCTGCTCAAGTCGAGCGAGGGGATACGGCCGACACTCATTGCGGTCGTAGGCTACGAAGATCCAACCACTCTTCAGTTGGTGTTAGAGGCCGGAGCGGTCGCCGTCATCGAGCGGCCGATCCGACCCTTTGGCCTGCTCACCAACCTGACGATTGCCCGCAGCATCTGGCTCGAAAAGCGCGAGACTGATAAGCGAATTCGCAAGCTGGAACGAAAACTTTCGGGCCTCCAACGAATCCAAAAAGCCAAAGCGATCCTGATGGATGGCCAAGGGTTGAGTGAAGCCGACGCGTACGAAAGCATTCGCCGCCAGGCGATGGCGAAACGGTTGTCGATGGATGACATGGCGGCTGCGATCATTCATGCAAATGAACTCTTGCAGTACCGTGCGAAAGATGTTTAGTTTTGTGTCTAACTGCGGTGGAAAATAAAATTCTATGCGCAGTTTTTGCCTGACCACCAGTGACGTTGGTTAGGCTTGGCTAGGTAGCCCGAAAGATCCGCAAGGATCTGTCGGGCTTTTTTTGTGTTTGGCGATCGGGAATCGGCACGGACCGAGTTGGGTCCGCCGGCCTCGGGAGAATCTGGAATTTTTAGTTCGAAAACAACGCGCTTTGGCGCGAACGGGAGCGGCTTGCCACCAGTTGCGGGGCGGCCATAAGGGGAGTGTCACTATGTCGATTGATCGGCGTAAATTCTTGAAAGGCAGCCTGCTTGCGACAACCGGAGCGCTTGCATCGCCCTACATCATCAGCAGTCCGGTGCGCGCCGCAGGAACGGTCAATGTCGGCGTGTTGTTCTCACTGACGGGTGGCCTTTCGATCATCGAAAAATCGCTTCACGACGCCACGTTGATGGCGATCAGCGAGATCAATGCTGCCGGCGGCGCCAAGGGCATGAAGATCAACGCCATTGTCGAGGACGGCGCGTCAGATCCAAAAACCTACAACGAAAAAGCTTCGAAGCTGGTGATCCAGGATCGCGTGCCGACGGTGTTCGGATCTTATACCTCGGCCAGTCGCAAGGCCGTGCTTCCAGTGTTCGAGAAGCGCAACAACCTGTATTTCTACCCCACTTATTATGAAGGGTTCGAGTGCTCCAAGAACGTGGTCTATACGGGCGCCGTTCCCAATCAGCAGCTTTCAAATTTCATTCCCTGGATCATAAAGACGCTGGGCAAGAAGAAATTCTTCATCGTCGGCTCGAACTACATTTACCCGCGCGAGATGGCAAAGGTATCGAAGATCCTCATCGAGAAAAACGGCGGCGAGTGGATTGCAGACGAATATCTGGAGCTCGGCCATTCGGAATGGGGCTCCATGGTCAACAAGATTAAGGGATCGGGCTGCGACGTCGTGCTGTCGAACGTGGTCGGTGACTCTGTCGTCGCCTTCTATCGCGAATATAAAAATCAGGGACTGACCCACGACAAACTGCCGATCTGCGCGACCGTTACTTCCGAAATCGAGATCGCGGCGATGGGTCCGGAATATGCGGTCGGAAGCTTCACGTCGTTCCCGTATTTCCAGGCTATCGATACCGACCGCAACAAGGCGTTCGTCGAGCGTTATCGTGCCTTCGTCAAGAATCCGAAGGCGGTGACCCATCACGCGCTCGAGTCCTCCTACTTTCAGGTCTTCTTGTGGAAGCAGGCAGTCGATAAAGCCGCCGAAGTAACGCCGGCCGCTATCAGGGAAGCCGTGAAGGGGCAGGAGTTCGACGCGCCCAACGGTCATGTGAAAATCGATCCTGACAATCTGCACACCTACCTGACGCCACGGATTGCGCAGTGGCTACCGGATGGACAGGGCAAGATCATCGACGCCTACAAGGAGCCGACCATCCCGCTTCCTTACGTGGCTTACGGCGAAACCGAGAGCAACCTGTTCTGCACCGCCAAAGGACTCCAAACGGCAAAGCTGAAGATCTGAAGTGGGGTCAAGACGGTCTACCGCGCTTATGCGCGGTAGAGGAGGCGATGAGGTTGTTCTGAATGCTTGAAGTTCTGTTCATCGGCCTGAGCCTTGGCTCAATTCTGTTGCTGGTGGCGCTGGGTCTCGCAATCACCTATGGCGCGATGGGCGTCATCAACATGGCCCATGGCGAGATGGTCATGATTGGAGCTTACGCCACAGTGCTGTCCGGTATCTGGCTCGGGGCAAATATTTTCGTTGCCATCCCGATTGCCTTCATCGTGACGGCGCTGATCGGACTGGCCATTGAGCGCGTCATCGTGCGCCGTTTGTACGGTCGTCTGCTGGATACTTTGCTGGCGACCTGGGGCATTGCGATCCTGATCCAGCAGGCGGTGCGCCTCGAACTCGGCCTGTCGTTTTTCGGTATCCATATCCAGGGACTGGGGCCCGGCCTTCAAAACGTGAACGTGCCAGCCGCGCTTCAAGGCACGTTCATGTTAGGGGGAGCGGAGATCAACCGGTATCGCGCGTTCATCATTCTGGTGACGGCGGTACTCACTGCCGTGACCTGGCTGATCATGTATCGCACCCCGATCGGCATGCAGGTGCGTGCGATCATTCGCAACCCAAAGATGGCCGCCGCCTGCGGCATCGACGTGGCACGGGTCAACGCCATGACGTTCGCGTTCGGCTCCGGACTAGCCGGCATTGCCGGCGTGATGATGTCCGGCTTCAAGACGGTATTCCCGGACATGGGCACGCCGATGGTGGTCGACGGATTCATGGTGGTGGTGATGGGCGGCGTCGGCAGCCTGCTCGGATCGGTGTTCTCGGCCGGCATTCTTGGCGAGATCAATGGGATCGTCGCGGCGGGCACCAACGACATTTTGGCGAGAGCGGTGGTATTCGGCGTGGTGATCATGATCGTCATTCTCAAGCCCAAGGGCCTCTTTTCTCTGAAGGGGCGGTGAGCGATGTCCGCCAAGAGCCGCCCGGTAATCGTAATCTATCTTGCCTTTTTCGCGCTCATCATGTGCGCGCCTTTAATCCTCGACCCGTTCTGGCTCAACCGTATCGCCAAATATCTGGTGTTCGGCATGCTCGGTGTCGCGGTGGCGCTGTCGTGGGGCTACGCCGGCATTCTCAACCTCGGTCAGGGACTCTTCTTCGGCGCGGGCGCCTACATGCTGGCGATGTCGCTGAAGCTCGCCAGCCCGACAAGCCTTCAACAAGGCTCAGACAAACCGGTGCCGGATTTCATGCTGTGGAATGCGGAGCCTGGATCGCCCACCGAATTGTGCTGCATCAACAAGGCGTCGTTCCTTTGGCTTCCGTTTCAGCACCAGTGGTTCGGTGTCGTCATGGGATTGGTGCTGCCAGTCGCGATCGCCACGATCATCGGGATCATCGTGTTTCGCAAGCGCATCTCCGGAGTATTCGTTTCAATCATAACCCTTGCGCTGGTGCTGCTGGTCCGGCTCGTGGTCATTGACGCTCAGCCCGTCACCAATGGCTTCAACGGGCTGACCGATTTGGCGTGGTTCAAAATCGGAGAATTCGAGTTCGACCCCTACATCGTTCCGACCTATTATTTCGTCGCCATCGCGCTATGCATGGTTCTTGCAGCCGCCCGATTGCTGATCGAAACCCGGGCGGGCCTCATCCTTCAAGCGATACGCGACGACCAGAATCGCGCCCGCTATCTGGGCTTCGACGTGCCGCTCTATCAGACGTTCTTCTTCGCGGTGTCGGCTGGAATCGCTGGCCTTGCCGGAATGTTTTACGTGGTGGTGTCGGAATTCGCCTCGCCCACATTCATGGATCTTACATTTTCTATCACGATGGTGGTCTGGGCTGCTGTCGGTGGACGTTCGTCGATCCTTGGCGCCTGCATCGGCGCCATCGTCATCAATATGATTTCGGCGACGGTCAGCGAGACCGCAGGTTTCGCCGAGGCGTGGAAGGTCATCATCGGATTAATCTTTGTCCTTGTTGTACTCTACATGCCCCGCGGCCTTGCAGGCCTTGCGCACGATCTGCTCGATCGCTTCCTCGCCCGTCAGAAGTCCGCATCGCAGCGCGCGGTGTCGGCTTCTGACGCGTCGCAATTGGCAGAGTAGAGCGAATGTCACAGATCGCGCTCACCATTGATGGCCTCGGTGTCGACTTCGGCGGGTTCAAAGCAGTCAATGGTGTGTCATTGACGGTCGAGGACGGCGAGTTACGCGTCCTGCTCGGTGCCAACGGCGCCGGAAAGACGACCTTGATGGATCTGATATCCGGCAAGACCAGCAGCACTGAAGGTCGGGTCTTTCTGCACGACATCGACATCACAAATTGGGAGGAACACAAAATCGCGCGCGCCGGCGTCGGGCGAAAGTTCCAGATTCCCAGCGTATTCAAGGAACTGACCGTCCGCCGCAATCTCGAAGTCGCGACCTGCCGTAATCCCGGCGTGCTGGCCAATCTGCGCTTCGGCTTTAGCAAGCAGGCCGAACAGGATGTCGATCGTGTGCTCGATCTGATCGGTCTCACCGATGAGGCCAGTCGGCTGGCCGCCTATCTCAGCCACGGCCAGACGCAATGGCTCGAGCTAGGTCTCTTGATCACGCAAAATCCGAAGGTGATCCTGCTCGACGAGCCGACTGCGGGGATGACACAAGCGGAAACTCACAAGACCTCCCAGATCGTCAACAGCCTCAAGGGTAAGCATACACTGATCGTTGTCGAGCACGACATGGCGTTCGTGCGAGAGATAGCCGAACGCATCACGGTACTGCATCTCGGGCAGGTGCTCGCGGAGGGCAACGTCGAACAGATCGAGACCGATCCGAAAGTGCGCGCGGCTTACCTTGGGTCGAAGGGGATTGGCTGATGCTCAGTTTGACTAACGTCGACAGTTATTATGATCGCAGCCACATTCTGCACGCGGTGTGCCTGGATATACCGATCGGAGAGGTGACGGCGGTACTGGGCCGCAACGGTACCGGCAAGACCACGCTCCTCAAGACACTGATGGGTCTCACCGACCGGATGGAAGGACAAATCAATCTCGACGGAACCGAAATCGGAAAGGATCCGACCTTCCGCCGCGCCCGCGCTGGAATAGCCTACGTTCCGCAGGGGCGGGAGATCATTCCCGATTTTACTATCCGAGAGAATATCCTGATGGGCGCTTTCGCCCGCGCCGATGGCAAGCGCCAGATTCCGGAGTTGGTACCGGAGCTGTTCCCGTATCTCATGGATAATCTCGAACGCGCCGGCGGAGTTCTTTCCGGCGGGCAGCAGCAGCAAGTCGCGATCGCACGAGCGCTTGCCGCTGACCCGAAGATCATCCTGCTCGATGAACCGAACGAGGGTATCCAGCCCTCCGTCGTCGAGGAAATTGAAGCCGTCATTATTCGCCTCAACAGGGAGGTCGGCATGACAGTCGTCCTGGTTGAGCAGAATGTCTTGTTTGCGCGCCAGGCATCCCACCGCTTCGCCATGATGGAGAAAGGGCGGGTTGTTGTGGCCGGCGCGATTGCCGAACTCACCGATGAAATGGTCCATCGGCACATGGCGGTGTGACGCAGATCATCAAGAAGCAAACCCAGGGATGGGTCGGGAAGCAAAAAGAATCTAACTGTCAACCAACCGAAGGAGAGCAACATGCTGCACGGCGATATTTCATCGAGCAATGACACGGTCGGCGTCGCCGTCGTGAACTACAAAATGCCTCGCCTTCACACCAAGGCGGAGGTCCTGGCTAACGCCAAAAAGATCGCCGACATGATCGTCGGGATGAAGACCGGTCTGCCGGGAATGGATCTGGTGATCTTCCCGGAATATTCGACGCACGGCATCATGTACGACTCCAAGGAGATGTACGATACGGCATCGGTCGTGCCCGGAGAGGAGACGGAGATTTTCGCGGAAGCCTGCCGCAAGGCGAAAGTCTGGGGTGTCTTTTCGCTCACCGGCGAACGCCACGAGGAGCATCCGAAGAAGGCGCCCTACAACACGCTTATTCTGATGAACGACAAGGGCGAGGTGGTCCAGAAGTATCGCAAAATTATGCCGTGGGTGCCGATCGAGGGCTGGTATCCGGGCAACTGTACCTACGTTTCCGAGGGGCCAAAAGGTCTCAAGGTTTCGCTGATCATCTGCGATGACGGCAACTATCCGGAGATATGGCGCGACTGCGCGATGAAAGGTGCAGAGCTGATTGTTCGCTGTCAGGGCTACATGTATCCGGCCAAGGACCAGCAGATCGTCATGGCGAAGGCGATGGCGTGGGCGAACAACGTCTATGTGGCCGTCGCCAACGCCGCCGGCTTCGATGGCGTCTACTCTTATTTTGGTCACTCGGCCCTCATTGGATTTGATGGCCGCACGCTCGGCGAGTGTGGCGAAGAGGAATATGGTATCCAGTACGCTCAGCTTTCGAAGATGCTGATCCGCGACGCACGCCGGACCGGACAATCCGAAAACCATCTCTTCAAGCTGGTGCACCGCGGCTATACCGGAATGATCAATTCCGGCGAAGGCGACCGCGGCATCGCGGCGTGTCCCTATGAATTCTACGCCAAATGGATCGCCGATCCCGAAGGAACGCGGGAAATGGTGGAATCCTTTACGCGAACGACCGTGGGAACGGACGAAGCTCCCATTGAGGGAATTCCAAACAAAGTCGCCGCTCATCGCTGAGCCGCGACTCAAAGCTCCGCGCCGGCGCAACGTAGCCGGCGCGGATTTCTCTCAAGGTGCGATTGCACGTTTAACTGTTGAAAGGGGCCCGGCGAGATGCTGCGCATCGATCGAGTGTTGGGCAGCCGCCTGGAATCCGCGTTCTCGGAGGAGATTCACCGCCTCGAGCATCGCGGCGCGGTTGATGTCGTCAATATCCCGGTGGCCGATCTGGCCCGCCGCCGGCTGCTGGCGACCACGCGTGGCGGTGAAGAGCTTGCGATCGCCCTGTCGCGTCAACAAAAGCTGTTCGACGGCGCCATCCTTTTGATCGACGGCGAGCGCGCGATCGTTGTGCGCGCGGCCACCGAGCGATGGATGCGCCTCGAACCGCGCTCGATAGGCGATGCGATCGAATTGGGCTATCACGCCGGAAATCTTCATTGGCGGGTTCGTTTCCAGGGCGAAGTTCTGTTTGTTGCGTTGGAAGGACGGCCCGAGGACTATACGGCTCGTCTCGCAGAGATGATTTCGGCGCGTCGCGTCGGTGTCAGCATTCTGGACGAAGAAGGCGACGGGGACGTCGGCGAGAAGGGCAAGCACGCAGGTGACGGTTCGTCCGCTGCGAAAGATCATTCTCATCACGATGGCCGCCAGTGATGCTGTCAATATTGCGGGCGATCTGGCAGGCCGACGGTACGTTTCCGAGCGGCTCTTTTGCCTTCTCCTATGGCGTCGAGGGTGTCGTCGCCCTGCGGTCCAAACTCGATGGAACTGCGCTTGCCGAATTGACGGCTTCGATTATTCGTCAGCGCTGGATGACGTGCGATCGCGTCGCACTGGTACAAGCGTTTCGCGCCACCGGCAATCTCGATGCTATCGCGGGCATTGATCGCAACTTGGAAGCATCGACGTTCGGCAGCACGATGCGCGATGGCTCACGGCGCAACGGCGGATCCTTTCTGGCATCGCATGCGAGGCTTGGCGAAGACATGGCGCTGCGGTTGCGCGAGGCCGTCCGCTCGGGCGTCTGTCTCGGCCACATCGCCGTCATGCAGGGGGCTGTCTGGCAGGCGATGGGTCTTGAGGAAATGCTGGCGCAACTCGCCTCCGCCTACAGCGTCGCCTCCGGCGTCACGGCCGCGGCAGTGCGGCTTGGCGCGATCGGCGCTCTGGAGGGTCAGAAGGTCCTGCACGGATGCCTTCCCCTGATCGAGACGTTGGTTGTTCAACCGGTGCCGGAGGAGGCCGAACTTTCGAGCTTCATTCCATTTCTCGAGATCGCCGCCGCCCGGCACGCGCGCGCCGATCTTCGTCTTTTCGTCAATTGAGAGGTTTTGGACGATGCTGCTGACGCCCACCGAACTCGAACGCCTGACCATCTTCACCGCGGCCGAACTGTCGCGCCGGCGGCGCGCCAAGGGACTCAAGCTGAACTATCCCGAGGCGGTTGCCATCATCACCGACGAAATCCTCGAAGGCGCGCGGGAGGGGCGATCGGTTGCCGATCTGATCGGATATGGATCGACCATTCTTTCCACCGATGATGTTCTGTCCGGCATTGCCGCAATGATGAACATTATTCAGGTCGAATGCGTCTTTCCCGACGGTACCAAGCTTGTGACGGTCCATGAGCCCATTCGCCCGGCGCCTGGTGCAGAGGCCGATCTGGAACATCCTGGCGTCGTCACCGCAGCCGATGGCAGCATTGATCTTAATTCGGGCCGCCGCTCGATCAAATTGAAGGCTCGCAATACCGGCGACCGGCCGATCCAGATCGGTTCGCATTTTCATTTCTTCGAGGTCAACAAGGCGATGGAGTTCGACCGGGCTGCTGCCTTCGGCATGCGCCTCGATATTCCCGCCGGCACTGCGGTGCGGTTCGAACCCGGGGCCTGGAAAGAAGTAACACTGGTGGCGTTCGGCGGCCGCAGCGAATTGACCGGTCTAAACAGCCTGACAAATGGATTGAGCTCGGAGCCCGCCGTGCGCGACGGCGCACTCGAACGGGCGCGGGCGCGGGGCTTCAAGGGGGCGTGATATGGTGAGTATCGACCGCCGCGATTACGCGGCGCTCTACGGTCCGACCACAGGTGACGCCGTTCGGCTTGGTGATACCGCGCTGATAGCCGTTGTCGAAAAGGACCACGCCGTTTATGGCGACGAGTGCCTGCATGGTGGTGGCAAAACCCTCCGTGATGGGATTGGCATGGCCGGTATCACCAGTGCGGAGGGCGCGCTGGATTTCCTGCTGTGCAATGTCGTTGTGATCGATCCCGTTCTCGGGATCGTTAAAGGCGACCTCGGCATTCGCCATGGCCGCATCGTCGGCCTCGGAAAGGCCGGCAATCCTGCCATCATGGACGGCGTTGATCCGCGCCTGATCGTTTCCAGCGGCACGACGGTGCGCGATTGCGAAGGACTCATTGCGACGCCGGGCGCGATCGATGTTCACGTTCATTTCGACAGTGCAGGTCTTGTCGAGCATGCCCTGGCGAGCGGGGTCACCACCATGATCGGCGGTTCGCTCGGACCGATCACGGTCGGGATCGATTCCGGTGGCCCTTTCAACACAGGAAAGATGCTGCAGGCGGCGGAGGCGTGGCCGATGAATTTCGGCTTTTTGGGGCGCGGCAACTCACACCACGTGGCGCCACTTGTCGAACAGCTTGAGACCGGTGTGATGGGGCTGAAGCTTCACGAAGATTGGGGTTCGATGCCGGCGGCGATCGACACCTGTCTGCGGGTTGCCGACGAACATGACTTTCAGGTGCAGATCCATACCGACACGCTGAACGAATCCGGCTTCGTCGAGGATACCCTGGAGGCGATCGGCGGTCGTACCATTCACACCTACCACACCGAGGGTGCCGGCGGCGGCCACGCTCCGGACATCATCCGCGTCGCCGGCGAGATGCACTGCCTGCCGTCGTCGACCAATCCCACCAATCCCTTCACGGTGAATACGTTTGACGAACACCTCGACATGACGATGGTGTGTCATCATCTCAATCCGGCTATCCCCGAAGATGTGGCATTCGCGGAAAGCCGCATTCGCAGACAGACCATCGCAGCCGAGGATGTGCTGCACGACATCGGCGCCATTTCGATGCTCGGCTCCGACAGCCAAGGCATGGGCCGGATCCACGAGGTGATCTGCCGGACCTGGCAATTGGCATCGAAAATGAAACAACAGCGCGGGGCATTGCCTGAGGATCGCCCGGGATTTGGCGACAACGCTCGCATCCTCCGCTACATCGCCAAATACACCATCAACGCCGCGCGGACGTTCGGGATTGCCGACCACATTGGCTCGCTTGAAGGTGGCAAGCTCGCCGATATCGTGGTTTGGCGTCCGGCCTTTTTCGGGATCAAGCCCGAACTTGTGATCAAGGGAGGCTTCATCGCGTGGGGTGCGATGGGCGACAGCGCTGCTTCGCTGATGACCTGCGAGCCCATATTGATGCGTCCGCAATGGGGCGCGTTTGGCAGAGCGCCGGCGGCGTTGTCGGCATGCTTCGTGCACCCACTGGCGATCACGCGCGATCTTGCCGGCGCGCTTGGGCTATCCAAGAGGATGCTTCCGGTCGGCGGCACGCGCGGGCTGTCCAAGCGTGACATGCTCTGGAACGATGCGTGTCCGAAAATCACTGTCGATCCCGAGACCTTCGATGTTTTCGTCGATGGTGTCCTTGCCACCTGCGAGCCGGCACGTGAAGTGCCGCTTGCGCGTCGCTACATGCTGAGGTGACCATGATGCTGCACGTCGATAAGAAGAACACGGCCTCCGTCGCCGTATCGCCGGCGGCGCGGGTGGGGATTGGAGGTCCGGTCGGGTCCGGCAAAACAGCACTAATCGAGGCGCTGATCCCGGAACTGCATCGTCGCGGCGTTGATCTTGCCGTGGTGACTAACGATCTCGTCACCAAGGAAGATGCGGAGCGCCTGCGGCGTTCCGGGCTCATCGATCCCTCGCGCGTGTCCGCGGTCGAAGCCGGGGCCTGCCCGCACACCGTGATCCGCGAGGATCCGACTTTGAATATCGCGGCGGGTGATGATCTCGAGGCGAGATTTCCCGGCGTCGAACTGATCCTGTTCGAGTCGGGCGGCGACAATCTCGCTTCGACTTTCTCGCTCGATCTCGTCGATTGGTGGATCTTTGTGATCGATGTCGCGGGTGGCGATGATATTCCGCGCAAGAAGGGGCCGGGGCTGTTGCGGTGCGATCTGCTCGTCGTCAACAAGATCGATCTGGCGCCGTATGTCGGTGTAGACCTTGCGCGGATGATGGCGGAGGCGGAACGCGTGCGTGCCGGCCGGCCGGTGATCCCCACCAACGCG
>Ga0193743_1001813_pt1 | contig 15537 bp, 18 predicted proteins | sample L2c2metaG_FD_143038 | JGI IMG/M metagenome (GOLD analysis project Ga0193743, IMG submission 143038) | Soil microbial communities from a riparian zone of the East river system, Colorado, United States - L2c2 | ecosystem: Environmental > Terrestrial > Soil > Riparian zone | place: USA: East River...
TCAGCGACTCGTACTCCGGTCCCAGTTTGGCGCGCAGCCGCCGCACGTGAACGTCCACCGTGCGGGTGCCGCCGAAGAAGTCGTAGCCCCACACCTCCTGGAGGAGTTGGGCGCGGGTGAACACCCGGCCGGCGTGCTGCGCCAGATACTTCAGCAGCTCGAACTCCTTGTAGGTGAGGTCGAGCGGACGCCCGCGCAGCCGCGCGGTGTAGGTGCCCTCGTCGATGACGAGTTCGCCGAGGTTGACCTTGCCGAGGCTTTCCTGATCGGCCACGCCGCCGCGACGCCCCACCAGCAGCCGCAGCCGGGCGTCGATCTCGGCGGGCCCGGTGCTGGGCAGCAGGATCTCGTCCAGCCCCCACTCGACGTTGACGGCGACGAGTCCGCCCTCGTTCACCACGGCGACGACGGGTACCGACGTCCCGGTGGTGCCGAGCAGCCGACACAGACCGCGTGCAGCGGCCAGATCAGTGCGAGCATCGACGATCGCCACGTCGGCGGTGCCCGCCTCCAATAGCGAGGACACCTCAGTCGGTGCCGACCGCACGTTGTGCGCCAGAAGCGACAACGACGGCAGAACCGACTCAGGGTGCGGGTCGACGGTCAGTAGTAACAGGTCCAACGGGTCCTCCAGCACGCCCGGGAAGATCACCCGACGTCGGTGTCCGGGTCATCTCCCAGATTCATGGCTGACACGCGGTCGTTACCGACCAACGATGGCCTAACGATAGCGTGCTACCTGCGAATTAGCCGTGCTGAGCGTGGAGGACGGGTTCCGGTGGGCCAGAATGTGCAGGTGCGCAAGGTGCTGATCGGTCTCCTAGCGGCGGTGACGTCGCTGGTAGTGGCCGCTGTCGGCGCCGACTTCGGCGCGGCGATCTACGCAGAATACCGCTGGGCACGTAGCGTGCGCACGGCCAACGGGCTCAGTTTCGACCCCTGGGTCGGCATCCTGGGATTCCCGTTCGTCACGCAGGCCACCGGCCATCAGTATCGGGAGGTGGAGATCCGCGCCGGCGCCGTCGACCACCCGGTCGCGGGCAAGGCGTCGCTCGAGGCGACGCTGCACGCCGTCGACCTGACCGACACGTCGTGGCTGATCGGCCCTGACGCAAAACTGCCGGTCGACAAGCTGGAGAGCCGGATCATCGTCGACTCGACCCACGTCGGGCGCTTCATGGGCATCAAGGACCTGCTGGTCGAGGCGCCACCGAAGGAGACCAACGACGCCACCGGTGGCACCACCGAGTCGGGGATCTCCAACAGCAAGGGGCTGGTGTTCACCGGAACCCCGGCGGACGCCGACTACGACGAGAAGGTGAGCGTGTCGGTCGACCTGTCCGTGGCGGGCGCCGAATCGACCACCCTGGTGTTCACCGCCACCGGTGTGCTGACCGGCGCGGGGACGGCCGATCAGGAGGTGCCCGAGGACAAGCGGGCGGCGGTGCTGAAGTCGTTCAGCGGCAGCATGCCGGGGATGACGCTGCCATTTGGCATCGCGCCGACCAGCGAGGGTGCCAGGGGCTCGGACATCATCATCGAAGGCATCGCGACGGGAGTAATCGTGGCGCTCGGGGGGTTCAGACAGTCATGAGCTCGTCACTCGTCGTCGTTGTCGCGGTACTCATCGCCGCGCTCGGGGTGGCGTATGTGATCGGCCGGTTGCTGACGCTGCGCTCCGGAATGCTGCGCCAGACCGCCGAGGAGGCCGCCGACGTCGACACCACCGACCTGGGATTGTCGGGCACCGGACCGACCGTGGTGCACTTCAGCGCGGTGTGGTGCGGTCCGTGCGCCGGGGTGCGGCGGGTGGTCAACCAGGTGTGCACCGACCTGCCCGAAGTGGCCCACGTCGAAATCGACATGGATGCCAATCCCGAGGCGGCGCGGCGACTTTCGGTGCTGTCGTTGCCGACCACCTTCATCTTCGACGGCGACGGCCGACAGCGGTACCGCGCCCCCGGCGTTCCGAAGGCTACTGACCTGCGCTCTGCGCTCGAACCGCTATTGGCTTAACGGCTTCGTCTTTTAGGGCGGACTTGGGTAAGCTGTCGGGCGTGTCAACCCGCTTCGAGCTAGTGCTCACCAAGCGCCGCGCAGTAGACCTGTGCCGCGTCGCGGGTTGCTGCTGTTGTTGTTGTAGCTGCTGAGTAGCCGCGCCCGTTCTTCGCGCCGCGCTCGGAGCAGCCCTTGTGGCCTGCCCCACAACCCCTCTTTGGACAACAACAGGAGCATGCTCGTGTCGAACAAGACCACCGAACCGCAGCAGGTGGACGTCCGCGGCCCCCGCTTCACCGCGTGGGTCACCACGGTCGTCATCGTGGCCACGCTCATCGCCTCGGCGTTCAGCAATGTCGCGGCGGCCGTCATCCTCGGCGTGCAGGCCGTCGTGTTCGCCATCGGCGCGGTAGGCGGCCCACGTCAGCACCCCTACGGCCAACTCTTCGCCACCTTCGTGGCTCCGCGACTCGGCCCCGTCACCGATCGGGAGCCCGTGCCGCCGCTGAAGTTCGCCCAGCTCGTCGGGTTCCTGTTCGCGGTGGTCGGCACCGCCGGCTTCGCTTCCGGGCTGACGGCACTGGGTCTTACGGCCACCGCGTTCGCGTTGGCCGCCGCCTTCCTCAATGCGGCGTTCGGCATCTGCCTTGGCTGCCAGCTCTACCCGCTCGTCGCCCGTATCCGGCGGGCACCCGCAACAGTCTGATCGTCAAACGCAAGGCAATCGAAAGGATCTCGTACATGGCTCGCTCCGATGTCCTGGTCACAGTTGACTGGGCCGAGAGCAATCTCGACGCACCGAACACCGTCTTCGTCGAGGTCGACGAGGACACCAACGCCTATGCCGGCGGGCATATCGCCGGCGCCGTCAAGCTGGACTGGCGTACCGATCTGCAGGACCCCGTCATTCGCGACTTCGTCGATGCCCAGCACTTCTCGAAGCTGTTGTCCGACCGTGGCATCGGCAACGACGACACCGTGATCCTCTACGGCGGCAACAACAACTGGTTCGCCGCATACGCCTACTGGTACTTCAAGCTGTACGGCCACCAGAACGTGAAGCTGCTCGACGGCGGCCGCAAGAAGTGGGAGCTGGACGGCCGCCCGCTGGTTTCGGAAGCGCCCGCCCGGCCTTCCACGTCCTACACCGCCCTGGCGCCGGACACCGCCATCCGCGCGTTCCGCGACGAGGTCATCGCCGCCATCGCGGAGAAGAACCTGGTCGACGTCCGCTCCCCCGACGAGTTCTCGGGCAAGATCCTGGCGCCTGCGCACCTGCCGCAGGAGCAGAGCCAGCGGGCTGGGCATATCCCCGGCGCCATCAACGTTCCGTGGAGCAAGGCGGCCAACGAGGATGGGACCTTCAAGTCCGACGACGACCTCGCCAAGCTATACGCCGAAGCTGGGCTGGACGGTGCGAAGGAGACCATCGCGTACTGCCGGATCGGTGAGCGTTCGTCGCACACCTGGTTCGTGCTGCGTGAACTGCTCGGCCACACAAACGTGAAGAACTACGACGGCAGTTGGACCGAATACGGCTCCCTAGTGGGAGTCCCGATCGAGTTGGGAAGTTGATTATGTGCTCTGCACCGAAGCAAGGACTGACGTTGCCTGCCAGCGTTGACCTCGAGAAGGAAACGGTGATCACCGGCCGCGTCGTCGACGGTGCCGGCCAGACCGTCGGTGGTGCGTTCGTGCGCCTGCTCGACGCCAGCGACGAGTTCACCGCCGAGGTCGTCGCATCGGCCACCGGTGACTTCCGGTTCTTCGCCGCACCCGGCACCTGGACGCTGCGCGCCCTGTCGCCCGCGGGCAACGGCGACGCCAGCGTCGCGCCGTCCGGCGCGGGCATCCACGAGGTCGACGTCAAGGTCGCCTGACCGCTGCGTCGCCTGGGCGCAACGGGACCCCCACTGCCCAGGCGACACCGACGAGCCAGAACCCCCGGTCGCTTCGCTCCTGCCCGCCGGATCTAGACTGACCAACGTGGTGCTCTTCTTTGAGATCATGCTCGTCGCGGCAACGGTCGTCATCACCTGGTTCGCGCTGTACGCGTTGTACCGGCTGGTCACTGACGACTAGTGACCGCCGAGGACATCCCAGCGGGTTCGTTCCCGCCGCTTTCCGGAGACCGCGCCGTCGCGGCGGCCGCTGAGCGGGCGAAGACCACTGCGGCACGCAATGTGCCCGGCTTCGAGGACCTTCCGCTTCCAGCCGACACCGCCAACCTCCGCGCAGGCGTCGGACTCAACGACGCCCTCCTCGCGCTGCTGCCTCTGGTCGGTGTCTGGCGCGGCGAAGGCGAGGGCCGCGACGCGCAGGGCGACTACCGATTCGGCCAGCAGATCATCGTCTCCCACGACGGCGGCGACTACCTCAACTGGGAAGCCCGCTCCTGGCGGCTCTCCGAGGCCGGCGAGTACGCAGGGCCGGATCTGCGTGAGACCGGCTACTGGCGCTTCGTCGACGACCCGAACGACGTCGCCGAGTCACAGGCCATCGAACTGCTGCTGGCCCACTCCGCCGGCTACGTCGAACTGTTCTACGGCAGCCCGCTCACCCAGTCGTCCTGGGAGCTGGTGACCGACGCGCTGGCACGCAGCAAGTCCGGCGTCCTCGTCGGCGGCGCCAAGCGCCTCTACGGCATCGTCGATGGCGGCGACCTCGCCTACGTCGAGGAGCGGGTCGACGCCGACGGCGGTCTGGTGCCGCATCTGTCCGCCCGGCTGACGAGGTTCGTCGGCTGATGCGGTTGACCCTGCTGGCCGCGGGCGTCGGCGCCGCAGCCACTCTCTTCACGGCGTCCTGCGCGTCCCCTACCGAACCGCAGCCAGCACCCACCACCACGCAACCCGCGACGGGACACGGCTCGTATGCGTCCTGCCTTGCCGACAACGGGGTGTCGACGCCGCCGGCCGGGCCAGGTGCACCCCCCGGTGTCGATCCGCAGACCTGGGCGAAGGCGCGGGAGGCCTGCGCGGACAAGGCGCCGGGACCGGTGTCTTGACCGTCACGCTGGCGCACTAAGACAGCACGGGGGCCTTGCCGGCATTGGCGAGCCACCGCTCCTTCAGCTTGGTCAGCGTGCCATCCGTTTGCAGCGCGTCGACCGTGGACGACACGCACCGGGTCAACGGACTGTTCTTTTCCAGCACGATGCCAAACTGCTCGACGTCGCCCGAGATGCTCGGCAACTGGCCGACGATCACGCCGTCACTCAGCTCTCCTGCGACGGAGAACGCGGTCGGCAGGTCGGCCACCAGCGCGTCGATTTCACCGGTGTTCAGCGCCATCTTGGCGTCGCCGTTGGTGTTGTAGACCGAAACCGGGATGCTGGCGCCCACCGCCGTCGCGGCCGTGTAGCTGGTAGTGCCCACTTGCACACCGAGTTTCATCGACTTGAGGCCGCCCAGATCGCGGACGTTGGCGGCAGGCGAGGTCTTCACCGCGACGACGGCCTGCGTAACGTCGAAGTACGGCGAGGAGAAGTCGACGGCACCCTGACGTTGCTCGGTGATCGAGAACTCGGAGAGGTTGATGTCGAATGACTTCGGGCCAGGGTTCAGCGCGGTGTTGAACGGCACCCGCACCCACCGGACGTCGTCCCGTGGGTAGCCCAGGTGATCGGCCACCGCATAGGCCAGGGCCGATTCGAAGCCCTCGCCGCTGGCCGGGTTGTCGCCCATGTACCAGGGCGGATACACGGGTTGGTCGGTTCCCACGGTCAGCACGCCGGGATAAAGGGTGTCCAGCGAGTCAGTGGTGCACCGCTCGGACCGTGGCGTCGTCGCCGTCTCGGTCGGCGCCGCGCAGGCCGCCACGAGCACGACCACGGCAACCACCGGGGCCAGCACGCTGCGCATCGCCGCATCATCGCGCACCCGGTAGGGAAGAGCCACCCCCACACATGGAGCGGCCCCCGAGCCTTGGTTCCTGGTTTGGACGGACCGAGGGGCTCGGGGGCCGGGTGGCTGCAGGGAATTCGCCAGCGCGCGCAGGTGATTCACTTGCGCGTTGAGCAACGAATACGCCTGGCGCTGCTAGCTGGCAGCCACCTCACATGTCCATAAGTCAATCAATTTATCGGACCACCTCCTTCCGTGTGTACGAGCGACCGTACTCCCGAAGTCGGAGGGCGACAACCGGTTTTCGCCTACCGCTCAATCGGCGCGCAGGATCGCGGCGTCGACGAGGCCGGCCACCTCCGCCGCCATGGGCGACTGCCGCAGCGGCACCCCGTCCAGCGTATGCACCCTTGCGGCCAGCGTGACGCTCGACAGCAACCAGACACCCTGTGCGGCAACGAGATCAGCGACGTCGATCGGATGCTCCCGGCACGCCAGGCCACGTCCGCGCGCTTCGTCGAACACGGCGCGGATCGTGGTGCCCGGCAGGATCGGCAGCGACGCGGGCGGAGTCAGCAGTGTGCCGTCATCGGTGGCGATGAGAACCGACGACCGCGGCCCCTCCAGCACGGAGCCGTCGGAGCGGACGAACACCACGTCCTGTGCGCCGAGACGTTCGGCGTGCCGTAGCGCCGCGGTGTTCGGCGCGTATGACAGCGACTTCACGCTGGCCAAGGACCAGGGTGCGCCGCCGGGGGCTGGCGTGCCACGGTCGAGGGTCACCGCCGCCACGCCGTCCCGCCGCGCCGCGACAGCCCGATCCGGCACCGCCGAGGCCGTGACGAACGCCGTCGGCCTCGCTGCGTGTCCGCGGCCCAGCACCAACCGCAGCACCGCGTCCCCGTCGCCGGTCCAGTGCGCCACTGCGGCCGCGACGGCGTGCCGCCAGCGCGCAGGCTCGGGTGCGGCCAAACCGATGATCGCGGCCGACGTCGCCAGCCGGGCCAGGTGCGCCCCCAGCAGGCACGGCCTGCCGTCGCGGAGCAACAGCGTCTCGAACACGCCGTCGCCACGCAGCAGCATTGGGTCGTCGGCGTACACCGACGGCGCCCGTGGGTCGATCGCCGCCCCGTCGAGGGTGACGACGATGCCGAATCCGTTCACCACGAGCACTGACGGTAGTGCCGCCGCGTACTCCGTAGAGTTAGGGCATGTCCGCAGTTCCCGCCCCCGACGGCGGCCCCGACGCAGGTGCCGTGTGGCACTACGGCGATCCACTGGGCGAGCAGCGCGCCGCGGCGCTCTCCGCGGTGATCGTGGATCGCTCCCACCGCCCGACGCTTCGGCTGACCGGCGACGAGCGGCGCAGCTGGCTGCACACCATCTCCAGCCAGCACGTCAGCGAACTTCCCGACGGTGCGGTGGTCGAGAATCTGAGCCTCGACGGCCAGGGGCGTGTCGAAGATCACTGGGTGCAGACCCAGCTGGACGGCGTCACCATCATCGACACCGAGCCGTGGCGCGCCGAGCCGTTGCTGACCTATCTCCGCAAGATGGTGTTCTGGGCCGACGTCGTCGTCGAACCCGCTGATCTGGCGGTGCTCTCACTGCTCGGTCCCGGCGTGCGTGACCAGGCGGTACTCGCCGCGTTGGGGGTCGACTCCCTGCCCGCGCCGTCCACCGCCGCGCCCCTGACCGGCGGCGGCTTCATTCGCACCATGGCCGGTGACGAGGTGGACCTGGTGGTGCCCCGCGACACCGCCGCCGACTGGCACGCCAAGCTGGTCGGGGCGGGGGTCCGGCCTGCGGGCGTCTGGGCGTACGAGGCGCACAGGGTCGCGGCGCTGCGACCCCGGCTTGGCGTCGACACCGACGAACGAACCATCCCGCACGAAGTCGGCTGGATCGGCGGACCCGGCGAGGGTGCCGTCCACCTGGACAAGGGCTGCTACCGCGGCCAGGAAACCGTCGCGCGAGTCCACAACCTGGGCAAACCGCCGCGCATGCTGGTCCTGCTGCACTTGGACGGTGACCCCGACCGCCCCGCCACCGGCGATCCGGTGCTGGCCGCCGGGCGCGCGGTCGGCCGGCTCGGCACCGTCGTCGACCACGTGGACCTTGGCCCGATCGCGCTCGCGTTGGTCAAGCGCGGACTGCCTGCCGACATCGAATTGACCACCGGTGGCGAATCTCAGGTGACGGCCGTCATCGACCCCGATTCGCTGCCCGACACCGACCAGGTGGGCGCAGGGCGGCTTGCCGTGGAACGACTGCGGGGCCAATCGCGTTGAACCCGGTGGCTCGGCGGCCAGCGCTGGGCCGGGCCTGCCAGCACGGAGCCGGAGGGCACGGTAAAGTGGTGACAGGACGATAAAACACACTCAGATCGGAGCCGCCTGCTAATCGGGCCGCTCCGTTATTGCGCGAGGGGGTCCCCCTATGGGCCGCGGCCGGGCAAAGGCAAAGCAGACCAAGGTCGCTCGGGAGCTTAAGTACAGCTCACCGCAGACCGATTTGAGGCAGTTGCAGCGCGAGCTGTCACACGCTCCAGATGACCCCATCGGCAGCAGTGATGTACCCGATGACTTCATCGAAGAGGACGACTGGCGCCGCTAGTCCGTTTCCGGTCACGCCCCGTCGCTTGATCAGAATCGCGGGTGCTGTCCGACCAGGTGCGCCCGAGACTCCCCTTTGGCACCCTTCTTGACGGTGCCCAGGGTCCAGCAGTCGAGGTGGCGCGCGGTCAGAATCGCCAACGCGCGGTCGGTGTCCTCCGGCGCGACGATCGCGACCATGCCTATACCCATGTTGAACGTCTTGTCCATCTCGGGGCGGTCGATCCGTCCACGCTGGGCGATCATCGCGAAGACCGGCGCGGGCGTCCAGGTGCCCCGGTCCATTTCGGCCGCCAGCCCATTGGGGATCACCCGCTCGAGGTTGCCTGCCAAACCGCCGCCGGTGACGTGGGAGAAGGTGCGGACCTGGGTCTCGGCGGCCAGCGCGAGGCAGTCTTTGGCGTAGATCCGGGTGGGCTCGAGGAGTTCCTCGCCCAACGTGCGCCCGAACTCCTCGACGTGGCCGGCCAAATCCATCCGGTCGATCTCCAGCAGCACCTTGCGCGCCAGCGAGTAACCGTTGGAGTGCAGCCCGGTGGACGCCATCGCAATGAGCACGTCGCCGGGCTTGACCCGCTCGGGCCCCAGCACGTCGTCGGCCTCCACGACGCCGACACCGGTGGCCGAGATGTCGTAGTGGTCGGGTGCCATCAGGCCGGGATGTTCGGCGGTCTCGCCGCCCAACAGAGCGCATCCGGCGATCACGCAGCCGTTCGCGATGCCCGACACGATCTGCGCGACCCGTTCCGGGACGGTCTGCCCGACGGCGATGTAGTCCTGCAGGAACAGCGGCTCGGCGCCGCACACCACCAGGTCGTCGACGACCATGGCGACGAGGTCGAGTCCCACGGTGTCGTGTTTGTCCATGGCCTGGGCGACGGCCAGCTTGGTGCCGACGCCGTCGGTCGACGACGCCAGCAGGGGTTCGCGATAGTCGCCTCGCAGCGCGAACAGCCCGGCGAAGCCGCCTAGTCCACCGCGCACCTCGGGCCGGGTGGCCTTCTTCGCCAGCGGTTTGAACAGTTCGACCGCGCGGTCACCCGCTTCGATGTCCACCCCTGCCGATGCGTAGGAGGCGCCGCCCGGTTCGGCTTGTCCGCCCTTGCCCGTCATCGCTGATTCGCCCGCAGACCCTCGCTCATCGTGCCCAAGATTACCGGTCCGCACGAGGCGGGTGCACGCGCCACCACTCGGGCTGATTCGGCCAGTCGCCGCCCGCGAACTCGCCGTGTGTGACACCCTGACCGATCATGAACGGAGTTCGCTGGTTGGCACCGGCCGCGGCGGCGGCGATCCTGGTCTCGATGGGTCCCGGCGCGACGGCGTCAGCAACCCCGGGAGTGGGCGTCGAGGTCGAGACGCTCTCCCAGTCGAGCGTCGACGGCCAGGACTACATCACCAAGCAGATCACCATCGCGCCAGGCGGCAGCACCGGCTGGCACTGGCACCCCGGCCGGGTATTCGGCGTGATCCGCGAGGGCACGCTGACCCACGACATGGCGAACTGCACGGAGGACGGCAGCTATCCGGTGGGCTCCCCCGTCACCGAGGGCACCGGTCCGGACAACGTGCACATCGGCCGCAATATCGGCCAGGACCCCGTGGTGATGTGGGTGTCCTACATCGTTCCGGCAGGCAGCCCGCTCACCGACGACGTACCGAATCCCGGCTGCCCGTTCGAGTAGCACGCCATCACCTGGTCCGGTTCAGCTCAGCTGAGCCGCAGGAGTTTTCAGGGACGCTGCTTTTTAAGGACGACGTAGCGCGGAGGCGTTGTCGTTGTCGGAGGAGAGCGGAATGCCGGTGCGCGCCGCCGTCTCCAGCATCTGCTCGATCACGTTCTTTCCGAGCGCGCTCTCGCCGGGCAGTTCGATCGGGTAGTTGCCGTCGAAGCACGCCGAGCACAGCCGCGAGGCGGGCTGCTCGGTGGCGGCGATCATGCCCTGGCGGCTGATGTAGCCAAGCGAGTCGGCACCGATGGCCCGTCGCACGCCGTCGACCATTTCGTCCTCGTCGGCCTCGAAACTCGAAGAGTTCGCGATCAACTCGGCCGGCGTGGCGAAGTCGATGCCGTAGAAGCAGGGCCATTTCACCGGCGGTGACGCGATCCGCACGTGCACCTCGACGGCGCCGGCCTCGCGCAGCATCCGGATCAGCGCCCGCTGGGTGTTGCCGCGCACGATCGAGTCGTCGACGACGATCAGCCGCTTGCCGCGGATGACTTCCTTGAGCGGGTTGAGCTTGAGCCGGATACCGAGTTGGCGGATGGTCTGCGACGGCTGGATGAAAGTGCGGCCCACATAGGCGTTCTTCATCAGACCCTGCCCGTAGGGGATTCCCGAGCCCTGGGCGTAGCCGACCGCGGCCGGGGTGCCCGACTCGGGGACGCCGATCACCAGGTCGGCGTCGACGGGCATCTCGCTGGCCAGCCTGCGGCCGATGTCCACCCGGGTGGCGTGCACCGAGCGGCCGGCGATGATGCTGTCGGGCCGGGCCAGATAGACGTACTCGAACACGCACGCCTTGGGCGTCGGGTTGGCGAAACGAGTGGACCGCACGCCGTCGGCGTCGATGGCCAGCAGCTCACCGGGCTCGATGTCGCGGACGAAGGAGGCGCCGACGATGTCGAGTGCGGCCGTCTCCGACGCGACGACCCAGCCGCGGTCGAGACGGCCGAGCGACAGCGGGCGCACGCCGTAGGGGTCGCGCGCCGCGTAGAGGGTGTTCTCGTCCATGAAGGTCAGGCAGAAGGCGCCCCGGACGGTGGGCAGCAGTTCCAGTGCGGCCTGCTCAAGGGTGGCGTCCGCGGCGCCGTGGGCCAACAGCGCACCGAGGATGTCGGAGTCGGTGGTGGCCGCTGGGGCACCGCGGGTGTTGATCAGGCCGGCGCTGCGGGCACGTGCCGCGAGTTCGGTGGTGTTGACCAGGTTGCCGTTGTGGCCAAGGGCGACGCCGGTGCCCGCGGCGGTGTTGCGGAAGACCGGCTGAGCGTTCTCCCACGTGGTGGAGCCCGTGGTGGAGTAGCGACAATGCCCGATGGCGACGTGGCCCTCCATCGCGGCCAGTGTCGCCTCGTCGAACACCTGGCTGACCAGCCCGAGGTCCTTGAACACCAGTACCTGCGAACCGTCGGCGACGGCGATGCCCGCCGCTTCCTGGCCACGGTGTTGTAGCGCATAGAGGCCGAAATAAGTGAGCTTGGCCACTTGCTCGCCAGGAGCCCAGACGCCGAAGACGCCGCACTCTTCTCGGGGTTCGTTCTCCGGCGGTGCGATCTGCTCGGCGGTCACGATCAGCTGGCTCCCTGGGGGCGGTGGGTGACGTGCTCAGTCTACGGTCAACACCGGTCGAAGATGGAATCGAAGCGCGGTGTCGCGGTCTTTTCAACAACTGGGGCGGCGAACGCATTTCCTGGCGTCTCGTGCGGCAGCAGCCGAGCGCGGTCAGTTGGGGAGCCGGACCACCGGCAGCCAGTCGGCGATCTCCTCGGCCCGTGACCCGGACGACTGCAGCGCTCCGTTTGCGGCGACGTCGGCCATCGTCGCCAGACCGGTGGCCAGCAACAGCCAGGTGCGCGGATCGGTCTCCACCACGTTGGCCGGGTTGCCGCGGGTATGCCGGGGCCCCGAGATGCATTGCACCGCAACGAACGGCGGGATCCGCACCTCGACACTGGCGCCAGGCGCCTGTGCGGCGAGGGTGCGCGCAGTCAGGCGGACGGCCTCGGCGAGCACGTTCCGATCGGGTGCGGGAGTTGCTTCGTCGCGCAGCCAGCCGGCCAGCGCCGACACGGCTTCGCGGGTCTTCGTCGGATCCGCAGTACGGCGGGACGCCATACCCTAGTGTCGCAAAGTGGTCGTCGACCGGCACAAGCCGCCGTACAAGGTGGCCGGGGCGGTGTTGCTGGTCATCGTCGCCGCCTTCGGGGTGCTGCTCTCCCTGCAGTTTCGTGGGGTTTTCAGGTCGCACACGGACCTGACCGTGGTCTCGCCCCGCGCCGGTCTCGTGGTGGACCCAGGGTCCAAGGTCACGCTCAACGGGGTGGAGATCGGTCGGGTGGCGGGCATCTCCACCGTCCACCGGGACGGCACCGAACAGGCCGCGCTGACCCTTGAGGTCGACCCGGACTACCTATCGCTGATCCCCGTCAACGTGGTGGCAGACGTCAAGGCCAGCACGGTATTCGGCAACAAGTACGTAGCCTTCAGTTCACCGAAGAACCCATCCCCGCAACACATTTCGAGCGGCGACATCATCCCGGCGGCGTCGGTGACCACAGAGTTCAACACGCTGTTCGAAACGGTCACCTCGATCGCGGAGCAGGTCGATCCGATCAAGCTGAACCAGACGCTGTCGGCAGCGGCGCAGGCGTTGACCGGGGTTGGCGAGAAGTTCGGCGAGTCGCTCGAGCACGCCAACGTGATCCTCGACGACCTCAATCCTCGGATGCCACGACTGCGCGAGGACACCGCACTGGTGGCCGACCTCGCCGACGTCTACGCCGCGGCGTCACCGGAACTGTGGACTGGTCTGGATTCCGCGGTCACGACGGCGCGCACGTTCAACGCACAGGCCGAGGACGTCGACGCTGCCTTGATGGCCGCACTGGGGTTCGCGAACACAGCCACCGGGCCCCTCGAGCAGGCGGCGCCGTATCTGGTGCGCAGTGCCGCGGACTTGGTGCCGACGACCAAGCTGCTCGACGACTACCGCGGGATGATCTTCTGCACCACACGCAACTTCCACGATGTCGAGCCGAGGGTGAGGATGGCCCTCGGCGGCGACAACGGCTATTCGCTGGCGGCCTACGGCGCCGTAACGGGTGTGGGCAACCCGTTCGTCTACCCCGACAACCTGCCGCGGATCAATGCGCACGGCGGACCGGAGGGCAGGCCGGGCTGCTGGCAGAAGGTCACCTACGACCTGTGGCCGAACCCCTATCTGGTGACGGACACCGGCTACAGCATTGCGCCGTACAACCACGCCGAACTCGGCCAGCCGATGTTCACCGAGTACGTGTGGGGCCGCCAGGTCGGCGAGCTGTCCATCAACCCGTGACGGTTGACGTCAACCGACGTTGAGGTTCTACGTTGAGCCCATGACCTTCAAACCGTACGAGATCGAGTTCATGCGCGGCACCGCCCTCGGTCGGCTGGCGACCGTCCAGCCCAACGGGACGTTGCAGAACAGCCCGGTCGGGTTCACCTACAACGAGACCCTGGGCACCATCGACATCTTCGGCTTCCACATGTCGAAGAGCCAGAAGTACCGCAACGTCGCGGCCAACCCCACAGTGGCCTTCGTCGTCGACGATATCGTCTCGACCGACCCGTGGCGCGTGCGCTGCCTGGAGATCCGCGGCACCGCCGAGCACGCGGAGGCCCCCCAATCGCAGGGAGAGGCCGGCGACGAACTCGACACGGCGATCATGCGGGTCACGCCGCGCCGGATCATCAGCTTCGGCATCGACGACACCGACACCGACCCCCATCTGCTCGAGATGGACGCACGCGACGTCTAACGCGTTCGGCTCCCCCTGCGCCGAACGGCCAGCGCGGCAACGGCGCCGGCCTCGTTGATCGCCAGGTGCGCGAGCATCGGCGCGGCCAGACTGCCCGACCGCGCATACAGCCAGCCGAAGGCCCACCCGGCGGCGCCCGTCGCCAGCACGGTGCCGAGCACGGGCTCTCCGGTGCGGCGGGCGTCGGCGACGTGCGACAACCCGAACGCCGCGGACTGCACCAGCCGCCCCCAGCGCGGCCCGAACGCGCCGTCGGCCACGGTGCCAAGGGCCGCGCGGAAAGCCGCCTCCTCGCTCCAAACGGTGCCGATCGGGATGCGCACCAGCAGCCAGACGGCGGGGTCGGGCAGGTCGCGCCCGGCCATCGCGCCGCGAACCCGCGGCACGGCTGTCGTCGCGGCGACGCCCGCCGTCACCGCCCCGCCCACCGCGAGGCCCAGCCGCAGTCCGCGCCCGAGCGCGGGCGGGCGCAGCCCGAGCGGCGCCCGGGTGAGCACGACCAGCGCGGCGGACAGGACGGCGTGCACCGGCAGCTGCCAACGGGGTGCCAGCCGGGGCCCGACGAACCCGCTCCAGCCCACCAGCGCGGCGGCCAGCGTCAGGACCCGCACCGGGGGAGTTTGGCTGCGTCCCATCAGTACTCGGGGCCGCCCGCGGCTTGGGAGTCGTCCAGTGCCACCCGGATGCGTTCGGTGTCGGTGTCGGTCCAACCGTCCGGCGGCACGACCGCCGCCCAACCGTCGAGCACCGAGTCGCCGTAGTTGTGGCCGTGCCCGCCCGGCACACCCGAAGCGTTCGTCATGTCGGCACCCACCTGCCAGAACGTGATGATTGGATACCACCGCATCGATGTCGTGCGGTCGGCGCCGGGCGGCTCGATGAGCCAATCCGGCTGGGAGAAGAGCAGATTCGGCGACCACCAGATGATGGGATCGGACGCGTGCTGCAGGAACAGCACGCGGGGATCCTCCCACGGCGGCTCCGCGATCTTCGCGATGTCGCTGGCATCGGTGGCCTGGCTGAACCGCACCGTGCGGCCGTTGTCGTAGCGCGGTTCCACCTCGCGGGTGTCAGGGTCGCGACGTCGCACCAGCCCGCTCCACAGGGAGCTCTCTTGGGGCGGGCCCACCCACAGCACCGCCGAGAAGTCCATCCGCGCGATGTCGGGCAGCCACGGAAACGCGCCCTGTCCCGCCATCGATCCCAGACTCTCGCCGTAGAGCACCAGTTTGGGTCGCCGGTCCGGTGGAAGCTTGCGCCAGCGGTCGTGAATGGTGTCGATCAGAAGACGCCCGGACTCGACCGACTTCTGCCGGTCGCCGAGGAACGAGATCCAGCTGGGCAGATACGAATACTGCACACCGACGAGCGCCGTGTCGCCGTTGTACATGGTCTCGATCGCGCGGGCGGCGACCGGATTGACCCACCCCGTGCCCGTGGTGGGGATGATGACGAGCAGCTTGCGGTCGAACGCGCCCGTGCGCTCGAGTTCACGGACGACGACGTCCATCCGGGCCGCATCGGTGTCGGCGGTCTGCAGCCCGGCATACACCCGGAT
>Ga0193743_1001814_pt1 | contig 15535 bp, 12 predicted proteins | sample L2c2metaG_FD_143038 | JGI IMG/M metagenome (GOLD analysis project Ga0193743, IMG submission 143038) | Soil microbial communities from a riparian zone of the East river system, Colorado, United States - L2c2 | ecosystem: Environmental > Terrestrial > Soil > Riparian zone | place: USA: East River...
CAACAATATCGCTCTTTACAACACCCTCAGCCGACGCAACTCTCACGTTCCGCTTCAAACCATCGTTAGTCTTGATGGATATCTTCATCACCGTTCTCTGCAAGTGCCAATCAACGACACAGCAAACCAGTATTTCAAAGAGGCCATTCGCTCAGCTGAATGGCCGCCTTTTATTTACGGTGATGCGATCCGGCTGCAGATGGCGGAGAAAGCACAGCAATTGACCGCCGCACTTTATACCGCGTGGATTGAACACAATCCAACTCGCACTTCAACAGAAGCGATCGCCTCCTCTATCACCAATCTCGGAACATCCGGCACACATAGCTATCAGGAATTATTAGACGTCAAACATAACTTCGATAGGGCACAACGAAGCTACGAAGCTCCCCAGCTTCAGTGGGTCGGTGCAGATCAGATACAGCTGCCGAGTGCGCTGGCTGCGGTAACGACGCAGGGTGCCAGCAACTCGCCTTTCTTTCCGCCATGGCTGCACGATTGGATGCTCGATTTGGCCGATGCTGATTTTCGCAGACTTGCCACCTCACTCGACGATGCCCAAACCCCTCTCACGGGCAATGTCATCAATGTGGCGGACGGCAAACTCGAACTCAGCCAACGCTCTCAGGATATGCAAACCGCTATCGAGAACCTGCTGAGTTTGCCCTTTATGTCGGAGACATCCAGATCCGTCAATCTAATAGAACCCGGCAATCGACAGATTGTCTGGAACAAAGCTTCTCTCAATGCGGCGGCAATGCTTCCCGCGAGCTACGAGCGTTATCTTAGCGAAGACCTCGATCAGGCTCCGAGCGAGCTCCGCAATACGTTGAGCCACATCGCTACCAACCAACTTACTCATGCGCTGCAAGTTGCCATCGTCGAAGCTGAACAGTCGGCAAATAGCACGGCGAGCTCGACCGGGCAAGCACAGGCCTTCAGTGATGTGGCGCCATCCATCAACACTTTGTTAGCCAGTCTTCAACAGTATAATCTTTCCACTCCGCTGATGCAGTTGAGGCAAATCTCGACATCTCAGGCATCGGCAATCCTGTTGGCTATCGATCAGGATTTAGACAACAGCGAACCGTACGGATTTTCTACCTCTGTCTTTAGCCGTTGGAATGGTGAACAATCAGCTACCTCCCAGCTCTTTGACGCACCAACCCCCAATGCAATAGCAGAGTATCTGGCCTCACAACGGGACGAGATTGAGTCTCTCAATACTGCAGCATTGCCTCTTGTACGTTTTCTTTCTTCCTATCGTTCCTCTCTTTCACCCGCTTCGACCCGAATACTGAATCGTTGGGAAGATATAGGTATCGCGCTAAGTCAATACCAAGCGAAAAAACCCGGTAATACGGTTCAGCTTCTTGAGAGCTTTGTTGCTACTGAAGTAGACAAAGTGCTTCCCTCGAATGGGTGCAGCCATGAAAAGTTCGCTGGCGGATTTGCTAAACGGCCAGACTACTTCACACGCGCCACCGCCCAGCTACGCCAAGGGCTTTACCTTCGTTGCCATGCACTCCTGTCAGAAAATTTTGAGACCACTTATTCCCGCTTGAGCGCTCGATTTAATCATGATCTTGCCGGACGCTTTCCATTTGCACCTCTTTCGAGTTCTTCATTGAATGACGCTGATCCCCAGTCAATCGCCGATTTTTACCGACAGTTCGACACCTCCAGGGATCTTCTCGATATAGGAATAAGAGGTTCTACCGCAAGCGCAGCCGACGGAAACTTTCTAGCGATGCTCCGTAATACACGCCCATGGTTCTCCTCCCTGCTTACCCCTGCATCTGCCGGCGAAATCGCTTCATTGGATGTCATTCCTCAATTTCGCGTCAATCGTGATAGCGAAAGCGGTGGCAATCAGATCATCGATTGGACTCTTCAAATAGGCAACAGTGCCGTTCACAATGGAGACCCGCCAACAAAGATCCGATGGAACTACGGAGATCCTGTAAACCTTACTCTTCGATGGGCGAAAAACTCGCCCTTCGTCCCAACCAACATTCCCACTGCAACAAACAGGCAGTCAATGCAGGTGAATGGAGATATCGTCTCCTGGACATTTAAGGATGCTTGGTCTCTTATTCGTCTGATCCAAACCTTGACCACATTCGATGGCTCGAATTCAAGAAGTAAAGGCTTAGCGCCTGATCAACCATTTGTGCTGACTTTGAATGTTCCTGAAACTGCCTCCGCCGCTGCTGGCGGCCTACAGAGCCAGACAATTACATTGGCCCGAGTCTTCATCCGTCTTCTTGTCTCTCCCCCCGGAGCGAAAGAGACGGTCACTACGGATAACTTCCCTTCCCTCGCTCCACAGCTTCCCAAAGCCAAATCAGAACAGGCGAAAGGTCAGTGATGAATACATCTCTTGCTACCCCCATCAGCGCCACAAATGAGATGCTTCTTCAGCCGATCGACCCGATAGCGCCTGTCGGAACCTATCTTCGTTATGACCCTCTCTATGATCGCATCGCACAGGCGCGACTAACCGAAGATGCCTCCCTCCCTCAGGGCGTGTGGCAACGACCGACCCAGCAGGCTGATTGGCGACTTGTCGAAGAACTCTGCACCGAAGCACTCGTCCATCGCACCAAAGATCTACAGATTGCTCTGTGGCTGGCTGAGGCGTGGCTGCATCTTGACGGCCTCGCTGGATATTCAAGGGGAGCCAATCTCATTCTCGAACTGCATCAATCCTTTGTGGGTACGATGCATCCTGCACCAGAGCTTGCAGAAGGAGCCGGTCCCTACGCGAGCTCGCTGCCTCTTAGCGCGGTAGATCCATCTGTCGAGCAACGCGCAAATCTCATTCGATGGCTTAATGAAAAGCTTTCGTTGGGGGTTAAACTACTTCCGCTCACTTCGCCATCTGCAGCAAGCGGGACAACCTCGTTTTCACTCGCAGATCTGGAGGGAGCCCTTTATCAGGATCAATTACAGAGACGCCAGGGCCCCAACCCGTCTTCTTCTGGTGTAAACGCCTTTGAACGTAGCCTTGCACTCACGCCGCCAGAGTCTCTCTCCAATACCTGGACAGATCTTCAGCAGGCGATCGATATCACAAATCGGCTGGATGATTACTTCGATATCTGTTATGGCTCCGCTAATGGGGGCCTGCTTGCACTGAAGGACGTACTCGACCGTATGGCTCTCGCCATCGCTTCGGCGTTGCCTGAAGAAGATCAAACGCAAGACTCGAACGTTGAGGACACAAATGACATTGACGCAGGTTCTGAACTCGGTTCATCCATAGCGCGATTGCCCTTTGAACCTGCCGCCGCACATGTTGCAGACACGCATTGTGCATACACCCCTATTCGAAGCCGTGACGACGCTTATGTGCGGTTAGCCGAGATCTCAGAGTTTCTGAGAAAACTAGAACCACACAGTCCTGTACCTTATCTGCTCCAACGAGCTATCGCTTGGGGCAGACTGAATTTCAGTGAACTCCTACCCGAGCTATTACGTGACCAGGCCGCATTGCAAGAAATCGGTGATTTGCTTCGCCTTAATGAAAGCAACTGCAAGATAACGAACAAATAACAAGGAGCGATTCTTATGTCAGAAAGTACGCAGCACAAGCTTGACCGCGTTCGTCCACCTCGTGTGCAAATCACTTATGACGTTGAGATCGGCGGTGCAATTCAGAAAAAAGAACTGCCTCTCGTCGTCGGTATTCTTTCCGATCTGTCTGGTGCAACACCTAACCCTATCACGATGAAGGATCGCAAATTCATCGAGATCGACCGGGACAACTTCAATGAAGTTCTCAAATCGATGGGTCCGACGATCTCGAGTTCTATTGCGAACCACATCGACAAAAGCAAGGATTCGTTGCCCGTTAGCCTCAAATTCGAGAGCATCGAAGACTTCACTCCCGCGAACCTTGTACAGCAAGTCGAAGGCCTTCGTAAACTGCTGGACTCTCGTCGCCGTCTTAATGACCTTCTGGCAAAACTCGATGGCAACGACTTCCTCAACCAGACTCTTCTCGATGTAGTTGCGAAACCCGAAGAACTCAAACAGCTAAAAGCAGTCAATAGCACTGAAGGGGAGGCCACCAATGCCTGAAGAAACCACCGGAACTACTACCTCCGCACCGCCAACCGTGATGGATCGGGTTATTATTGACGGTCGCATCGTACGCGATGACTCGCAGCGGCCTTATGCCATGACCCTTATTTCAGAGTATGCGACGCAGGTACTCGACGAAGGAATGACGGTAAATAAACATAGTCCGGTTGCAGGCATCAAGCAGCGCATTGCTGAGATTGACCAGATCGTGAGTGATCAGCTCAATGCAATCATGCACTCCCCAGAGTTCCAAAAACTCGAAGCGGCATGGCGCGGCCTCCATTATCTCGTTATGAATACAGAGACAGGCACCATGCTCAAGCTCCGTCTATTAAATGCGACAAAAAAGGAACTGCTGGCCGATCTTGAAAAAGCTACGGAGTTCGATCAGAGTGCTCTCTTCAAAAAAATCTACGAGGAAGAGTACGGTACGTTTGGCGGCAATCCTTTCAGTGTGCTCGTAGGTGACTATGAGTTCGGCCGCGTTCCGCAAGACACGTCCATGCTGGAGCAGATTTCTCATGTCGCAGCCGCGGCACACGCACCGTTCATTACGGCCGCGAGCCCAAAGCTGTTTGACTGGGACAATTTCACTGAGCTTTCGGTACCACGCGATCTTGCAAAGCAATTTGAATCGACTGAGCTGATCAAGTGGCGAAGCTTCCGTGACTCGGAAGATTCTCGATATGTGACGCTGGCACTGCCGCATGTTCTCCTGCGTTTGCCATATGGTCCCAAAACCGTACCCGTAGACGAGTTTGATTTTGTAGAAGACGTCGATGGCAAGGATCATTCGAAGTACCTTTGGGGTAACTCCGCTTACGCTCTGGCTCAGCGCATCACCGATGCTTTCGCCAAATATCAGTGGTGCGCCGCTATCCGCGGAGTTGAAGGCGGCGGACTCATTGAAGGGCTTCCTGTGCACATCTTTCAAACAGAAGATGGTGACCTTGCCATGAAGTGCCCAACGGAGGTTTCGATTACGGACCGCCGTGAAAATGAGCTCAACAGCCTCGGCTTCGTCGCTGTATGCCACCGCAAAAACAGCGATCAGGCAGCATTCTTCGGCGGCCAGACCGCCAACAAGCCAAAGCTATATAACACAAACGAGGCTAATGCGAATGCTCGTGTCTCCAGCATGCTTCCCTATGTGCTGGCCGCATCGCGCTTCGCTCACTACATCAAGGTCATTATGCGAGACAAAATCGGCAGCTTTATGACCAAAGACAATGTATCTGCGTATCTGAATACCTGGATCGCAGATTATGTGTTGCTTAATGATGACGCGCCGCAGAGCGTCAAAGCTGCTTATCCTTTGCGACAGGCTCGCATCGACGTCTTCGAAATTCCTGGGAAACCGGGCAGCTACAGTGCAGTCGTTTTCTTAAAACCTCACTTCCAGTTGGATGAATTGACCGTCTCTATTCGCTTGGTGGCTGAGCTTCCCGCTTCGGCAAAGTAGTCTCTCAAATCCGCGGTGTTCGTCGAAATTGGACGACGCTTTACCCCACATGGCGCATCGTGTAACTGCGTCATACAGAAGGAGAAAGACCAATGGATGTATTGATTCTTGATTGCGGCGCCATCAAAGGCGAAAGCACTCTTACGGACTATAAAGACATGATCGAAATTCTGTCTTTCAGTCACGGAGTCGCTCAACAGATAACCGGTGATCAAAGTAACCAGAAACGCACCTCCGGCAAACCTAACCATCAGGACTTCACGATCACGAAGTTTCTCGATCTCGCTACAGCCAGCCTCATTGATTATTGCAATCAAGCTAAACCACTTGCCAGTGTTGTTCTCACCATTGGGCAAAACGAGAACGGTACGGTTAACCCATTCATGAAGTACACACTAACCAACGCGCTCATCTCCTCCGTCTCTGTCGGTGGGGGCGGTGGTGGTAAACCCCAAGAAACAGTCACGTTCAATTACACAGCCATCAAATGGGAGTACAAGCTTCAAGCCGCTGCAGTCAGCGACTCCGGCACAAACTCCGCAACCTGGAGTCTTGCCACCAACACACCTTCATGATGATGCATCCGAAGAACATCCATGGCCTCCGGGTCCCGCTGTTCGACCGTCTGGTCGACAGTGCCCCGGAGGTACAGAAAGAACTAACATCCCTACGCGTTCAGGGTCGTGAGGCTCTCTTCACCTCGATCGCTCGGGACCTTCAGCGTCTCCTGAACACGCGTCGAGCTTCCAATGCCCCGCTTGATCCCGCAAAGGCTACAGTGCTTGACTACGGCATTCCCCACTTTTCGCATCTCAGTGCATCGAGCGTTACAGACAGACGAACTCTCGCGGAAATCCTGCGTGTTGCCATCAACGTCTTCGAGCCGCGCCTACAAGATATATCCATTCAACTCGAAGACACCGGTGACTCTCCGCATCAACTTCTCGGCCGTATCTCCTGCACGGCAAGACTGGGTACCCTGCTTGAACCTGTCACATTTCCACTCCTCTTACATGACAATGAAAGCCGGGTCGAGGTAATGCCTCCGGAAGATCAGTCTGCCACTCGGTTGCTTATCAAACCTTCCATCGTGGAGCCATCTCATGGATGAACAATTAGAATCCATTGCAGCATTTCGTGATGAGTTGAACTATCTCCGTGAAGCTGGACAAAGTTTTGCCGTCAAACATCCAAAACTTGCTGAACGCCTTGAGCTCTCGCGTGAAGGGTCTGCCGATCCGCACGTCGAGCGCCTTATCGAGTCGTTTGCTTTTCTCACGTCGCGCATCCAAAGGCGGCTTGATAGTGAGTTCCCTGAATTTACTTCCGCATTGCTCGGTCTGCTCTACCCAAATCTCGTCAACCCTATTCCGCCGATGACGCTCGCCAGAATCGTTGCAGATCCCGCCCGGGGTAAACTCACCGCCGGATACGAAATCCCGCGGCACACAAGTCTGTTCGCCCAGACAACAGACGGTCTCACCTGCCGGTTTCAGACTGCTTACCCTGTGACACTCTGGCCGCTCGAAGTCGCGGAAGCAGAGTTCACCAACAAGGCCCGCTTCGATTTTCTGGACTCAGACAACCGAATCGCTAACGTTCTTCGCTTACGTCTTGAATCTCGAGGTGCGACTTTTTCCGATCTTGAGATAAAGCGGTTACGCTTCCATTTAGACGGGAACTCCCATCTTACCGACCGTCTCTACGAGTTGCTCTTTCGCAACTGCATCGGCATCGCATTGCATGATCGCACGACCGGCCGCGCCGTCTCCCTTCCCCTTTCAAATCTACGGACCGTAGGATTCGAGGTTGATGAAGAGGTCATTCCCTACCCGCTTCAGTCGCATCCTGGTTATCGATTGCTTCAGGAGTATTTCTGGTTGCCTGAGAAGTTCCTCTTCTTTGATATCCTGGGGCTTGATCGCAACCCTTCAACCACTGATCTCGACATCCTCTTTCTCTTTGATTGCTCGCCGAGAGAGAGGCTCATCATCACCCGCAGCACCTTCGCACTTGGTTGTACTCCAATTGTGAATCTATTTCCGCGAACCAGTGAACCGATTCGAATCGACCATACAAAGACCGAATATCGCCTGGTTCCGGATGCACGTCGTGAGCACACAACCGAAGTCCACTCCATCATCTCCGTCTCATCGTCCTCGAACCCAGCGGAGGAATCGCGGCAGCTTCATCCGTTTTACAGTACTTTCGATGCCAGTGGCTCACAGCAAAATGCCTTCTGGTATGCCCGCCGGACCCTCACCGAACGGGCTGATTTAACGGGTACAGATATCTTTTTATCTTTCGTCGACCTGGCTTTCAATCCGAGCCTCCCCCCCACCGAGACGGCGTTCGCCAATGTACTGTGCACAAACCGCGATCTGGCGTCACAGCTTCAGGAAAACGCGTTGCTCCAAACCGAAGAGCCAGGTCCTATCAGCCACATCCACTGTCTGCGCAAGCCCACCGCTACGGGCTATCCCCCGCTTGGGGGGGCAAGCCGCTGGGCACTTATTTCTAACCTCAGTCTCAACTATCTCTCCGTCGATAACGGTGCTGCTTCGTTGGAAGCACTGAAGAAAACCCTCTCCCTCTACAGCCTCTCCAATTCTCCAAACATCCAACAGCAGATTAACAGTATTCAAAAAATGACCGTCCGCAAAGTAACACGCCGTATGGGCAGTCATCCGTGGAGGGATTTCCGGCAAGGTAACGAGATAACATTCAGTTTTGATGAAAGCTTTTCCAGGAGCGGTGCCATCGCTCTCTTTGCATCTGTTCTCGAAAAATTTGCCGCGCTCACAACTGGAATCAATAGCTTTACTACGGTACGGTGGAATGGCTAGAAACGCGGTCCAATTTTGACATGCCCCATCGATGGTGATGATCCGGGCATTGCCACTCCACTCATCATCCGCCTTGTAGCAATCTTAGCTTGCACTTCGTTATACGCAACAGCCGGCCGAGATACTGCTGGTGCATGGGCGTGTGTGTGTTCGCCCTTCAAAATTGCATCATGTGTATAAAACTGATCCACTGGAAGACCCGCCTGTGCGGCATGGTCCGGGTCTGGCCGGTAATTCCCGCTCCCGTTGCTCCACCATTGAAGTCTGCCGTTATCGAAATACGCCTCGCCAGCATAGAGAACCGGGTGCCCCTCCGCCAGCGTCGGATGCCGGAAGCGTTGGTGCATCAAAGTCTCACCACTGGCTAGCTTGACGAAAGTAAATCGAGCGTTAGGAACATACTGCCCATGTTCCTTGCCACGGCTCATGCGGTAGATATTCGCGAAGCTGCGCAGCTTGAAAATCTGATCTCGATCTACAGGCACAGCTGCCGATGGGTTCAAATTTGGATAAATTCGAGGATACCCGAATATGGCCACAACACTGGTCCCCAAAGCTCTCGTTTGGATGAGTAGCAAGCCAGCCAATTGATACCAACCGACCATGCTTTCGAGTTATAAGTTTACGTGTGAAATAGCGTAGGGAACAGATAAAAATTGATGTAACACGAAGAGTCTATGTGTATCATGGACGCACCACTATGCCAGCCGCTCCCAGACCATACCGGCCCGCTCCTCCGCTAGCGACTATGGCATTCGGCCGCCCCTGCTCACGTTCCGCAATCCAAGGCTGGTTTCTGGTAAATCCTGTTCACCGTTCGCTCTCGTTTGCCGGCAATGCTACTGCACAAAAAAAGCCAGCGGTTCAGCGTCCTGGAGTTGAGTCGTTCCAGGTTAACCTGCAACCGCGATCTGGTGGTTGGCCGTTGCCTCGTGATATTCAAGCAAAGATGGAAGCAGCCCTCGGAGCCAGCTTCTCTGACGTTCGTATCCACGTCGGTTCGGAAGCTGCTTCGATTGGCGCATTAGCTTTCACCTGGGGCCCAGAGATTCACTTCGCACCAGGTCAATATAACCCTCATACCCAACATGGGCAGTTCCTTCTCGGCCACGAGCTGCAACATGTGGTGCAGCAGCGTACTGGTCGTGTTTCTAATCCTTTCGGTACAGGTGTTGCGGTCATCCAGGACAGTGCGCTTGAGGCCGAAGCCGATAGAATGGGACACATAGCTGCTAATTGGCGCGCAACGCCCTGATAGGTCAGTAAGTACACATGACCGCTCCTATTCCCCCGGTCCATAGCTCTCTTCAGCTCCAATCGTCTGCTGGTCTCGTCCGCCATGGCTGGCGCTCCAGCCTGTCGGTCAGTGAGTGGCTGTTTGCTGAAGGAAGGCTATCGATTTGAGTTCATTCAGGCGCTTCGCCTACTCGAGCAACTCGAGGCGTCCATCAAGCACAATCCACTTGGAGAGCTCGCCCCTGGGCATGAGCCCTTTCAACTCAAATCTGCTGTTGGCTTCAACTTCCCTCCGAGCGAAGTTCGAAGCGTTAGCCCGGCCGCCACACCAGATGCCAAACCGGAACTCATCACCAACTTCTTCAGTCTCGCTGGCAGTGCCGCACCACTGCCAGACTGGATAGCGGAGCTGCTGATACACCAGGCGCGTAACAGGGATAACGGCATCCGCGACTTTCTTGACATCTTCCATCACCGGCTCCTTACCCTGCTCTATAGAGTCAGGTTGCGACACCGGCCTTGGCTTGAGCCAACTCTGACTGGTTCGCATAACACGTCCTCCCAGACTAGGGCTTCGAATAAAATCCGTGCACAGAACCGCATGTCCGGCTACGTGCTGGCCTTCACGGGGCTGGGTTTACCGGAACTACGCAACCGTCTGTCGATCGGCGATGAAGAGCTATTACCCTACGCTGGTCTGCTGTGGCAAAGACCTCGCTCAATGGCAGGGCTCGAACGCATTCTTGCGCACGCGTTCTCTGTGCAAATCAAAAGCCAACAGATGATTGGGCTATGGCGCCGTATCGAACGGGATGACTGGACGCGCCTTGGGGCACCCCTCCGTGACCGCCAGATGTTCACTCAATCACGTGGACAAAATAACGCTCTCGGTCGCACCACGGTGCTCGGCACTCGCACATGGGATTCACAAGGCCGCTTCGATATTATCGTCGGTCCACTTCGCTTCGAACAGTTTCAAAGCTTTCTCCCTGGAGGAGTATTCCATAAAAAACTCACCGCACTCGTACGCTTTTATGCAGAAGACCTTCTCGATTGTGGTATCCGCCTCTCAATCGTTCCAGCCGAAATTCCTGCTACACGTTTGGGCAAATCGCGCCTGGGATGGACAAGTTGGCTCAAGACCAAACCGACGAAAGACACCGGGCACATCACCTTATTACCTATCGACCAATAAGCAGCCAAACGGTCTGTAGCTAGTTCGACATGCTCCTAAGGAAATATCGATGACACTAGATGTCTCCATAACCTCGCCTTTTAGTGATGCAGTGACCCTCGTATCATTCCGCGGAGAGGAGGGCATATCTCAGACATTCTCCTTTCAGCTTGAGATCTCAAGCACAAACTCCAATCTCGACTTCAGTCAAATTCTGGGCAAACAAATCACCATCACGCTTCTCCTCCCCGAGGGTCAGTCACAGTACCTCAATGGAGTCGTCACATCTTTCAGCCAGGGGGCTCACTCCGAGAATGGCAGCACTGTGTATTTCGCTCAGATCGAACCCTGGTTCGCGTTACTGCGCATGAATGTGAATCAGCGTATCTTTCAAAATCTTACCGTGCCCGACATCATCGAACAGATCTTTTCCGAGTTGGGTCTCGCCGATTATAAGAATTCCCTCACCGCAACCTACTCACCCCGAGAATACTGCGTTCATTATGGAGAGACCACCTTTGACTTCATTTCGCGCCTCATGGAGAGCGAAGGCATCTTTTACTTCTTCACTCACTCCGCCGGCACGCACACACTCGTACTAGCAGACGATTCGAGCGCCTTCACAGCTCTTCCTGGTATCGATACAATCCGCTACAACCAGACGGGTCGCTCCTGGGAGACGATCGACGCCATGACGGAAGGCCAAGTCGAACAAAATCTTGTGCCGGTCAAGGTGTCTGCGGATGACTTTAACTTCCTCATTCCTTCTACTGATTTGTTTTCTGTCTCACAGGGTTCAAGCGGCGGAGCTTTTTCCAGTCTGCTATCCCTCTATCGCTACCCGGGGCTCTTCGCCGCCAAAAACGACGGAGAGACTTCCACAGGCACCCACCTGAGCAGTTGCGAGACGGAGCAACTACAACTTCGCGGACGCAGCATGTGCCGGGCCTTTCACTCAGGCTATAAATTTACTCTGACTGGCCATATCCGGACTGATGCAAATACAGGCTACATTCTCCGATCCGTCACCCATCACCTCGACAATGACACCGATACATATAGCAATCACTTCGTTGCCTTTCCTTCCACTACAACCTTCCGTCCTCCACAGACCACACCTCGGGCTATTATTCGTGGATCACAAACTGCCATCGTAGTCGGCAAGAGTGGCGAAGAGATCTGGACCGATCAATACGGTCGCGTCAAAGTAAAGTTCCACTGGGATCAATCTTCCGCACAGGATGAAACCAGCTCCTGTTGGATTCGAGTCTCCCAGGGATGGGCAGGCCAACAGTGGGGAAGCTTCTTTATTCCTCGCATCGGTCAGGAAGTCATCGTTAGCTTTCTGGATGGCGATCCAGATCGCCCCATCATCACTGGCTGCGTCTACAATGGTCAGCAGACAACACCCTATGCCCTACCTAACGAACAAACGAAGTCCACCATTAAGAGCAACTCTTCCAAGGGAGGTTCGGGGTACAACGAGCTTCGTTTCGAGGATAAGCAAGGCTCAGAAGAGATCTTTGTCCGCGCACAAAAGGACATGAACGTCGAAGTCCTCGGCAAACGAGCCATCAGCGTCACCGGCGACGAGACCCACACCAACAGTGCCAAATTCACCCAGACTGTCAGCGGAGACTTTGCCCTCACCATCTCAGGGAACCTCTCCATTCAGGTCAGTGGCTCGATCAGCATTCAATCCGGCACGTCCTTTGAAAATCAGGCAGGAACTTCACTTCTCAATAAATCCGGGACCTCGCTCACAAATCAGGCTGGAACCAGCATGAGTAACGAGGCGCAGGCCTCCATCTCCAGTAAAGCCAATGCCTCTCATTCGGTCGAGAGCTCCGGCATTCTCGAGCTTAAGGGTTCTCTCGTGAAGATCAACTAGGCGGAGGAATAACGGTCATGGCAAATCTCGTCTGTATGGGAGCTATGCTGCAATGCAGCTTTGGAGCGGCTCCATCAAGTTTGGTCGTCTTACCTGCAAATGGTGTGCTTACCGGTGCTCCAGCGGCCACAATTATGGATCACGCCCCCATAGTCAACATCTCGCCTTTCGGAACCTGCTCTTCAATCGCAAACCCTACTGTAGCAACCGCGACCACGGCTGCTCTCGGTGTGTTGACTCCAATGCCCTGCATTCCCGTCACGCCCGCCCCATGGACCCCAGGGGCACCGACCGTTTTGATTGGCAACATGCCGGCTCTTAATGACCAATGCAAACTGATGTGTACCTGGGGTGGAGTGATTCAGATCAACTTCGCTGGACAAGTCACAACCAGCGTTCCGTGACTCGATTTCGCGTACTCGCTCCCGTGGAGGACTCACCATGAAGTATGACCTCAGCTTTGACCGCAAAACAGCAGCTCTGCTGACGATCTGCACAGCTGCCGCAGCCCTTCTCCTTGTAGTTGCGGGCTTCCTTTTGGGGGTTCAACACCAGCAAGCCACTATTCCTACCAGTGTTGTATCGGCAAAAATGCCTCACGCATCTACGGCTGAAACACTTAAGTCGCCCACGCCAACTGCATCAACGATTCTTGCGACACCCCCTCCAGCACCGACGCAACCGCTTGGATCGCAGGATAGCTTCTCCAGTACACAACCTGATCCTCTTCCAATATCAATACCTGCCTCGAAGAGCAGAAGCGCCCAAATGACACCAGTCAAGGGTTACATACTTCAATTTGGGGCCTTTCGTGAAGAAGTTAATGCAGAAGCCATCATCAAGCAACTCAAAGATAAAGACGTTAGCGCAAATATTTTCCCCAGAAAGGACTCCGCTGGAACCACTTGGTATACCGTGCGGTTTGGTAACTACCCAACTCTCTCAGCGGCCTCTTCAGCCGCTGCATCACTACGTATGGCGACACAGCAGTCCATTCTTATCCGCCCTTCTGACACCCTCTAGGGCTCGTTTTCATTACCGGAAGCACCTGAAAACGCTTGGGGGCGATCTTCGGAAATCAATCTCAATATAGACCAGCGTTCAGGTAATGTAGCCGTTGCCTAAATGGAGCACTTTCGTTTTCAATGGAGTACAGAGGAATGCACAGGAGTATTTGAAGCCTCGGGGGCGCATAATTCGGTCAAGTAGAGATTGTCCATGCACGCACCAAACGACATCACGAATTGCGCACCATCCTCAAGAATCGCCAGAAAGCTGTCGACACCTTATTCAGTCTGAAACGCGGTCGCACCCCGAAGGAGCGCGACCAGAACTCGGGATTCTTAGTGAAGAACCACACTCCCGAGTATGCGTCGAAGACACATTTGCCCCAGGCTTGCGAGTAGCCTAGTTCAGGTTTTAAGGACCAACGGTTGGTTCCCCAGTTGACCAACTTTGTAGGATCGTATTGGCCCGTTGGAGCGATTACCTTGAGGCTGGCTCCCAGCACTTTCTTTTGCTTCCACTTCACGAACTTCTCCACGGGCATTGCCGGACCGCCCATTAGGTTTACGGAACCGCGATAGACCGAATCGAGAAGACCAGAACGGTACACTTGCATTTCGGTTCCCACTGTCCCTTGGAAATTTCCTGCTCCGTATGGCAACGAAGCGACCACGTTGGCCGAGCGACCAAAGATGCCGAACGAGTGGTAGTAGCTAAGAGTCGGGATGTTGTAGGTTCCCGTAGCGTCGCTAATGGGGATTACGCCGTTAGTCAATGCTGCCGTCGAAGAATGTCTCCGTCAGGGTGATCGCATTGGAACGAGGCGGAGTAATGAAATAGGCGCGCGGCGCAAGGTCTTGTGCCTGGCAGGAATGTGTGAACATCCCGGCGAAATTATCACACACTAACAGTCTTTGACGAACTGGCAACATCCCCTAGCCTCTGGAGATGGCTCCGTCGCTCAGCCCGTCACCTGCGGGACTTGGCGGCCTGCGCACCGGATGATCCTGATATTTTCCTTCCTGGGGAGGTTTTCACGCAGCGGCAGTGCCGCTGCGTTTTCCCGTAAGCACGAAGTCTTGTTTTCTGCGCTCCACTGCGAGCATGTAGGCGACCATCTTCCTGGCTACGGCAAGCGTCGCCCTGTTTCTGTTCCCTCTCTTTCGTTCCCTCTCATAACCAGAGCCAGCTCATGGCTGTATCGAGGAGCCAGTTTTGCGGCCTCCACTAAAGTCTGCTGGATGTGTTTGTTCCTCTGCTTGGAGATGGGCATTCGAACGAGCTTGTCCGCTGAACTCCTCTCCGCGCTGCAGAGTCCGCAATAGCTGATCGCGTTCTTGATCGCGCGGAAACGCGAGACATCTCCGATCTCAAGAGCCCAGGTTAGTGCAGTAATTGGCCCGACCCCAGGAATCGTCCTCAACCGCTTCAGCCGCTCGTCGAGCAGCGGGTCTCGTTCCAGCGAACTGACCAGGGCATAGTCAAGCTTCTGTGATCGTTCGATCGTCTCCCGACTCAGCTTCAGCAACGGTCGTATGCTCGGATGAACCTCCTCGTTCCTGGAGAGCAGTTCGCGGAAATAGCTCACCTTATGCAGCCGCTGCTTGTTGTACTCCACGCCAGTCTCCATCAGAAGTCCAGAGACACGGTTCTTCCTCTGCACCATCTGCCGCACCAGCAGATGCCGGTACCTCAAGGTGCGCCTTCGACCCCGTATCGCTGCAGGCATCATATGGCACTCCGGGAGAAAGTCGCATCGCAAGCAGTCGGCGATCTTGCTGGCATCGATCTGGTCGTTCTTTTTCTTGGCCGCTGCAATGGCACGCAGCATC